>Ga0208644_1001383_pt1 | contig 20352 bp, 34 predicted proteins | sample VirMetDEL_Nov_18_FD_184517 | JGI IMG/M metagenome (GOLD analysis project Ga0208644, IMG submission 184517) | Aqueous microbial communities from the Delaware River and Bay under freshwater to marine salinity gradient to study organic matter... | ecosystem: Environmental > Aquatic > Marine >...
GTCATTTTCTCTCCGAAAAAAACCGATTAGGACCAGCCATGACCAGCGCACGCCAGAAGAAACCGAAAATGGTCAGCAACGCGACCGCTATTGACCAATTTGTAGTTAACGCATTTCCTGACGGTGTACCGGCCTCAGACATGCCGACCGTCACCGCAGCACAACTGCTGGCACGAGCCGTGGACGCGGACCCGTCCGTGGCGAGCTTGTGGAGGCAGTACCGTGAGGCCCTAGCAGACTTATTGGAGGCGACCGAGCAGGATGGCGACGAAATCGAATGGCTCGTGGAACAGTTGTCCGGCACGGGTAGCGACACCGAGGACTGATCGTCCGACCCGTGGCGACCGTGTGGCTAAGGCCGCGCAACTGCTCGGCACCACATTGATGCCATGGCAGCAACAGGTGGTGGATACCGCGTTGGAGGTGAAACCTGATGGCAGGTTGGCGTACCAAACGGTGGCGGTGCACGTCCCACGCCAGGTCGGTAAATCCACGCTGGTTTTGGCCACGATGGTTTATCGGGCCCTGATCGCACGTAATCAGCGCATCGCGTACACCGCGCAAACCGGTTTCGATGCCCGCAAAAAAATCGCTAACGATTGGGGACCAGAAATAGAGGACAGCCCGTTGGGACCAATGGCCACGTTGTATCGCGGCGCAGGTTCCGAGGCAATCGTGTTCGACAACCGATCACGCATTGAGGCGTTGGCCTCCACACAGACAGCCGGTCACGGACGCACACTGGATTTCGGGTGCATTGACGAGGCGTTTTCTGACGTGGACGACCGCAGGCTGCAAGCAATGTTGCCCGCGATGGCGACCAGGCAGGACGCACAAGTGTGGATCGTGTCCACCGCAGGCACCGACGAATCCACGTTCCTAAAACGGATCGTGCAGGACGGACGCGAGGCTGTCGCGGACGGTGTGACTGAGGGCACCGCCTATTTTGAGTGGTCAGCACCCGACGGTGCGGACCCTGACGACGAATCCGTATGGGACGCATGTGTGCCCGCGCTCGGACACACAATCAGCCACGACTGGCTACGGCAAGCCCGACGCACCATGACTGACGGTGATTTTAGGCGTGCACACCTAAACCAGTGGACCCGCACCGATGAGCGCGTAATACCGCAACATGTGTGGGACGCGGCACAGGATGACGCAATGCCTGACGGACGGCTGGTGTTCGGTGCCGATATCACGTTAGACCGGTCTAGCGCGTCCGTGGTCGTGGCCGACGAACATGGCCGACTGGAACTAGTAGATAACCGGTCAGGTGTGGACTGGATCGCTGACCGGCTGGTGCAGCTCGCCAGCGACCACAACGGCATTGTGGTCATCGATACCTACGGGCCAGCAGGCATGCTCGCGGACGCGTTAGACAACCGCAAATTACGGCTGGTCAAATACACGACCCGTGACGTGTGCTATTCAGCCAATCTGTTTTATGACGACCTGATGGCCGGAAAAATGCGTGTCAGGCCGCACCAGGCACTGAATGAGGCCGTAGCAGTAGCCGAAAAAAAACCGTTAGGGTCGTCGTGGCTATGGGCACGGTTTAATCCGCGTGCCGACGTGTCACCATTACACGCAGCCAGCATCGCCTACCATTGTGCAAAACATCGGAACCAGTCTGCCAGTAGACCGGTGATATTCTAGGAAACACCATGGCCCTATTCCGTCGCAGGCAGCCCGAGACACGCGCTGTCGAATTCCCGTTCGTGTTGCCAACGCGTGGCGGCATGATGCAGCCCGTTCAGGGCCCCATGAATGTGAGCGTGACCACCGCGCTCGGCATTCCGGCCCTATACCGGTGCACACAACTGATTTCAGACACCATTGCGTCACTGCCATTAGAAGCGTTCCGGCGTGGCGAACGGCTCACACCTACACCCGCGATTTTGTCGCAACCTGACCGCACCATGACACGGTTGGACATGATCGCGAGCACCGTGCTGTCACTGTTGGTGGACGGCAACGCGTTTTGGTTGCTCGGTGACCGTGACGAGCTCGGCTACCCACGGCAGGCCGTCCTGCTCGCCACCGACGCAGTAAATATTCGTGCTGACGGTGCCAGCGTGTTTTATCAGGTCGCAGGCCAGACATACACCAGTGAGGAAATCCTGCACCTACGCGGCCTGACTATGCCTGGATCGGTGCGTGGCATGTCCGTAATCGAACACCACCGACGCAGTTTGGGAATCGCGATGGCCGGTGAGGAATGCGCCGCGAACGTGTTTGAGTCCGGCGGCCTCCCAGTAGGCGTGTTGGAGGTGGACGCAGATATCACGCGTGACGAGGCCGAGGACCTGAAAACAGGGTTTATCGCAGCGAACGGTGGCCGGAACCGTGCACCAGCCGTGCTCGCCAACGGCATTTCCTACAAACCGCTGTCATTCTCCGCAGCCGACCTGGAACTGATCGAATCACGCCAATACTCAGCGCAACAGGTGTGCACCATTTTCGGCACACCACCACATTTGGTTGGTGTCCCCATGTCCGCTGGCGGCCTTACCTACCAGAACGTAAACAGCGACAGCATCCATTTTGCCCGCTACACGTTGCGTCCGTGGCTGTCACGAATCGAACAGGCCTTGTCACTGCTCCTGCCACGCGGCCAGCAGGCACGTTTCGTGTTGGACGACCTGTTGCGTGCCGACACTGCGTCACGTTTCAGCAGCTACGAGGTGGCAATCCGCGCCGGATTCCTCACCGCCGAGGAAGTCCGCGCAATGGAAGATATCACGACCCTGACCCCGCCCGAGGACATGACCAATGGCTGAAATCGTAAACAGACATGTGGAGGTTGCGGGTTTCGAAATCCGCGAGGACGACGACGGCCACCATTTGGTTGGCATCGTGGCCCCGTTCGGCGCACTGTATGACGCAGGCAGTTACCTGGAACGGTTTGCACCAACCGCATTTGACAAAACCATTACCGAGCGCGGCACCCGTGTCCCGTTGCTGGAACAGCACGCCACCGACCGCATGCCTATCGGTCGTGCGGCCCGATGGGAAAAAACTAACGATGGGCTGATCGCGGATTTTCTGTTAGCTCGCACCGCTCGCGCTGACGAGGCCCGCACACTGGCCATGGACGGTTTCGTGACCGGTTTCAGCGTCGGTTTTATTCCGGTGCGCACCCACACGTCCGAGATGAATGGCAAACCGTTGCGGACCCGCACTGAAGTGGCGTTGGATCACGTCGGTTTCGTCCGCAATCCTGCCTACGCTGAGGCACAGTTACTGTCCGTCCGCGCTTACGATCCTGACGACGAGGAACAGGTGCCACGGCTCGCCAAATACCGTCACCTACTCAGACAGTTGGACAACTGATGGCAAACTATTTTGCACACACCGCCACCACATCGGCCACAAAAGTGTTGGACGCTGACAGCATTAACCGTGAGGTGTTTATGCAAATCATGGGCAACACCACGGTCTACCTCGGTGACAATGACCAGGTAACGCTCAGCAACGGGTTTCCTATTGCTAAACACGAGGCCCCAATCCGTGGACTGCTTGGCGCAAATCAGGAATTGTGGTGCATTGTCGAAAGCGGCACCGAATCAGTGCGGCTATTCACGACAGTGGACTAACACGAAACACGCATGACGCGTGTTTATAATATGCGTGACCGCCGACGAACACGCCGCCCACGGGCACCTGGTCGTCACCGTCAGGACCATAACCGTCTGACCGACTAGGAGACTAGAACCGTGAAGCTGCTTGATCAGCTGGTTTCCGAGCGTGCCGAGATCGCCACCGCTGTTGAGGCAGTGTTGGATCGTGCCGCCGAGGAAACCCGCGACCTCACCGAGGCCGAGGACAAGAACCTCGGCGACCTGACCACCCGTGCCCGCGACCTGGACGCTCGCATTGCCGACCTTCGCGAAATTCAGATTTCGCATTTGGAGGCCGCCAAGCTCCGCGCCGAGGTTGCTGCCACCGACGAGCCCGAGGAGCCAAAGGCCGTGAACCGCGTTGACGTTAAGTCTGAGCCCCTCACCTACGAGGCGCACAGCCCGCACTCATTTTTCCGCGACAGCTACGCCGCCGAATACCTCGGTGACCAGGCTGCCCGCGACCGCCTGAACCGGCACCAGTCCGAAATGGCCACCGAGTACCGCGACAGCGGATCGTCCAATTTCGCTGGCCTCGTGGTCCCGCAGTACCTCACCGGACTTGCGGCCCCGTTCCTCCGCGCCGGACGTAACACCATGGACGTGGCCAACCAGCTGCCGCTGCCCGCCAACGGCCTCACCGTTAATGTTTCGCGGCTCACCACCGGTTCGTCCGCTGCCGCTCAGAACGGTGACAACGGTGCCGTGACCGAGGCCACCCCTGACGACACGTTGCTGACCGTGAACGTCCGCACCTACGCCGGAATGGTTGACGTTTCACGTCAGGCCATTGAGCGCGGCACTGGTGTTGACACGCTCCTGTCCGCCGACCTCGTGTCCGCGTACAACAGCGCGGTGAACGCCGACGTGATCAACGGTGCTGGCACCTCCGGCACGCACCTCGGAATCCTCCAAACCTCGGGCATTGGCGACGTTGACGTTGACGACGCGTCACCGACCGCGGTTGAGACCTTCCAGCAGGTCATTAAAGCCATTAGCACCGTCACCGCTGCCCGTTACACGCAGCCTGACGTGATCATCATGCACCCGCGCCGTTGGGCCTACCTCACCGCCGGTTTGGACGCGTCCAACCGTCCGCTGGCCGGCATTCAGGGCAACTCAGGCCAGAACATCGTCGCGCTCGGCAACCCTGGTGCCTACGGCACCGCTGCTGGCGAACTCGCCGGAATTCCGGTTGTCGTGGACGCTGGTATCCCCGTGAACCTCGGTGCTGGCACCAACGAGGATGCCATCATCGTCGCGAACCGCGCCGACCTCGTGCTGATGGAGCAGGCGGCCAGCCCGCTGATGCTCCGCTACGAGTCGGTTGGCTCGGGCACGCTCACCACCCGCATGGTGGTGTTCGGTTACAGCGCGTTCACCGCTGGCCGTTACCCTGGTGGTATCTGCAAGGTTCAGGGCACGCTGCTCAGCGCGACGCTCTGACCTAACCCCGCAGTGGCGGTGGCCCTGATCCCCTCCACAGGGCCACCGCCACACCACGAGGAGCAATGATGAGCGACAAATACACGCAGAACCTGATCGCGGCTGGTGCTGATCCAGTGCTGGTCAGCAAATACCAGCAGGTGCCCGCACCTAAGGCTGTTGCCGAGCCCGCACAGGCCCCTGAGGAGCCCGCTAAGCCCCGCAAGGCTGCTAAGCGCACCCGTAAGGCCGAGTAATGGCCTACACGACCACCGCGCTGGTAAAAGCGTCGCTAGGTATCCCATCAGCGACCACCTCCGAGGACACCGCTATTACGGCTGCTATCGCTGCTGCTGAGTCGCTGATCGATAACTACACCGGTCGCACATTTGAGACTGTCACCGAGGCACGCACGTTCCTGCCACGGACTGCCAGCATTTTGGACGTAGACGACATTGCCACGCTGTCAGGGCTCGTCATTAAAAGCGACGAGGATCAGGACGGCACATTTGAGACCACGTTGGCTATTGGCACCGATTTTGTTGCGGTTGGTAACGCCAGCCCGTGGCGCAAATTCACGCAGGTAAATCAGGGTTGGCCGCTGTCAATTTACGGTCGCCAGACTGTGGAGGTAACCGCGACATGGGGTTACGCGTCGGCAGTACCGGACAACATTAAGCAGGCCGCGCTACTCATGTCGTGTCGCCTGTTCCAACGTAAGGCCAGCCCGCTCGGATTCCAGGCCGGTGCGATCAGCGAATTTGGGCCGGTCAGGATCAGCCGTCAGGACCCTGACGTGGCAGCCCTGCTGCATGGTGTGAAACTGATCGGTGTTGCGTGAGCACCTACACGCAAATAAAAGCAGGTTTAGCGGCCACGTTGGAAGCGTCCGCAAACCTGTCTGTGGTGTACGCCGACCCGACCGACACACCAATTACCCCGTGCGCGATCATTGTGCCTGCACCGGCAGCTGTCGAATACAAACAGGCGATGCAAAACGGGCTCGCCATTTTGGAATTTCGCGTGACCGTCATGGTGCAACGGTTCGACCAGGCCGCCAACATTGCGAAACTGGACCCGTTCGTGTACGGACCTGACAGTGTTCGCGCATTGGTGGACGCGGACCGCACATTGGACAGCACCGTGTCCGATGCCGTAGTGACTCGTTGCGTAAACATCGGCAATGTCGGCTACGGTGACGACATATATTTGGGTGCCGAATTCGAAATAGAGGTGTACGCCGAATGAGCAGCTACCGCATTTTGTCCAGCAAACTGGCCGCAGGGCCCGCTGGCAGCATCGTTACGGAAACTGAATTGCACGGGTGTAATATTGCGGCATTGGTCGCTGGCGGCCATATCGCACCAGCAACGGTCGCGGAACCCGAACCCGAAACAGAAACCGATCCCGAGGAAACCGAGGAATAAGACATGGCAAAGCTCGTGCTCACCGATGCCAGCGTGACCATTAACAGCGTGGACCTGTCCAGTGCCGTTCAGTCAGTCACGCTAAACTACAACACGGACCAGGTGGAGGTAACCAGTATGGGTGACTCCGCGCACCTGTTCACTGGCGGCCTTGACAACGTGACGTGCGACGTGACGCTGTTTCAGGATTTTGCGGCGTCTGAGGTGGAGGCCACGGTGTACGATCTCGTGGGGACGGCCACCACGGTGCTCATTAAGGCCACCAGCGGTGCTGTCGCGGCTGACAATCCGTCCTACACGCTCGCGAACACCTACCTGTCCAGCCACATGCCTGTTGCTGGCACCGTCGGTGACGCGGCCATGACGACGCTGAATTTCGTCGGCGGGACCATCACCAAGGCGACTAGCTGACAAACCCATTAGGAGGGGAACATGGTCGGAAACGACGTTGCCGTAGATTTTAAAGACGGCACCACGCAGCAGTACGAGGTCACCATCAGTGCCATGTGCACATGGGAGGACCAGTACCCTGACATGGCGTGGACCGAATGGGTCCGCAAACAGTCTTTTAAACCGTTGGCGTTCCTCGGCTGGTCCGCAATGCAGGACAGCGGTGTGACCGTGAAACCATTTAAAGAATGGTTGCGTGGGATTAAGGCGGTGCGCCTGGTCCCAAAAGCAGACGACGAGTAGGCCCAACCCAACGCCTAGTCGCACAAATGGCTATCGCCACTGGCATAGCCCCGAGCGAACTACTGCAAACACCTACAATGGTGTTTCAGGAAATGGTGCGACTGTTACAGGAACGGGCCGCTAGTGGATGATCCAGCACGCGTAGAAATCACAGGGCTGAACAAACTAATTCGTGCGCTCGGCAAACTGGACGACGAGGCCCGAGAAGATTTTAAGGATGCAGGGCACGCAGCTGCCAGCATCGTGGTCGGTGAAGCAAAACGCACCGTGCCGTACCGGACCGGCGCGCTATATGACACGATCCGTGCAGGCCGAACCGTGCGTGGCGGTCGTGTCTATGCAGGCAAATCCCGTGTGCCGTATGCAGGCCCAATCCATTTTGGTTGGGGTCGGCGCAACATCGCACCTAACCCGTTTCTGTATCGTGCTGCTGACCGACGTGTGCAAGAGGTCATGGATACGTACCTGGCGCACATTTACAAAATCTGGAATAGGAATATCTGATGGCCGGTAAGCGTGCAGCAATCAACATTGACGTAATCGCGGACGCGTCCAAAGCTAAGGCCGGTCTAAAACAGGCTGAGCAGGCGGCAGGCAGTCTGCAAAACCAGTTTAAAAACGTCGCCAAAACCGCGTCAGCAGCGTTTGCTACCCGCGAAATTGTGAATTTCGCGCAGACTGCTGTCGGCAGCGCAAGCGACCTGGCTGAATCAATGAACGCGGTTACTGTGACGTTCGGAAAAGCGTCTGACGGGATTTTGCAACTTGGCGAGTCGGCAGCTAAGGCCGTTGGCATGTCGCAAAGAGATTTTAACGCGTTTGCGGTTCAGTTTGCTGGATTCACAAAACAAGTTGCTGGGGCAACTGGTGACGTGGTGGCAGTCACTGACGAACTAACCGTGCGAATTGCCGATTTCGCGTCAGTAATGAATCTGGACATTCCACGTGCCGCACAAATTTTCCAATCCTCACTGGCAGGTTCTACGGAACCGATCCGCGCATTCGGCATTGATATGTCGGCTGCTGCTGTTGCCGCATTTGCTGTCGAACAGGGCATGGTTGACAGTGCAGCCGCGATGACTGAGGCCGACAAGGTTGCCGCTAGATATGCGTTGCTAATGCAAGAAACCGCGCAGATGGCAGGCGATTTTGCTAACACGAGCGATGGTTTGGCAAACAGTCAACGCATTTTGGCTGCCGAAATGGAAAACGCCAAAGCGACTATTGGTGAGGCCATGATTCCTGCCGTGCAGGGTCTTATGGGTGCAATTGGTCCAGTTTTGCAGGCGTTCACCGCATTGCCAAAAGGAATGCAGCAAACGATCGCTGTTCTTGGGTTGGGTGTGTTGGCGTTTAAATCGGCCAGCACAACGTTGCAGGGTTTTGGTGTTGCAGCGAAAACCGCCAATGTGTCAGTTGGTTTGCTGACTAGCACTGTTTCCAGTGCGATTTTGATTTTGTCGCAGATGCAGGAACGCAAATTGTTGCTGGCTCAGGCCGCTGACCGCGTAACACAAGCGTTAGACGCAGAAACCGGAGCGGTTACGGAAAACACGCGTGCGATGGTTTTGCAGGACGCGTTGACCGGTGAGCTTGGTGACGCACTAGACCGGCTCGGTATCAGCGCACAGGTTTATACCGATGCCGCATTAGGCAACGTTGACGCTCAACAGCAGGTCCGCGACACCATGTTGGAAACCAGCATGGCACAAGGCGATGTGATTAGCGGTCTACGCGCACTGTTTTCTGACAGCATGGCGTTAGGTGACGCAACACGAATTGTGCAAATTGGTTTGGAGGGAGCAAACCAGGCATTGCAACAGGCTGAGCGTGACAGTCGGAGACTCGGTGAGGCGCAACAGGAGGCGCACACTGAAACCGGTTTTTTAAACGCGGAAATGAATCGTTTTAAAACGTTGGCTGACCTATCGGAACCGGCGACTGCCGAACTTACCGATGCAGTGGACGAATTGTGGAAATCCACTGACCGTTTGTACGCGGGCATGTTCGCACTTAATCCAGAGTTGGAGGAATACCTCCAAAAACTGGACGACGACAAAGCGGTGCGCGATTTTAAAAAGGCAATTGATGATTACGAAGAAGCGCAAGCGGACGCGACAACGACAACTGACGAGCTAGCGGCGGCTCACGATCGTGTGGCCCGTGAGCTGGCTAACGTGATTACCGAGCTGGGCAATGTCCCACAGGAAACACAAGCCGAATTGACATTGCTAGTTCAGGATGACGAACTAGACGAGGCACAAAACAAGGTCGATCGGTTATTGGAGGGCTTAAATCTGGTTCGTGGCGGCATCCAAACCGAAATTATGAATTTGGAAAATGCCCGCAGCGCGTTGTCGGGTTTGCAACAGGCTGGTCTGGTGTCGTCCACAATTATTACCCCGAACCGACAGCCGGAACGTGCCATGGCTGCTGGTGGCATCGTCACCGGTCCAACGGTTGCACGGCTCGGTGAGTACGGCCCTGAGGCCGTCATCCCGCTGACTGGCGGTAACGCCCGTGGCGGGCTCGGCGCAACCTACAACATTGTCGTGAACGCTGGCGTAGGTGACCCTGGCAGCATCGGCCAAAAAGTGGTCGAAACAATTAAGGCATACGAACGTCGCAACGGCAATAGTTGGAGGCAGTAGCAGTGACCCTGCCTGTTTCTACCGCAGTGCTGTTTTACAGCGACTCAGGTGTGGCGGACCCGTTCACGTTGGACAGCGCAACGTCAGGTGTGCTGGACAGCGACGCGTTAGAGGGCATCACACCCGTAGACATCACAGCCGATGTTTACGCGATCCGTGTTGACCGTGGCCGGTCACGGTGGCTAGACGATTTTCAGGCCGGAACGTGCAGCATCAGTTTGGACAACCGGACCCGCACCTATGACCCGACCGGTGGCGGCACATACAGCACCGACATTGTGCCTGGTAAACGGTTTCGGGTCACGACCGGTGGCACACCCATTTTTGACGGCACCTCCGACGACTGGGATATCGCATACAGTTTGGGTGGCGACTCGGTGGCCAGCGTCGTCATTTCTGACGGTTTCAGCGACCTCGGCCACACCATCCTGACCGAAACAGCCACCACGTCGCAGCTGTCCGGTGCCCGACTCACCGCCATTTTGGATCGGGCCGACGTGAATTTTCCTACCGCCTACCGTGACATTGACGCTGGTGTAACCACTTTGCAGGCCGACACGATCGCTGACGGCACCGACGTTGCGTCATACGCGCAACTGATTGCCCGCACCGAGGGAGGCCGACTGTTTATGGCCGCTGACGGTGACCTGACGTTTCGTGACCGGTACGAAACACAAACCACGGTCGGTGCACTGAAATTTGCTGACGACGGCACCGGTGTCCCCTATTACGGCATCCAGGTCGCGGTCGGCTCAGAACTGTTGTTTAACCGTGCGTTGGTGACCCGTGTTGGTGGCACACAACAGACTGCTGACAACCTCACGTCGCAGGACAGTTACGGTGTCCGCACGTTGGAATACGGCAACCTGCTATTTAACAGCGACACAGATTCAGACAATTTCGCGGAATATTTGGTGTCCCGTTATGGGACACCTGAGGTGCGGATAAGCCAAATCGATATCAATTTGCACGCGTTGGACGCGACACAGGCCGGAAACGTGATCGGTACCGAGCTCGGTGACGTGATTCAGGTTGTGTATAGCCCGCCAGGTGGCGGCACCGCCATTGACCGGTACGCGGTCGTGGACAGGATCAGTCACGAAATCGGGCCGCAGATGCACAACATTGTGTTTGGCCTGTCTAAAACAGCGCAGGCATTCACGCTAGATTCGGACCCGTTCGGAGAGCTGGACGGCGACTACCCGTTGGGATACTGACATGGCTGAGGGTTTTAAAGATTTTGCACCTGGCGACATTCTCACCGCTGCCGACGTTGACGATTACCTGATGCGGCAAATGGTGATGCGGTTCCCTGACGCGTCCGCACGCACTAGCGCACTGTCGGGTGTGCTTGTGGAGGGCATGGTGTCATACTTAAAAGACACAAACACGGTTGAGGTGTATGACGGCACCAGTTGGGTAGGACTCTAAATGGCTGAGGGTTTTAAAGATTTCGCGCCAGGTGACATCCTGACGGCTGCTGACGTTGACGATTATTTGATGCGGCAGGCCGTGATGCGGTTCGCTGACGCGTCGGCCCGTACCACCGCGCTGAGTGGCGTGCTGGTTGAGGGCATGATGAGTTACCTGAAAGACACTGACACCGTTGAGGTGTATGACGGCTCAGCGTGGGTTGGTGTTGGTGGCGGCCTGTCGTATGGCACCGCTACCGGCGGCAGTTCGTCCAGCATCACGGTCGGCGGTGAGTCCTACACGCTGCTGACGTTCACAACGAGCGGGAACCTGACCGTGACCGCCGATGGCGTGTTTGATTTCGTGGTCGTTGGTGGCGGCGGTAAGGGCGGGACCGGCTACTATTCGGGTGGGTCAGGTGGCGGTGGTGGCGGTGGCGGTGTGATCACCGGCACCGTCGGACTAGCCGCAGGCACGCACGCTATCGTCATCGGAGCAGGCGGTACGACAAGCGACAGCGGATACGGCCAGCCGAGCGAACCCGGCTCACCGTCCAGCCTCGGCGCGATCGAAGCGGTAGGCGGCGGTGGCGGCGGCGGCTTCCTTCAGGCGCAAGGCTCCGGCTACACGGCCCACAAGGGTTGGAGAATGATCGGCGGCTCAGGTGGCGGCACGTTGGTCGCCGCTGGCGGCAACACCGGCGATGGCGGTCTGGCGGTCGGCATACAAGGGAACGACGGCGGCACCGGTCTAGAAGGAACCCCCTCAAGCGGTGGCGGCGGTGGCGGCTACGGTTCGGCTGGCGGTAACGGTTCGAGCGGTACTGGCGGCGCAGGCGGTAACGGCTACGACCCGACCACGTTCACCGGCTCCACGATCACGACCGCGTTCGGTGCTGGTGGCGGTGGCGCAGGCTCGTCTACTGGCGGCACCGGAGGCTCGTCGTCCGCTGGCGGCGACGGCGGCGGAGCAACCAACGGATCCAATGCCGCCAACTATGGGAACGGCGGAGGCGGAGCCGATTACACCTACACCGGCGGCAACGGCTCCAACGGCATTGTCCTAGTGAGGTTTAAGAACTGATGAAATATTACGCCAAACTTAGAGCCGACACCGTTAGCGAGATCGTCGTTGTAGCCGATGAGGACGCACCAGACGACCAAACCGGAGCCGACTACCTAGCCGCACTTACCGGTTGGCCGACATGGAAGGCGACCCCGCGACCCGACGGCAGTACCGCCTGGATTACCGGAACTTACGATGCAACCGCCGACACGTTCCCACCAGTACCGCCAGCACCACCGCCAGGGCCGGAGCCTAAGCAGCCGTAACCATGTGGGACCGCAGCCGTGCGGCATGGGAACAGGCCCCAAACACTGTTCAGGCCCACACCAACAGCGGCCCTGTCCAATGGGGACGCGTTGACCAGCTCGTAATCCATTACACGGCAGACAAACACGCCAACCCTGATACTGCCGCCTATTTACGGGCCATGCAATCCAGTTACGTCCGCAGCCGAGGGTATTCACTCGGATACAGCGTCGCGGTAGATCAGGCCGGTGTCTCGTGGGAAATACGCGGCACCGAATACCAGCCAGCAGCGAACCGTGGCCACAATGACCACACATGGGTCATTTTGTGTTTAGTTGACTGGCAAAACCCCGCGCCACAGCCAATGATTGATGAGGTACGCAACATGGTTGCGTGGGCACGCACACAGGCCGGACGGCAGCTGCCCGTGATCGGTCACCGTGACCTAGCCGCAACCCGTTGCCCTGGTGACGGTTTGTATAGCCAAATCGAACGTGGCGTGTTTGAGCCGCGTACACCGTGGCCACCCGCGCCTGTTCCGAGCCCGCAACCGCAACCCATTACCGATGAGGACACCGCCATGCAAATTGTTTCACCACCCGTCCGTGTGTATGACAGCCGGAACACTGCCGCATTTGGTCGCGGTGAAACCCGCACCATTCACGTCGGTGATTATCGGGCCGCATTTGTCAACCTCACGGTGGTGGACCCGTCCGGTGGCGGATACCTGACAGTTTGGGGTGATGGCGGATCACCGCCGAACACGTCCAATGTCAATTACAGTCATGGTGTAAACATCGCTAACAGCGGTTGGACACCGGTTAGGACTGACGGCACCATCCAGGTGTACACGTCCAGCCCGTGCCACGTGCTGGTTGACATTCAGGCAGGCGTGAAATGAGCAAAAACGTTATAACCGTGGTCAATGTGCCCAAGGCCACCATTGCGCTCGTCGCGTTGGTGTGCGTCACAGTTTTGGGTGGCATTGGCGTTCTGGAATCTGACGCAGTGTTGGCGATCATTTCCAGCGTGGTCGGCTACGCCATTGGTAACGGTGTCGCAGCCCGATCCGGTCAGGCTGTCGAACCGATTTTGGGCACACGTAAAACCGACGACTGAACACCATCAGGAGGGAACCAATTATGGGAATTGCAGACGACCTCGCCACCGTGGATCGTTCCAAATGTGCGATGGGACGATGGCTGGACAACGCCGAACCAGCCGAACGGGCAGCGGTGGAGGATTACATCCAGAAAATACGCGATAAACGTATGTTGCAGCCACGAGGCCAAGGGCCCTCGGTGCAACGGCTCGTGGATACCCTGAACGCCAACGGTGTGCAGTTGGGTGTACGGGTCACACAAGTGCATGTGAACGGCAGTTGCCGGTGCGAGGTAGACAATGGGACTGGCTGACGACCTGACCGACGAGGGCCGACAGCAGGCCGAACAGTTACGCGAAACGGTGCGCGAGCTGCAAGACAGGTTGACTGCCGCCGACGACCTACGTAAACGGCTGGAACGTGAACTAGGTGTGCTCACAAAAATTGGTGGCCGGAATGAGCCGCCACGCTGGCTGAAAACCCCGCCCAAATCAAAAACAAAACATCACGCGACACCGTGGCTGCTGTTGTCGGACCTGCATTTGGATGAGGTAGTGAACCCTGTTGAGGTTCACAACGTAAACGCTTATAACCGTGACATAGCGAAACTGAGACTGTACGAAACGGCACGACGGTTCGTGAACGTGACCCGTGACTATTGGACCGGCCTGCACTATGACGGTGCCGTGGTCGCGTTGGGTGGCGACATGTTCAGCGGTGACATTCACGAGGAACTGACCGCGACGAATGAGGACACCGTGTTAGGCAGTCTGGATTACTGGCTGGACCACCTTGCCACCGTTCTAGCCATGCTGGCCGACGAATACGGGCAGCTGCATGTCCCTGTCGTCGTCGGCAACCACGGACGCAGAACCCGCAAACCGCGATCCAAAATGCGTGCCCGCGACAATTTCGACTGGTTCCTAGGCCGCGCGTTAGCACGAATATTTGCGGACGATCCACGCGTAACGTTTGACGTGTCCGAGGCCGCTGACTGTCTTGTGCCGTCCTACCAGCACACCGTGATGTTGACCCACGGTGACCAGGCACGTGGCGGTGGAGGGATCGGCGGTATCTGGCCACCGATCATGCGACTGGACGCACGGAAACGGCAACGTCAGGCCGCGTTCGCAATGCCGTATGACCTGCTGATTATGGGGCACTGGCATCAGCTGGTGTTTGGGCCATCGTTCGTGGTGAACGGGTCGCTAAAAGGCTATGACGAATACGCGATGACCGAAAATTTCGGTTACGAACCGCCCGCACAGGCGGCATGGCTGATGACACCTGAGCACGGCAAAACGTGGACCGCGCCACTGTTGCCCACGGACAGGGCTGCTGAAGGCTGGTAAAAAACCTCTTGACACGTCCGTGCAGAATGTGTCTAATGGTCACCGGAGGGAATCACTTATGCGTCACTCATCATGGTTTGTCACTGCTGTCGGCCTTAGCGGGCTGGCAGGCATCGTTTTAGGCATCGGCGGCACTGATTACGAGCACGCCGAGGCCCGACCGCCAGCACCGGTAACCGTTGCCAAGGCTCATCCCCCTGAGCCGCCGGTGCTGGCAACATCCACCACGACAGAAGCCATCCGCGTAGAAGCGAGGCAGAACGGTGCGGAGCGGAAACCTCCTGGCCCTGTTGCGGTTATACGGACCACCACTACCGTTCCCGAGGACGCACGGTGCCCTCAGTGGTGGTCCACTTTCGCAATTGCGTTCCCTGCCGATCAGTTGAGGAACGCTGACCGTGTGGCATGGGAAGAATCCCGATGCCAACCCGAGGCGCACCGCACCGTGTCTGGTCGTGTCGGGTCAGGCGATCACGGCCTGTTCCAAATCAACATGGTGCACCTGCCCATGCTTGCGGAATATGGCATTAGCGCACAGGAACTGTTCACGCCAGCAGTAAACGTTGTGGCCGCGTGGATCATTTATGAGCAGGCTGAGGACTGGTACGGGTGCGGCTGGCAACCGTGGTACATGAGCATTGACCCTCACCGGCTATGCAACTAGTCCGCACAGACATTCACCATGACCACCACGGACGCGCCATCGGCTACAAATCCGGTTGCCGTTGCATCCTGTGTCGAATGTGGAACACCGCTAAATCCCGCGAATACCGGCAGAAACAGAAACGGCAACGCGACCTCGGCCACCTAGACACTTGGACCCGCAGTGCCGACCTCAGCTGGACAGAACAGGCCGCCTGCTACGGCCAAGACACACAACTATGGTTCGCAGGTGACGGACGCAACAGCCGTTCGTCCACCACACAACAGGCCATCGCAATATGCGACGGTTGCCCTGTCAGGGCCGACTGTCTGCAATACGCGTTGGAAATACCCACACCATGGCACGGCATTTTCGGCGGTATGACACCGCAGGAACGCCGAGCCGAATACATACACCGCTATGGCCACGAGCCACATTTGGAGGGACCGAATGACCACGACACAACTACCGGAACCGCAACGGCTGACACAGTTAGTTGACGAACTGCTGACCACGATCCTTGACTGGCAGCTGGACCTGGCAATACCGGACAGCGAACTAGACGAACACCTGTCAATGTACGGACGATCCGGTGACGCATGTGCAGCAGACATGTTCCGTGAGGCCCGCTGGACCCTCTGGGCCGTTATCCGCACACTGGAAGCGTTATCAGCAACGCTCCACGACAGACAGGACCCGTTCTGATGATTGATCCAGCAGCACAAGCATGTGAGGTATACGAAACCAACGCGCAATGGTTCGCAGTCGGCATTCTCGTCGGAGCCCTGCTGATCGCTGTTGCACTTGTCATTGGACCTCGGAGGTAACCATGGCATTTGACCTGACCGGATACAAAACCGTTGCCCAACGGCTCACTGACGCGTTGGAACGCTGGCCCGAGCTACGCATACAGGAAACACCACCCAAAATCGTGCACGTCGGTGACGCAACCTATATCGAAATAACGACATGGGTATGGCGCACACCTGACGACCCAATGCCCGCAGTCGCATCATGTTGGGAACGTTGGCCAGGAACCACGCCATACACCCGCGATTCCGAACAGCAAAACGCCAGCACCAGCAGCCTCGGACGCGCGTTAGGGCTAATGGGCCTCGGGATCGATGCAGGCATGGCCACCGCCGACGAGGTGAACCTCGCACGATCACGGCAGGAACATCCCGCAAACGGCCCCACACGGCCTCCACAGGCCCGAAACCTGCAACCAGTACCCGACACACCACCCGCCCGCACTGGCAGCACACAACCCGCGTCGGAAAAACAGTTGGGATTCCTAAAAACGTTGGCGAACCGGCGAGGTGTGACCATTGATGAGGCAGAATGGTTAGCCCTTGCAGCAGACAAACGTGCCTGCTCACGAAAAATTGAGGAGCTGAACCAGTAATGGCATACGAATTGCGGACCGCCGACAAACTACGCATGTGGACCGTCATTAATGAGACACCGGCCCGCATGCATCCGCTGATCCATCGTGCAGCCGACGAACTGGACGCGCTCCACGCACAGGTCCGCGAACTACGCGCCCACATTCAGCATTTGGAAATGCTTGTGCGCGAGGTGGCCTGATGGCGTGGCGTTGGCATACCTGTTTGGGATGCCAAAAACGATTCCACGGCCCAACCGAAAAATGGTTGTGCCGACCCTGCCAATGGAGAAAAGATTATGAAACGCGACGACCTGCTGACAGCACTGGATGACGCACACCGCGCCCGCACCTACGGTGGCGACGGTTCCACGTTGTACGGACACGCAGCCGTGGAAATCCGACACCTAGTGCACACGGTCGAACGGCTACGCGAACGGCTCCACCACGCAAACGAATACGCGTTAGAACTACAAAACATTGTCCAGCTTGACAACGCCATTAGACAAGCTGAGGCCCGCGTAGCCGCCGACGACGACTAATGTTGGAACGTGACCTGCAACGCCAGGTGGTCACCATCGCAAAAATGTACGGCTGGCTCGTGTTCCACCCGCTACCAGCCCAAAACAGCAACGGCAAATGGCGCACCGCCACACAAGGCGACACCGGCTGGCCCGACTTGGCGTTATGCCACCCGACACACGGTTTCCTGCTCGCAGAACTGAAACGCGGCAAAAACAAACTGACCGATAATCAGGTGCGGTGGCGTGACGCGTTACAGGCCGCAGGCGTGGAATGGCACGTGTGGTATCCCGACGACCTGGACGCGATCCACCTCAGGTTGCGAGGTATCGAATGATATTTGCCTACGCGGACCCGCCATACCACGGTTGTGGGAAACTGTACGACCACCTGCACGACCAATCCAGAAAATGGGACGACAAGCAGGCCCACATTGACCTCGTGCAACGCTTGTGCGACCAATACAGCGATGGTTGGGCCTTGTCATGTAATCCAAAAGACTTGCAATGGTTATTGCCGCACTGCCCTAACACGATCCGTGTCCACGCATGGGTCAAGGGCTACCACCAAATTAGGCCATTAGTCAGTGTTCAGTACGCATGGGAACCATTGCTGATAAACGGTGGCCGCAAAATAAAAAACCGCAAACCAATGGTGCGTGACTGGATGAGCAGCCCTGCCACGCGACAGACAGGAACACCAGGTGCCAAACCAATGACATTTAACCATTGGGTATTGGACTGTCTCGGATTCCAACCTGGTGACGATATCCACGACCTATTTCCTGGCTCGGGCGGAATGACAAGCGCAGTCGCACAGGGCAGGTTGCTATGAGCCTCAGGGCATTGACATGGGCATGGGAACAGGAACTAACAAACCCGTCCGAAAAACTGGTGCTGCTCGCCATAGCCGACCACGCAAACGACGACGGCATGTGTTGGCCATCCATGTCACACGTCGCGGAACGTTGCCTGCTGTCAACACGCCAAATACAACGCATAACGGAACAGCTCGTGGACTACGGCCTGGTCAGCCGTGAACGCCGGAAACGGCCCGACGGCACGTTGGGCACGTACACGTACACACTGAACATCCACCGGACACCCATGTCCGGTCCGACCGGACACCCACGTCCGGTAGTCCACCGGACACCCGTGTCCGCGCATAACCGTCATAACAGAACCGTCATAGAACCAACACACGATCATTTCGACCGGTTCTGGCAGTTATACCCACGCAAAATTGCGAAACAGAAATGCGCACGCTGGTGGCAACGCAACACCGACATGGTGTCACCCGTGATACTTGACGGCATACAGCGTTGGGCCGACTACTGGCAGCAGTCCAACACGGAAACCCGTTACATACCGCACCCATACACTTGGCTCACACAGGAACGGTGGTATGACGATCCACCACCGATCACCATCAGCCGTGGCACACTGTCCAGCGGCATAGACCTAGCAAACGAACTGCTGGCCGACATTGAGGCGGGGAACTAATGCAACCGCGACTGTTCACGACCCAACAAACAGAACTGACATCGGATGACTATTACACACCGAAATGGATATTTGACGCGCTCGGGCTGCATTTCGACCTAGACGTGGCGAGCCCGCCACACCCAACGCACGTGCCATGTGACCGGTTCCTGACACAGGCCGACGACGGGTTGACAGCTGACTGGTATGGCCGTGTGTGGATGAATCCACCATTTAGCAAAACAGGGCCGTGGGTAGAACGTTGGCTAAACCACGGCAACGGAATCGGGTTGCTGCCTTGCGTGAAGCACTCACAGTGGACCGAGACATTGTGGAACAGCAACGCCAAGTGCGTGTTTCTCAATAGGAGAGAGGTTCGATTTCACCACGGTGACGAAACTAAATTAATTTGGCCAATCGTTTGGTTGTGGGCTATCGGTGCAGAAAACATCGCAGCATTGCAGAAGCTCGGACACGTCCGTTAGGAGGGAACATGAATAAAGCAACCGCGATCAAATACCTGACAGGCCCAATCGCCTTCGCCTACAAACCACGACGCATGCCATGGGACCACGACCAAGACAAAGACAACGCAGCCGCCAAAACCATGCTGACCATGTGGGCCGACCTACTAGCCCGCTACAACGACGACACCGTCTACATGGCATTCGACCGCATGATGATGGCCAAACCCGACCAAGTGCCAACATTTAACAGCGTGGCCCGTGAACTACGCCACGAACAAAACCGGCTCAACATGTCACGCACCGCCATACCCGAGGCCACAGGACCAGTGCTGACAATCACTGAGGGACAGGCCGTCGCATGGCAGGCATACAGCGACCATTGCGCCAAGGCCGGACGAACCCCTGACCCAAAACGTTTCGGACGCAAATTTGCCGCCATGTACGGTGCCCCCTGATGGCCCGCAACTACCGCCGAGCCGCACCGGTCTACCGCGGAAAATGGCAAACAGTCCGCAAACGAATACTGGAACGCGACCGCCACGAATGTCAGGTGCGACTACCTGGCTGCACCCACGTAGCCACAACGGTGGACCACATCACACCAGTTTCGTGGGGAGGCGAGTGGTACGAACCAACCAATCTGCGTGCAGCATGCTCCCCGTGCAACACGGCCCTGTCACACCTAGCCAGAAAAGGTGTTGTGCAGGCGCGAGCAGCAGCGCAACAGCGACGCAACCCTGACGGCACCAGCGCACCACCAACACGCCCGTGGTGACAGAATGAGGACCATGGGCGGTTATCCACAGGCCGAGGTTGTCCACAGGGCCACCCGTTTTTTTGGACGGGCACTGGTTTGAC
>Ga0208644_1001384_pt1 | contig 20346 bp, 32 predicted proteins | sample VirMetDEL_Nov_18_FD_184517 | JGI IMG/M metagenome (GOLD analysis project Ga0208644, IMG submission 184517) | Aqueous microbial communities from the Delaware River and Bay under freshwater to marine salinity gradient to study organic matter... | ecosystem: Environmental > Aquatic > Marine >...
TTCGTTCCAGTTGTCACAGTAATAATAGCCTTCTATATCGCCTTCCTCGTTGCATTTCTCAGGTCTAATTAAGTTAGTAGGAATATGATAAGCTTTAATAACTTTCGTGTGTTTTTCGTCGTAGTGAACTTGAAAGTGTCCAGCTCCTAGCATCTTTAGTTCTTTGATAACTTTTCGTAAGTCCTCAGAACTAAATATAGACTTCATAGCAGCGTACTGAGATGGCTTTCTACTAGCGTCTAAAGCATGTAGTCCACGTCCGTAAATTAAACGAGAAACGTTGTTTATTACTGCGCTGTTAGTAGTAGAGTTTCGAGAACGCTCTATTAAGAAGTCGTAATAGTCGTTATTGTCTCCGTATTCTACCCAGTTATTTCTAGTGTCCTCTTTTATCTCAGGCTTTTCATAAGCTGCGAGGTTAAGTATTTTTATATCACTCATAAGTTATATAGTCGTTGTCGCTTGAATAAGTTGTAAACTCGTTATTATTTACGCTGAAGTCTGATACTGTTTGATTAGTGCAAAATATTTTGTCCTTATAAACTATATCAGTAGCGTTTTTTAATTCTATTGTATAAAAGTTATTTTCTTTTAAAGCAACTATTTCATTAATTACTAAATAATATCTGTCTATAGTCGGAGTTATTACATAAGTAACAGCTTCGCCTGTTGTCTCACTTGTTAAAGTCATGCTATCCGCTGCTAGCTCTCTAGGAATTACTTTAAATTCTTGAGCTATCCCTGTCTCTTGCAATATTATCATAACTTATATACGTTTAAGTGCTAATTTGTTTTAAAATAAAAAAGGGTAACTCGAAAGCTACCCTTAAAACAATTAAACTATAAAACTATTATGGTATTGGTGTAATTGTAGAACCGTCTCCTAATTGGATATTCATTCCTAAGTTTGCTAAAGTTTGGTCTGAAGTAGCATCAACAAACAAGTGAGGAAGTTTCTCCATAGCTTGAAAAGTTAAGTTATACCCAGCCATATCTCCAAAAGCAGCACCAGTCACTATAGAACCTCCATTAACGTCAGCTCCGTGCTCATATCCTACTAAGAAGTAATTATTGTTGTTGTCTTTTACGAAAATTTTAGGTCTTCCCCAAGAAAGTAACTTTACTTCTTTATGAGTTGCTAGGTCTTGCTTCTTTAACATTACGTTTAAAACTGCATCGAAGAAAGTAGTACCGTTATCTCTACTAGAAGTAATAGCTGTCTCTAGGTTAGAAGTTCCTTTTAATTCGTATTTGTACGCTGTAGGCGTTCCGCCTATTGCTGTAACTTGGTCGTTTACATCTAAGGTAATTTGCTCAGAAGGTAAGTCGTCGTAATTTACAAAGTAAATTGCATCTAGTCCTCCTACGTTGTCCTTACATGGCTCAAGTCTACCAGCTGAAATATCACATGCCATATTTTCTATTTTTTATAAAAAAGGGGGGGCGTTAACCCACCCCTTTATTAAGTTATTAATTCAGTTTATTAGTTAACAGCGTTAACAATTCCGTAAGTAACTACGTCAGCAGCAAAAGCATATTGAACGCCAGCAGTAAAACGCATAATTACTCGTACGTTTTGTGAACCGTCAAGGTCTGCCATATCTAATACTTTTACTTCTTGGTGGTCTGACAATAAACCAGTACCAAAATACAAGTTGTCAATAGTTGACAAGATAGCAGTATCAGCAGACATACCTGGACACATTACAACAGGAATACCATCGAAGTACAAAGCACCTCCTGAAGTATACCACATGTTACCTTTTCCTTCGAACCCGTTAGCTCCTACTCCAGCAGCACCAAAGCCACCTAAAGAACGAACGTAAGCTTTGAAGATGTTGTTAGATACATAAAGTCTAACGTCTTCTCTTCCGTAAAGGCTGTCAGGCATAGCGTCTACTATTTTACCTAACTCAGTAACTACGTTAGCAGAAGTAACAGTAGTACCAGTAACTTCTTGAGCAGCTGGTAATTCAGTATCTAAAGACAAAAGTCTTTCAAAACCGTCAAATTGTCCTGTAGTAGCAGCGTTACCTTGCCAAATAGAAAGCTCGTTTCTAGCAGCAGACTTTTCAGCTACATGAGCTATTAAGAAGTCAGCGAAGTTCTTAGGTAAGTTATCAAAAGCAGAGTATCCCATTTGGATAGCCTCCCAGTCGCTTCTGAAGTCAGCCTTACACAAAGACAAGTTAATTTGTAAATCTTTTGGCTCAAGAATTTTCTCAGTCAAAGTTAATGTAGAAGTAGGGTCGAAGTCGCAAGAACCGTCTTTAACGATATCGTCTAGTCCTACTCTTTTAAGTACTTCTTTGTACTTAACGTTTTGCTTAACAGTAATTAAATTGTTAGCAATAGTCGGCGCTGGTAAAAGCGCAGCAGCTACATACTTACCAGCAAACTCGCCAGCGTAAGTAGTAGTAATTGAAGTTGTTGTTGCCATTTTTTATTTATTTAAAAATTATTATTTGCTTATTAAGTCATATACTTTAGAACGTAGAGAAACTTCTTTTTTATTGAAAGATATTTGTTCTCTAGGTTGTACATTTTCAGGGTTATGTTTAATAGGCTTAGAAAGTTCTGTTTCCTCTTTTACTTCCTCTTCCATTTCAGCCTCTTCTTTCTCCTCGTCTTTTTTCATATCTTCTAAAATAGAAGGTATCTCTTCTAAAATTAGCTTTTTAATTTCGCCTATAATTTCAGCTTTGTCCTCTTCGCTAATTTTACTAGGAGCTTCCTCTTCAGCAGCAAAGTAAGTTTCTTTAGAAACAGACTCAACTATTTTTTTAGCAGTTGGCTCTTCAGTTGAGGCTTCTACTTCTACCTCCTCTTCAGCTATAGGCTCTTCAGCTTCCATTTCTTTCTTTTCGTAAGAAGCTATAATACCTTCCTCAGCTACTTTAAGAATCATGTCGTCAGCCATAGCATACTCGCCTACTGGTAAAGGTATCCTTTCATCCTCGTTAACAATAAATACAGGTTGGCCAGCTTCAAAAATTTCAGCCTCTAAAGCAGCTTGTCCGTCTGCTGTCATGATTTGCTCTAGTTTTACTTCTACAGCCTTTAAACCGACTTTTTGAAGTATTGAGTTTATTTGTTCTTTCATTTCTATTTTATTTAACTTATTAATTGCCCATTCAATTCCTGAAGTTCCTCCCCAAGCGTCCCACATTAAACCTCCACAGCCTTCGCTATAAGGTACGTCTTTATGCTGTTGGTGTCTTTTAAAACTTGCCATTCTTGCTATAGTGTCTCTACTTATAGGTTCTCTATTTGCAAGCTGGCTAGCTCTCTTCTTTCCTGTAGCTTCTCCACAAGTACCCCAGCCATGTTTTTCAACCCATTCAAGTGCTCTCTTTGCGTTGTTAGTAGCACTTTGAGGGTAGTCTGTGTAACTCTCTAAAAGAACGTTCATTAATATATACGTTTATTAAATAGTTTGTTATAATTTTAACTTGAAACTCTTACTATTGTCCTAGTAGTGTCCTCGTTTGTGACGTTGCTATTATTAGTACTTACTATAGGACTACTAGTCTCGCTTTCTACTCGTGTAGTATCTTCATTTGTAACTACTGAAGTATTGCCACTTACTAAGCTTCCTATTCCTTGCGCTAATATTGAACCGTCGCAACATTTACGAGAATAAGTTTTTCCGTCTTTACATAGACAACCTCTATTACCTCCGACTGGGCTTGTTTTACTAGGTGTCATAATTTAAAACATTGTAGGCTTCTGATAGTAAGTCTGTATTAATATTCCTATACTTCCTTCAATATCTACAGAAGTTCCTGAGTCATTTCTTAAAGCAAAGTAAAAGCCACCAGTTACGAAAGGGTCTGAAGCTCCAGCTGTGTAAGTAACAAAATTAAATTGGTTACCGCTTACATCTTGGTCTCTATTTACTTTTATTTCACTTCCTATAATAGAGTCGTCTGCAAAACGTCTTAAAGAAAGTCCTAAAGTTTGAGTAGAGCCAGTAGTTATACCAAAGTTTACTCTAATATTGTGCTGTAACCTTTGCCCCTCGTATGCTGTACCAGTATAAGGTATAATAACATGGTCGCCAGTTCCAGCTATGTCTAGCTCGTCGTATGAAGTAGTACCGCTTGCTACTTTGTCTGTTGCATTATCAAAGAAAGTAAAACCGTTTGCTATTTCTCCGTTTAATAAAGTAACAGGAGTTACTATTGTTTTACTCCATTGAGTAGAACCAAAGTTAACAGCATCTGTAGTAACTACGCTACCACTATCTAATAGTGCGCTTGCTGGGTTAGTTCCGTCAAAGTAATATACTTGTCCGTTATAGTAGTACATTGAGCCTTGCTCGTTCTTTAAGCCTGAAGGGTCGTTAACTATGTCTAGCCTTACATTATAAGCTGTGTTTTTAATATCTCTTGCCATTTTATTTAATTATGTTTTTTAGTTGTTTAATAATGTCCTCTTTTTCGTCGCTCATTTCTAAGGCTTCTAGTCCTTGATAAATCCCCTCAATTGAGAATCCTTTATAGTCTCCAGCTTTTATCTTTTGCCACTCTTCCTCGTTGTAAACTTTCATAGTGATTGCCCAGCTACCTACAGGAGCTTTAAGATTGTAAAGTGCTGTCTTGTCTTTGTCAGTATCTTCTACTATCCAGCTCTCTATTACGCTCACTCCTTTAACTGGTCTTTCGTGTTCGCTTGTTATGTTGTTTAAGTTTAGTTTTTTCATAAACAGCTCAGCAGTTTTGTAGATAGTTTCTTTAGAGAAGTATATATTAAATTCTTTCTCTTTTATTTTGCGATAAATACGCTTTTCAGGAACTAAAGCTAGCCCTGTAACTATTCGCTTCTCATCGTCTACTACTTTAAGCTCCATTTTATAACCTGATAAGGCTACAAAGTTCTCTTCTATTGCTGGATTCTCGACAAGTGAAACAGCGAAAACTCCATCTTCTGTCTCGTCTTCTATAAATAATTCTACTTCTTGTAATTCCATAACTTATTTACGTTTAAAGTGTACTTTGTTGTATTTTGTTTCTTTGTAACGACTGAGCAGTAGTTACGTCTCCAGCGACTACATAAGCCTGTAAAGGTTGCTGTCCTAAAGTCTCTGCTAGTTGGTTAGTGCCTGTATTTCCTACTACGTTAAACACAGCTGGAGAACTTACAGCAGTAGGAGGATTCGGAGCAGTAGGAGAAGCACCTCCTCCACCTCCGCTACCACTAGCTTGAAATTGTGTAGCAGAAATAGTAGCAATTTGAGCAGCGCCTGTAGCAGCAACTATACCAGCCTTAACAAAGTTAGCTCCAGTTAACGCATCTTGTGGTACTGCTAACTGTGTTATAATACCTTGTGCTGTACTTATTATTGCTTGCCCTATACTTATAGCTTTATTGATATTAAAAGCTCTCCTTTGCGCCTCTTCACTTTCTCCAGCAAAAGCAGTTACTAAATCTGAAATAGCTTGTAAACTTTGTTGAGCCATTTCTATTTTAGCATCTCTTAAGGCAGCTTCTCTTTCTTCCTCTTCTTTAACCCTTTGAGCAGCATCTAATAAAGACTTTTTATATAGTTCTGCTTGTTTTAGTCTTTCCTCTTTTCTATATCTATCTTTTATTTCTTTAATAGCTGCTTGCTGTGCTTCCTCTAATAAAGCTGTATCTTCTCCGTGTTGTTTAGCTGCTTCTAATATAGCAAAGTACTTATCATAGACAGCGTTTATTTCTTGCTGTTCTTTTTCTATTTTACTTTGTAAATACTCATCTTCTAGTTTAGCTATTTCAGTAATTAAGTCAGATTCTGCTTGTGCCTCTTTTGCTATTCTAGCTAACTTTTCAGCAAGTTCTTTTTCCTCTCTAGCTTTTCTTTCAGCAGCCTCTTTTTCTCGTCTTGCTTTTCGTTTATCGGCAGCTTCTTGCTGTGCTTTTAATTTATCAAGCTCTGCTTGTCTAGTAAATTCTACTTCGTCTATTTGCATTTGACGAGCTAGCTCTACTGACTCTTCCTCTAGTTTTAATATTTTATCATTATTAATTTCAATTTGTTTGTTAATTTCTTCTCCTTTTTTCTCTGTTAACTCTCCTAAATCATGTAGTAAGTTCCACTGTTTCTCAAGCAATTTTTGTTCTGCAGCTATTTGATTTTTAAATTCAATGTTTGCTTGTAATCGTTCTTTTCTATTTTTTTGAATAGCATAAAAAATATCTGCTTCGGAATCTCCCCGAGCTTTCATCATTCTTATTTCAAAGTCTCGAGTTTTTTCTATTGCCTTACGTTCTTTTTCTAAAGCCTCTATTCGTTTTCTTGATTGCTCTAAAAAATCTTCCGTACGTTTTAGATTTTCGTTAGCTAATTTTTCTGATTCATCGTCTACAATTCCTATCCATTTTGTAAATTCGTCCCATTTTAAAATTAAAGCTACAGTTAAAGTTGTAAGTATAGAGATAGCTGTTATAATTGCACCTAATGGATTAGCAGCAGCAGCCGCTCGCATAATAATCATCAAAGCTTTAAAGGATTTAAAAGCATGTATAAGTCCCTGTATACCCTGAGCCATAGCCATAGCACTTTGAACTTGTAAAAGTGCTTCTTCCATTTTTTCGCTATCTACTCCGAAGGCACCCATTAAGCCACTAGCAAATTCGAAACCATGAGCTACTCCTTGTAAAGACCCTACTAAAGCACTATTAAAGCTTTGAGATAACTGTTTTACTTCTTTATTTGCGCTGCTTAATTTGCCTTGCAATTCGCCAGCCTTTGCAGCTAACTCGTTAAATTCTCTAGAGCCTTTTTCGCCAGCTAGAGCCATTTCTTTAAGACGTTTCTTAAGTTCGTTAAACTCTTTTACAGTAGCAGCATTTTTTAACTCTTCAAAAGAAAGAGATAATTTATCTACGTTTTTCGTAGCGTTCTCAGTGTCAACATTTATATTAACAGTTTTTTCTATCGCCATGCTTTTTTCCTTTTTTCTTGTTTCAACTTAGCTTTAAAACTTGTTTCTAGTTTGTATTTGCCTTTAGCTATGTCTACATTCTCTCCGACTTTTAGCCATTCGTCCATTTGTAGTAAATCTATTATTAGTCTCATAGTTTTATTTTTTGTATGTTTTCTTGTAATAATAAGCTATTATCTTCTTGTAATAAATATCCGTCTACTCCGTCTTGTTTAATTATAAATTTCTCTTCCTCGATTATGTCTCCGTTAGAGTTCTTATATTGAATAGTGTACTCAGCTTCTCTCTTAACTCCGCTTACATTAGTAGCTATTATAAAGTCTATTACTATGTCCCCATTTTCGTCTGTTACATCTACAGGGTCTGTACTTATCCAAGGGTAAGGCGCAGCTGGGACTACGTTCCAAACGTCTCCTTTGCTTGGCTTAATAGGTGCAACTGGTACGCTTATAACTCCTCCACCTTCAGGAACTGTAGGAAATACTGGAGGTACTTTTCGTCTAGTTGTTACCACTAAGTCAGTAATTAATTCTAGTGTTACTTTGCCAGTAGTTAACTGAGACTTCATTAAATTAATTCTATACTTCTTATCTCTTATAATTAAAGCATCGTTTAACTGAATAGAGTTTAATAAGCTTAAAGGTAAGTTAGTATCTACTGTAACTATCCTAGCTTTGTCTGAAAATAAGTTTTGTAAATATGCTCTATAATATATGTTATATAGCGAGTTCTCGTTTGGCTCTAAACTTAAAGAACTTATTTCCTCGTTGAAGTTGATTGAATAGTCTGAAACATTGTAAAAAGTATCTTGTCCAAAAGGGTAGTAGTTTGTTATCTCTTCAGGTGTAACTCCGTCACTTAAATAAAAGCTAGTTGTTTTACTTTGAGGGTAAAAATATAGCATAGTACAATTAGGAATAACAGGCTTATAGTCAGGAGCAGTTTCTAGTGAATAGCCTACCTGTAAATCTGTGCCTGTGAACTTGCTAAATAATAAAGTCTCAAAAGGCAAATCTATTATAAAGTCTCCTCCGTCATATCCGAAATAACTAGTAAGCCCTCCGTATTGTTTGTTGTTGTTTTCCTTGTATTTAACATTCAATAAGCTTTTACTTTCTTGCCAGTTAAACTCTATGTTAGTGTAAAGCTTTGGTCTATCTACTTTTATAGTGCTTATGTCAGTATATTGCGTTATGTCTATTGTTTCTCCGTAAGCGTACCATCTTTCTAAAGGCTCAACTTGAAAAGTATCAGTAGCAGTAGGGTAGCACGTTAAATTAAACATTCTTAAAAGCCCCGAGAAATAGTCTGAAATAGTTATATCAGGAGCAGTAAAGTTAAAGTCTATAAAGTCGCTTTGAACAAATGAATAGTTATCACTACCCGCACTTCTACTAATTTCAAAAGTTTGGTTACTTGAATCTGTTACGCTGTATACAAAATTCCAACCTACTGATACTATAAAAGTGTCTGAATCATTTGAACGAAAATAAAACTCGTAATAATCATCCATTCCTGTCAAGTTCTGATATTCTACAGCCCATTCTAAATAGACATCTGACGTAATTACTCCAGTGCTATATTCATAAGTTCCGTTTTTGTAAACATCAATAACAAACTGAGAAGCTGGATTTGCAGCAGCCACTAATAGCTGAGACTGAAAATAAGCATAATTAAAAGTCCAAGTTCCGTCATTATAAGGTGTCCATTGCATTACATCAATGTATTTAAACCTTACTTTATTATCTGCTAGTGGGTCATAGTCAACCTCTGCGCCTGTAGGATTAGGATTAACAGGAGAATATACTGGCCATTCTAAAAGAACAGGAGCCTTACCAGCTGTAAATACGTCGCTATTTTTCCACCATGTAAATAAGTTTTCAAATCTTGTATCGTAATCTATAAAACTACCAGTAAAATTTATACCGTATTTGTTCTCTATTAATTCAAGTACTTTCTTTGCTCTAATTGCTGGAAATAACTCTCCAAACTCTATAGCAGTTCCTGAGTTAGCTATATTCTCTGTGCCACTGCCATAAGTCCAAACTCTCTCGCTAGATATTAAAGGAAATCTTACATCTAAGTCCGCTCCGCTTGTAATAGTGTTTTTCACTTCGGCATAAGTACCCTCAAACTCTATACTACTATAGTCTAAGTCCCTTAACTTGTCGTCTTGAAATAAGTCTTTTAAAGTAACTACTTCGCCATAAAAAGTAATAGTATAGTTTTGTATTTGTCCGTCTTTTAGTTCTGTTCCTTCTAGTTGTATCTTACCAGTCCTGAAAGGCGTGTAGTTTATTTCTATTCTCGCTGGTTGTCTAGTCTTAGCTATAAAACCGTCTTCTACATCGTTTTGGTAATAGTGTCTAAATATTTGGTTATTATTAGGAGAAGCAGGAACTGTGAACTGCTGAGAAAAGTCAGTAAATACTTTAGCTATGTCGTTAATGTTTTGAACGCTAGAACTTACCTCTATATTCTCGTCGTCGAATAAGTCTAATATTTGGTCATTAATATATATCTGTACTTGTCTCATTAAATAACATAGTTAAGTTGGTTATGACTGTACTCAAATTCTACTCTGTAGTTTATTAGTTTCTCGTTTATATGCTCTTGTAATAATACGCTCTGAGTTCTTAACTTAACTGGCTCGTCGTTTAGCATTATCTTCTCACTAAGTAACATTGCTTTCATTACATCCTTATAACTTTCAGGTACGAAGCCAGTATTACAAGTAATTGATTTAATAGCGTTTCTATTAAATACTTGTCTTCTATTCTCGTATATATCGTAGTTAATATTCTCACTCATAAAGTGGTACTCAGTGCCAGTAGCTTCAAAGTTACTTTGACTGGCTTTAAAGAATATTATCTGCTGCCAGACTCCGTACTGGTTAATAAAGTCGCATACTATAGGGCTGTATTTAGGCTCGCAAATAGGCACAAAGTAATAAGTTCTAACAGGAGCTCCAGCTTCGTAAATATCAACTTGGTTAGTTACTCCGATATGGCTAGGGTGCACATAAGGCACAAAGTTAACTCCATTGTTTAAGCTTATAGCATCTGTGTTATTGTAAACAGCTTGAGTTAAACTACCTGATACATTGTGATAGTATATTCCTCCTCCGTTTCCTGTCTCTTGTACGTAGTAAGTAGCTTCGTCTAAAAATATATGGCTGTCAGTTATTCCGCTTGTATCTCCTAAGCTTGGGTTATATCCTTGTTCATAATATCCGAATCCGTCAAAAGCTACATAGTCAGTTGTTAATTCTTGTACCTCGTTTACGTAGAGAATAACTCTCAAGTTAACATACTCACTATTGCCAGCTGCTGTTTCTACTGAAGCACTAGTAAACTTCTGAAAAGAAATATACTCTCTACAGTAAGGGCTAACATCAAAGTAAGCTGTATCTGCTATCGAGCTAGGTATTACTTTACTTAGTGTGTAAGTAGGCGTACCAGGTACTGATGCTGGGTTGTTATATAAATATAGTTCCGCTTTTACTACGTCTGAAACTGTAGCTGTCTTACTTACTATATAAGGGCTTCTTACAAATATACTAGTCATTTGTTATATTCTTTGTTGTACTTGTTAAAAATCTTTCTACATCTAAACCGAACTTATTTATCAAGTCATCAGGCAACTTTTTAAAAGCTGCTTCGAATGGCTTAGTAAAAAACATAGTCGGCTTTATTCCTCTATTATAAATGTTTCCAGCTACTATTTGAGCTATTGTTTTATAAGTTCCTTTTGTAAATCTTCCTTTCTCGTCTCTTAATCTTAGGTTTTTTCTTTTAACCCATTTTTCAATGTTATTTACAAAAGTTCCCCAAGTTCCTTTAAAGTTTCCACTGCCAAATCTGTAAGGGCTATTAGGAGCTTGCTGCCCTCTTATTGCTTTGTCCCCTCCTTTTACTTTACTAGGATTTGCTCCTTTAACTCCTTGGTCTACAAATAAGCCGTATCGCTCCATTAAGAAGCTAAAAGCAAAGCTATTTTTCATAACTCTTAATTCATAGTCTAAGCTATTGTAAAGTTCTTTGCTTGAGTTCTTATCTTTCTTAGTTAGGTTCTGTCTACTAGCTTTAATAACAGCTTGAGCAAATTTGCTTAATTCTATTTTTAGCTCCTCGCCTAACATATAGTCATTTCGTTAGGAATCAATACATCAAAAGTAACAGCCCAGCCAGCTAAGTAATTTTCAAAGCGTTCTGTAAAAGGTTCTATACTAGGGTCTCCGTCTATTCTAAAAGTCCTTGTGTTCTCTCCTCTGTCAAATATTTCAAGCATACGTAACACTACAGCTAACTGAGTATTAAGTACGTCTTGTTCGTTGTCGTTGCCTCTGAATATGTCAGTAGTTTCCTCTTTTGGTTTGTCTACTATATCCATACACATTACAGTAACATTAAACCGAAGTACGTTGCTTTCTCTCGTTAAATTGTTAACCATAACATGAGATAAAGGGAATATAGTCTGCTTGCTTAAGTCTATCTCGAATATATCGCCTTCTGTTACTGTATTAACAAAAACATCTTGCTCTAACTGCTCTCTAATAGTTGTTAATATGTTATAGTATCCTGTCATCTCTTAAAGCTTTTCTTTATTTCGTTTGTTTCTATTCTATTCTTTTCAGTTTCAAAGGTTAGGTATGTAAGGGCTGTAGCAAGCGGTAATCTAGTGACCTCTTCAAAGTATCTAACATCTCCTCTAGCGAGTTGATAAATACTGGAATACCATCCCCATTTTTTGCTAAATTGGGAGCGTGCTGAGTAATCTCTTTCGCTTGCCTCTCCAAATAACTGGGCAAAGCTTTTAGTAATTCGCTTCCTAAATTGTAAAAAAAAACCTGTGCACCTAACACTACATTTAAAGGCATTAGCTTCATTAACTCGCTATAAGGTTCAGTTCCTTTATAATCTACTATCCTGTACTCCTCTTTTAAACTGTTACATATCGGCCTAAATAAAACAGCCATAGCTCTGTGCATTTCTTCCCAGTCTCCTATGTACTTGTCAAGGTCTACATACTCTCCAAAAGTAATAGCATCTAACTTAGGTATAAAGCCGAAGTTAAAGCCTTTTAACTTAAACTTATTTACTAGTGGTTTATCTTGGATAAACAAGTTATCTAAGTGAAAGCATATCTCATCTATTGACTTCTTTTCTATCATTCCTACCTCATCTAGTGGTATTAGGCAAAAGTGGTTAATCATTAAAGCCTTTAACTCATCCTCTTGAACGTCTTTAGCTTGTTTCAAAAAAGACTGATACTGAACTAGAGTTATCTCGCTTAAGTTCTCAGGAACATTAATTTTTACTTCCATAATTTATATACGTTTAATTATTCTTTTGTATTAAAGTCGGTAGTGAGAGGGGTAGCTAGTTAACTTAGCTTCTATGCTCTCAACATTGTCCCCCTCTCATGTAACTGAGTTAACCTACCTTTATCTTATGTAATATTCTCCTCTATGTACATTCTCTAACTGATAGCTTACTGCATATCTTAAAGCGTCTATAGCATGATTGTATTTGTCTATAGGAGTATTACTCTTCTTTTCTAGCCAGCTGTAGTTGTTTAGTTCCTTAATTAAGTCCGTACTATCAGGGTCTATAATCAAATCAAAGTCCTGAAGTAAAGCTATTCCGAAAGTTACTGAGCCTTGCCCTTTAATAGTTGGCACTATGTTATTAACAGCGCTTAGTTCACTAATTAACCTAGGCTCTGCTGAGTCTGCTACTATTAAGTTCTTTTTAGCAAAGCGTACATTTAACTCTGCTATCTGTGACGTTGTTAAGCCTTGCTTATAGTAGTGTAGTTTAATGTATATCTTTTTTCCGCTTTTATCTATCGACGTTTCTACTAAGGTAGTAGGGTCTGCTGAAAAGCCAAAGTCCTGTCCGAATACGCTAGTACTTACTTGCTTGAACTGTCCTATTTGCCAGTTGTTGAATACTACTCCCTCTGCTCTATCTAGCCAGCCTCCTAATATCTGATGCTTGTACTTCTCGGGTCTGCGCTGTTTAATGTTCTCTATTTGATTTAAATAGCTTTCACTTAAGTTGTCTATATTGTCTAGGTAAGTAGTATGAATATATGTAGTATCCCCTTTTTTGTCGTTAGTGCTTTCTTGCACTCCCCTAGCTTCAAAGAATCTTTGATAGATAAAATGCTCTTTAGTTGTAGGGTTCATTATTAGTATTACCCTGTTTCGTATTCCTTTAGCTCTTACTGATAAGTCTATTTTATCAAAAGTGTCTTCGTCTGTTAGCTCCTCTGCCTCATCTAGTACCCAAGTAGTAACTCCTTGTAAAGACTTTAAGTTAGCTGTTTGGTCTCCTGAGCTTGTTTTAATACCTCTGAATAGTATACGGCTGTTAGTAGCTAGGTTTATTATTTCGTCTTTTGTGACGTGAAATAAGTCCTCCATTTTTAAGAGTTCTATTTTCTCCAAAAATTCGGGAATAATAGATACGCTAGCTGAGCGCAAAGTATAACGAGTAAAAAGAATGACATGTCCTTGCTGTTGAGTTAGTAAACATAGTAAAGTTGATATAGCAAACGACTTACCCGAGCCACGTCCACCAGTTACTATGTAATAGCGTGAGTCAGAGTCGAATACTAGGTATTTCTCATTTATCACCTCTTAGGCGTTTAATAGTCTCTTCAAAGTCGAAGTTAGTAGATAGTTCCCCTTTTACTTCTGTTTCTGTTTTCTTAGGTACGAAGTACTGAGCATACTTAGCGAATAGTTCTAAGTACTTACCTGGACTTTCTTTTAGCACTTTAGCAAATGCATCTTCTATGTTAGGAACTTGCCCTTCTAAAGTTTTAATAAAGACCTCTCTCGCCTCTTTGCTTAGCTTATTTTCCGCTCCCTTAGGTCTACCATTACCTTCTTTATTTCCTTTCTTAAATGGCATGTTATTTTGTGTTATTTTAACTTATCTCTTACTTATTTTTCTTATCTGATATTAGATAGTAAAGAACAGCATAAATAGCGAATAAGATAGCTGTACTACATTTCTCTTGTGAGTTATATATTAAGCTCAATGTAAAGAAAGCTAGTACTACTGTTCTATTAAAAGTTTTACTTCCTACTATTAGGTCTAGTTGTTTTATTATTTGTTTCATGTTTATTTAGTTTAAGTTTTTTAGCATGTAATATTTTTCCTCTTCTATTTCTATTACTTCTGCATTTAGTTCGTTGTCGTCTTCTATCTCATCTACAAAGCTTACTATGTAGTGTCCTCCTTTAATGAAGTTTAATATTTCCTCGATTAAGTCATTACTTATTCCTCTTTTGAGTTTAACGTAATAGTAAATCACTTGTAATTAGTATAAAAGGTTTCTAATTTATTTAGTACTCCTTTAAAACAAGGGCCGCAACTAGTAGGCTTAAAGTCGTAGTGTAATACTCTATTATAAATCTTAATTAGTTGCTTTTGCTCTTCAGGTCTTATCATTGTCTTAGGTTTACTAAAAAAGTCAGTTAAATAGTTGTATTCGTCTTCCTCTAAGCATTCAGGCTTATTATAAGGGAATAGCTTATTTAGTTTCTCTTTTCTGTCGTCGCATCCGCAGTCATCTCCAGCAATAAACTTGACTAGCTTTTTGATTCCAGTTGCTTCTGTTACTTTCTCTATAGTATCTCCTAAACCCTCAGAAGTTTCCTCGTTTGCCTCTTCAAAGTTAGCTTTCCATTCTTTGTACTCCTTAGTTCTTTTGTCTAAGTTCTCGTAATATTCGTTACTCTTCTCCATTGTATTCTAATTTAATTCCGTATACAGACCTTTTAGGAATAAAAGGGCTAGTTATTAATTTTCTTTCTCTATATTCTGTTAAACCTATTCTAGTATATATTTCTTTACTTAACATTATCTCCTCGTATTTAGGGTAAGTGTCTATAAAGTTATCCAATATACTGAAAGCCTTAGTTTTTGTCATTTCCTTGTTTAATTAGTTTCTCAATATACAAAGTAGCATCCATTAACTCCTCTTGTAAGTGAATTAGAAAATTATCAGTATTATTTTCTGCTAAAGTAGTTTTATACTTTTTAATTCCTAGTTCGGACCTTTCATTAAATTTATTAACTACGCTTTCTACTATTTTGTCCTTCATAGTATTTCCTTTCTTATATTGTACTGCTCTAATAACTCAGTAATAAGCTCGTAAACTTCTGTAACTCCTTCGTACATTCCAGTTATTCTCTCATTAGGTAAGTCTAAGCTTTCTATCTTATTGTAAACCTCAGCTCTTCTATTGATATACAAGTCCCAAAGCATTAAAGCCATGTCATTACTCTTAATAGCTCTTTGAAAAGCTTTATAGTCGTTTTCGTCTTTTAAGTTATATGTTAATTCAGCTGTGCTCATATTTTCTCGTAGTCCTCGTTTACATAGTCTTCGTAGTCTTCGCCTACAGCTATTTTAATTCTTTCTTTGCAAGTCTTGATAGTATGAAAGATACTAGACAAACTTATTTTAGTATCCTTAGCCAGTTCTCTCATTGTTCTATCTTCTGTGTATAGTTGCCAAAGCATTTTATCATACCAGTGCCAGTCTTCTACTTCGTCTTCTATTCTTTCGTAAATAGTTTCTAGTTCCTCTTTTCCTTGGTCTTCTAAATACTCTAAAAAAACACAGTCTTCTAAGTCAACTTTGAATACGTTGCTTTTCTTTCTATGTAAGTCAAAAGTCATGTTTCTTAATACATAATATACGAAAGTGTCTATCGTTTGTTCTTTGAGTTCTATTTTAGATAGCTTCAGATACATTTCTTGCACTATATCTTCTGAATAGTCGCCTCCTCCTAGCTTATTAACTATGTTAACCCATTTGCTATGCTTCTTATATAATTTAGATAACATGGGACAAATATATAATTATTCTTTTATAATTTCTCCTAACTTCATAAGACTGCTATCTGTGAGTCCTATTTTATTACTCATGTAGTTAAGCACCTGAGCGGGATGCATACCCGCCCTAGATGCTAACTTTGAATAACTTATTTTATTATCTACACAATAACGAACTATTAAACGCTTAGTTTCGTTTCGTAAGTTTGCTAAGTCTTCTGCTTCCATAATTTAAAAAGGTAAATCGTTATCCATTAAAGGCTCTTTTTGAGTTTCCTCTTTTGGCTTATAAGTGTCTTTAACTCCGTAAGGCTTCCCCCCTTTGCTCATTAATAAACTAATATTAACCCAGCCTTTATCTTGGTGGTCTTGCATCCACTTAGTAAAGTCCTCAACCTTTATACTAATGTTGCAAAGTACCCAGTCAGGTGCGTTCTCAGCTCTTTTTACTATTAGTCCGTCTGTAAATGTTTTTTCTTCCATTTTTATTTTATTTTATACTGTTACTTTATTTAAACTCTCTTGAAGCATATTGTAATACTCTCTACACTCCTCAACTCTTTGCTTCATTTCGTTAATAGTGTCCTCGTTATATTCTACTTCGAATATCTTAACTCTTAAATTCTCAGGTATTCTATCGTATTGCATTTTGTCTCTAACTTTCTGCTCTATTTCTAGTGCTTGCTCGTCTGTTGGGTCAATAGCTTTTAGTTTCCACGTTTCCCTCCTTATTTCGTCTTGAATAGCATCTTCTGTATGGTTAATTAAACAGTAAGCTACATAACCCTTTTTAAGTCCTGTTAAGTCCATATAAGCAAGGACTTGATAAAGATAATCTTTAGTAGGTAACTCACTCTCAAAGAAAGGGAACGTCGTAGCATCCCAGCTAGTTTTAATATCAATAATAGCTTCGTCAGTAACTATATCTGGAGTTCCTACAAAGTAATCATTTTTATACTTTTTTTCATTTTTAAATACTCCAAAGTGTCCGCTAACTTTTGAGAAAAATAAAATACTATCTTCCTCCTGGTTAGTACCTCTTTCAGTATATCTATTAGAGAAGTCTTTTTTAATTCCAAACTCATTAAATAAAAGTTGCTCTTCTACTGCTGTCTTAGCTGTTTTGCTTAATAATTCTGTTTTGCTTCTTGCGTTAGTCATTATTTTACCAACCGCTGAAGCATGGCAAAGGTATTGTTTCATTGTTCTATAGTTTTAAGTTGCTCATTAGTTAATTCAAACTTCTCTATAAGTTCCTCTTTTGTGTAAGTACCCTCAGCAATAGCTTGAACTGCTTTATTAAACTGAGTAGCTGTTAAAGTAGTTTTCTTAGTTACTTTTTTAACTTGCTCTCCTGAGGCATCGTTGTCAACGTCAGTTACAAGTCCTAAGGCACTGCTCAAAGCATAACGTCTGTAGTAAGTAACTCCACTACCAAAAGACTGATAGTCATTCATTCCTTTTAAAGCTACTTCAGGAATAGCTACATTACTTATTGACTGCTCTCCACTTTCAACGTGAAAAATAGCAGTCTCTAGATAAGTTATTCCTTCTTTACTTTGTAAGTTTTGCATAAAGCCAAGTCCATGCTTTTTAAGTAGTGGGTTAATTTTTTCAAAAATAGTAGGCAAGTCAGCGTAAGAATAGCCATAGCCTTTTGTTCCTTTGTGAATAGTCGGTACTTCTTGCTGAAAGTCCGCTATTGCTTTAAATAAATTTTTCATAGTTTAATTGTTTTATGTTTCAAATATATATAATAATTCAATACCAATTACATTTTTTTATATTTTTTTATTAATTCTTTTATCTCGTCAATAGTTAATTTTAGTGGCTCGTGGTCTTTACGCTCTAAAAATTCTACTCTATCTACTCCTATCCTGTTTATTAATTCTCTTCTATAGTTTACTAAGTTTCCGCTGAAATAGGAATTACAGCGTTCGCATTGTTTGTGTACGTTATCTTCATTGAAACGAAGCTCAGGAGTACTACCTACGCTCATATAGTGCCCAGCGTTCATTTTTCCGTTATACGTTCCACAAGAAATACATCTCCTATCCTGGTCTCGTCTTCTTATGTAAGCATTAAAAGCACGTTGTAACAAGTTTAAATAGTCTGTTCTTGTGAGTAGTTTCTCTTTTAGTTCTTTCTTTCTCTTTTGCCACTGTTTACGCTTCTGAAGTTCAACGTATTCAAAGCCACATTTAGGAGAACAAACTATTTGTAAGTTTCTAACTGGTGTAAATTGTTCTTTGCAGATTTTACATTTTTTAGGTCTCATATAAAAAATTCTTTTAATGGTATTAATACAGCTTTACTTGTATTATCGTCTCCCATTTCTTTGATATTTCCTTTTTTATAATATATTCTAGCTATCTCTTTTAATTTACTAGATTCAATCATTAAAATATATTTGTCTTTATACTCTCCACTAAAAATAATTGCCCACCAGTTAGCTGTACTTTTTGCTATTCCTGAGGGTTTGCCTCTACTTTCAAACTCAATAGCTATATTTCCGCTTTTATGTATCCAGCTATCTCTTTTGACTTCAATAGTTTTAAAGTTAAGAATATCGTTTAAAAGCTTTTCGCCTATTTGTCCTACTTCTAAATCGTGTCTAAAATCTGAGCAGAAATTCATAATAACTCCTTAAGTTCCTCTACTTGTTGTTTAAGCTTTTCTATCTCTGCATCCTTTTGCAAGATAGCTAGTGTTAAATCAGAAGTACGCCCAGTAATATGATTCATGTTTAAGTCTAATTCAATTAAGAACTGAGCAGTAGTTACTAGGTCTTGTTTAAGTGTTTCGTCTTTTATTTCTTTAATTGCTAGTCTTATTGACCTTTTAGCAAGTATGTAGTCTAATAAATAATCCATTTTAATCAATTTCTAAAGGTTCAACAGTTTTAAAATATTCGCTTCTTTTTATTACGTCTACTCCGTCAATTAAAAAGCCTTTGCCAAAATTATAATTTAAAAATAAAGGTTTCTCGTAAAACGTCGGCTTTCCTCCTGTATCAGTATCTTTTATTTTTACTACTTCTAATAGTGTAAACATCCAAAGCTGCTCGTGACTAATTAACCTGTGAATAACTATAAAGTCATCTGCTTTATTTGCGAAAGCCTTACCTCCTTCTATGTCACTTTTTAAAGGTATTCTTACTTGTCCGTTCCATTCATGCTCTTTTGGATAAGTCGCAGATAGTCTACCTGTAGCAGAAACTGGATGAGCATTAATAAATATCGAATAGTTACTTTGCTTAGTTATTAACTTTAGTTCGTTCAAAACTTCGTAATTACTAGAATAAGTTAATTCAGTCTTTAAAGCGTTAAAAGGGTCTATAAGCAAACAGTCAGCACCGCTTTTTAAGAATAAGTCTGTTACCTCTTTTATCTCGTATCTCCTAGTATTATCAATAAAAGTAAAATAGTTTTCTAGCTTAACCTCAGCTCTCCTAATTTCTTTGTGTGTTAATTCCATAAACTTTTTAGCTGTGTACATCTGAATTAAGTCTCGCATTACTTTACCTGAGCTATTTTCGTCCATAAACAAACAAAATTTTAAATTGTGGTTAGTTGCTAGTGCCAGGAAGTACCAAAGCTGGAAGTAACTCTTACCTACGTTATCGTGGCCGAGAAAGATATTAAGTTGGTTATGTTTATAAACTAAGTGCTCGTCTAGTCTGCATCCTAGTTTAAGTCCGAAAGGGATATTTCCGTCTCTATAGTCTTTTAAGAATTGTGTTGAGTGTCCGTTATTTAATATCATAGTTATACTTTTTAGCTTCGTCTCTTAGTCTAGTCGTTATATCCTCTTTTTTGCCTTTCTCTCCGTATTTACGTTTAAGCCAATTAAGAGCTGTTAAATATAAACTTTTATAACTCTTATTACCTTTGTAGTTTTCTATTTCGTCTAGTGTGCTGTCTATTTGTGCTTCAGTGTAATTTTCTTTTAGTTTCTCTATTTCGTCGTTTGTGATAGATAAATGAGCGAAGCTCCTATATATATTATTTTCTATTTCTCTTTCTCTTTCTCTTTGCCTTTTGGTTTGGGTTTCGTTTGGGTTATGGTTTGGGTTTTGTTTGGGTTTTTTTGGTCTTCCTCCTTTGCTTCCATTTTCTCTATTTGCTAGAATTTTAGTTATCCTTTTATCACAGCTTGGAATAGTCCAAAAACTGTCCTCTTTTAAACCTTTTAAATTTAATATTTCGCTTATTTCCTCCTCACTTGCGTTACAATATTTAGATAACTGAGTAAGGTTATATTTTATCTTATTGTCATTCATATAAGCAAGGTCTATTAAGTCCCTATAAATACCTCTTTGGCTTGGTGTCATCATCATTACTTCAGGGTCTGAAATAAAGTCTTTTGGGTAAAATGTATATCCTAGTTTGTCCATAATTTTATTTAAAAAAAAACCTCCGTAAATCCTTGAGGCTCTCACTTCTCAATTCATTACAGAGGTCAATTAAATCTCTTTGTTGCTTATTGTGAGAGCGCAACTTTTACAAATATACTAATTATTTTCTTTCCACTTTCTGTAAGCTTCAGCACTTCTTTTT
>Ga0208644_1001385_pt1 | contig 20343 bp, 13 predicted proteins | sample VirMetDEL_Nov_18_FD_184517 | JGI IMG/M metagenome (GOLD analysis project Ga0208644, IMG submission 184517) | Aqueous microbial communities from the Delaware River and Bay under freshwater to marine salinity gradient to study organic matter... | ecosystem: Environmental > Aquatic > Marine >...
TGAGCTTATGTCAGCGTCGCTAGAGTTCTGCTCGTTAGAGAAATACGTCAACGCTTCCTCTACTTTAGGCAGGTATTTTAAGTCCGCCAACTTTCTTGCCCATTTAGGCATTGTAGTAGCGTAGGCTCTTATAATGTCTGTCGACATACCCGGTATGTTTTCTGAGCGCATGAAGTTTTTAACGATTGACTGCGCAGGGAACATGGTCAAGTACGCTTGGTATATGGAGTCTTTTACTTCTTGGCTAGTGTCGGCTGGCAGCTCTGCCATTAACTTACCCACCAAGGAACCAGCGGGTATGCTACTTGGATTGAACTTTACGTCACTTAGCCGCTCGTAAAATTTATAGCTATTAGGTTTTAACCCCAAAACTTGTACGGCTTTTTCCCGTATAGCCGGAGTTTCAAACTGCAACACAACGCGCTTCATGTTTTGGAAGTCGTTTATGTCTAACACGTATTCCCCAAATCTGAGATTAGGTACGTAACCCTCAACCGGCATGACTTTCTCAAACTCTTTGCGTAACCGTATTACAGCTTTCTTGCCGTCCCTAAGCTCGGATTCTAACGTAGACCAATATGTATTATACGCAGCGTCAAAATCTTTGCGCATAGTAAGGTACATATCTCGGACTGGTTTAGGTAAGTTATTAAATATATTGTTTAAACGCTTGTAGTCTTTATTGTTCTTGTAGCGTTCTGCTCTTGTTTTCTCGTCAAGCAAGAAATTTATTTTCGCGAGTCGTGCATCCCTTGCGAGTACACCTGCACGTTTAACTGCTTCTCTGTACTTACCTTCAAGTTTTTCAAACGCCCTTACATTTTTATTGCCTTGGTCAATAATTTTTTCACCGTAGCCCATGCGCTGTTCTTCAGCGTCTATGAGTTTCTTTAGCTCTTCAACTGGCTTTGCAAAGGTTGAATCTGTTGCTGCCCGCAGCTTAAACCTGTCGTATATATGCTCGAGCCTAGCCCCTTTCCACAGTAATTGTTTGATGTTGTTAGGTGCGCGTTTTAGGAATTGCTCGGCTTCAGCTTTTAGTCTGCCATCAACCTTGTACCTGCCGCTGGCTAGGTCATCCAATACTTCTTGTGCTGTCTGCGGGGTGCCAAAGAATAGCAGGTCAGGCAACGTAGCTTCTGCTGTACCTGTTACTTCAATCAAGTCTTTTATGTGCTTGTAAGCCGCATCGTAGGCTGTCTGTTCTTTGCGTATACCAATAAACCGTAGGATAGAGTCGATGATAGTACCTAAGAATGTCTTCTCTCCCTTTGGCGCTTTTATCCTGTTTAGCAACGCCCTAAACTCAAAATTACCCATGAACTCTGCAACGAACTCTTGCACATCTTGCGCACCGTAAGCATCCCCCATACTGTCTTTAATCTGGGCAAAGAATTTAGCAAAGTCTTTAGCTATCTGAGAGTTAGGATCGGCAACGGCTTTGGCTAGTCCGGCGTGAGCAAACTCATGTATCAGCACACCTTCGTTTAATCCGTTTTCAGAACTCAACACGATTGTGTCGTTGACAGTATCGTAGTACCCGCCTGAACCAACCGGCACAGCACGCATAGGCGCTTTAGTCAATAGTGCTTTAGTAGTAGCAGTCGACACAGCCTTTGCGCCCAACAATACTTGAGAAACTCTTAGTAGCTCGGATAACGCAGTATCTTCAGCAGGGGACAAGCCTAGCAACTTACGTATTGCTTGGGTAAATACTGACCATAAAGTGCCTTCTCCTTGGCGATAAGGAATGCTATCAAGCAGTTTTTGGGATTCTTTACTGGAAAGACCCCATGCTAATATTTCCTGCTCGTTATCTAAAAAGTTGGCTCTACGTGATACTAGGGTTGCTTCAAAAGGAGTAAGACGCTGCCCGTTTTTCCTTTTTTGTTCTATGCTTTGTACAACAGCGTTACCCACTTTTATCAAATCATTACGCGCTTGTACGTAATTTTCAGGCCCGACCCCCGCACGTGCTTGCAACAAAATCGCAGAAGTTACAGCATGGACAAACTCGTGCGTAATAACTTCAAACGAAGTTCCGGGGTTTCCGGTGTCAACTGCTTTTAAGTATACATAGGTAGGTACGCCTGCTCTTATCTTATTATCAACAATCAGGTCTGGATAAGAATAAGCTCCTCTTACCGAAGGGCTAGCTATCTTAGGTATACTAGGAGGAACAGGGTCACCGGCATGAAGTATTTTAACTTCTATTGGCCCAAGGCCGTCGCTGTTCAACTCCGCTAGGCGCTGTTTTACGGCAGTTGCAATAACTCGAAGGTCGGGGTCAGGCGCTTTGTTTATTACAAAGTCAAGAATCCCATCCGTAGTCCCTATACGTTCTATTTCATCCTGCACATATTGGTATTCTTCTTGACTAATCTCGCGATTATTTATACCCCCGCGCTCGTCTATTACTACTTTGGTAGCCAGATTGAGGGCTAGTAGTTTGTTTAACAGCTTCTGTATATCTTTAGGCTGGTTGGGCAGGGCGTCGCGTATCGCTGCGCTTAAGTTGCCACGCTCTAGGTTGGTCTTAGCTTTGTCAGATAGTTTCCGGCCTACATTTTGTGGGCCTGGCAGATTTTCAACATTCCGCAAACCGCCTATGTTTCCGCCTACAACTGCCCTGAACGTTGTAGGGTCATCGGGCAACTTTGTTATCTTCCCACCCCTTTGCTCAAATTCTTCTAGTTGCTTTGCTAGTTCTTCGAGAGACTGCTTTTCTTCTACTTGCTCGGCTTTTATTTTCTTTTTGGCGGTACTCGTTTTACTTTTATCTGACTCAATGGTCTCCCCTTCTGCTAACATTTGTTCTGCTGGCGTGGGTTCCGCAGAAAACTCTTCGAATACTCTGTCAATCTTTACGGCTTTAGCATCAGCTTTGGCTTTAGCTCTAGCTTGTTTTTCCGTCATGTCTGGGAAGCGACGTTGTATATCCGCCACTTCCGCATCTTCTGCCGCCTTAGCTATTTTGCGCTTGTCTGCTTTGGTTAGTTTTGCTTTCTTCTGCCCACGGGAACGTCCCTCAGCGAGTCTCTTTAGGCGCTCTTCTATACGTTTTTGGTTACGTTTGTGGTTAGCCAGTTTTTCTAAAGTGCCTTCTACATCTGCATTAACTCTATCAACAACACTTCTCCCCCTATCAGATAGTTTAGGAAGCAAGAAGTCTAATACAGCTTGGGCTTCACCTTGGGAGGCTGTAAACTCACGCTCGGTGTAAGTAGGAGTTGATTCTGCAACCAATACCTCAATAGCAGAGGATGGCTCAAACACATTTAATATTTCTTGCAGCTTCCTTGCCTGTGGGCTTTCTTCGGTAGTATTCCGGTAGGCGGTCATTACTTCTGCGCTAGCAGTATCTATAGGTCTTGCATTCTCGAACTCAACAAATTCAGGGGCGGCTTTACCCCGCTCTGCCGTTTCTTCTTTTGCGAAGACTAGACCTGTACCTTCTTCGGTTTCTTCTTCTGGGTCTTCCTCTACTGTCTCTTCGACAACGAGTTCTTCGTCTAGCGGGGCTTCCTCTACAGGTTTTTCAGCGACCACCGGCTTTTCCACCGGGGGCACTGTTTCTTCAGCGACCACCGGCTTTTCCACCGGGGGCACTGTTTCTTCTTCGACCTGTGTTTCAGCTTGAGGGGCACGGGACTGTATTTCATTCTCTACATTACGGATAGCGTCTTCTACAAGACTTTTTTGCTGTTGCGGTATTGTTTTTAGAAGTTCTGGTAGTTCAGTCTGGAATCTAAGCAGTTCTTCTTCAGTGCTCCCACGGAGTTCTTCTGGTGTGAACATAGACCGGAAAGACTCTTCACTGCTTTGAGTAGGAATCTCTTCGCCTTCTTCTTCAGTCTTAGCCCGTTCTTCTGCGGCTATATCATAAATAGTCCTTTCGTCGGTCTCAGGCGCAGCTTCGGTAGTGGTTTCTGGTTCGGCAGCGGTAGTAGTGGTTTCTGTAGGCGCAGCTTTCGCCCCTACTTTGTCAACCCCGGGGAATTCCGGTGCCTGCCTACCTTGTACGGCGTAACCATAACCCCAAATATCTTCTATTAGTTTGTCGGTTTTGGCTTTGCTTTTTGGGTGCGTCTTCTGGTACTGCTTAACCGCTTCTATAGCTTGTACGTTCTGGGCAGGATCACTCAAGTCTAGCCCTACTAAAGCACCAGTACCTTTGAACAGTGCAGGAATATTTACACGGTTCTGGTCTGTCCACTTCTTCCATCCGGCTTCTGAAGTATCTCTAAGGTCTGTGGCAGTTATAGTTTCTGCGGGTGCAGCTTCTTCTGTGGTTGTCTCGCCCTCAAACAGACTCTTAACTTCAGCATCTTCCTCTACCGTTTGCTGTAGTCTCGGGTCTTGGGGTCTTGTAATACGCTCACCAACACCACGAACAGTACCAATACCACCACCGACAAGCCCAGCTAAATACCCAGCTTCAAGGTATTCGGACATAGCTTCATCGCTGTCCACTGGCAAGCCAGCTTGATACCGCTCTATAACCTGCTGGGCTATTTCTGTAGGCATTTCTACTAGCGCTGCGCCAGTAGCTCTCTGCGTTACACCACCTAGCAACGAACGGTTGGCAGCGCGTATTAACTGATTTCTGGAAAGTTCTGCTGGGGTAGTACCTAATAAGCGGCTAAGTAACCTTCTACCCAGCACAGCCGCACCCCCAACTGCTTCTAACCCTGTCTGGGCAGCGGCGGCTTTTGCTGCTCTGGCTACATCTACGTCGACTTCTTCACCCCGTGCAATTTGCTCGGCGGCTTGTCTTTCTACGTTGGGGCCAAACAGTTGGGGATAAATTGCAGCTAGACCACCTATGGTGCCAGCAATAGGTTTGAGTTGTGGTATGGGCATAGCCATTGCGCCCAGCCTACCGCCAGCTATTAAGCTAGCCAGTACGCCACTTTGACTAGCTCCTGCTCTAGGCGCTTCACTTAGTGCTTGTTTTATAGCGGCAGGTAGACCTTCGGTTCGGTGCGTTTCTCTAATACCTTCAAAACTTGGCGCGATTCCGTAGTCTTCTGCTATCTCTTGTCCACGTTGTATACCTTCAACTGCGGCTACGTCTTTGTCACCGAACAAAGATTCAAATGCAGTACGATACGCAGAACCCGTAGTGCGTAAACCACGGGCTACTTCTTCCCCGAACGTAGATTTTTTAGGGGCAAATGCTTCAGGAAACTTATCTTGTATGAAAGATGAAATTTGCTCTGGAGGCATTGAGTCGGGGAACCGCACTAAATCCCCGTTTGGCATACGTACTACTGGCATGGCTTACCCTTGTTACGAAGGATTATAGCTACTAAAGTCTTGTATTGCTTCGCTTACAGTCCCTTTCCCACCTAGCCCCATACTTCGAGTTTTGTTCTGTATGTAATCGTTCATAAATTGTATTTTGCTAGCTTCTATTGCCTCTGCTTCAGAACGCCAGAATATACCTGTATTCCAAAACCCCTTGCCTGCTTCCTTTTCAAGTTTAGCTTTTTCTATAGCCCAAGCCGCTTCTGCTTCCGCAGCTATGCTGGGATAAAGGTCAGCTAGCGCCCTAAGCCTATTTTCTTCCTCCATTAATTCTCTACGTATTTCCAGTTCCTCGCGTTGTAACTGCAAGCCTTCCCGCTTAGCGGCCATTTCTTCCCGACGTTGTTTTTCTGCCCTCAAGCCTCGCGAGCCACCGGCAAGAGCAGCGGCGGTAGAGGTTTGTCCAGCACCACCGGACAGGAACGCGGTAAGGGCATCCCAGTCAATCTCGCGGCCTCCGCCCTCACCACTACCTGACTCCCCGGTAGTTGGGGTTGTAGGTGTTTCTGTGGTTGTAGTCGGTGCAGTACTCACTGGTGTGGTAGCTGGTGTATCTCTACGCTCTACGAAGTTTTCAGTAGGAGCAGGTGTACCGGCACCAAGACCTTTAATGAGTGCCATAACGTCGTCTAAGGCTTCACCCCCAGAAAGAGCGTCTTTTAACATGGCGTAGCCACGCTCACCAGTACCTTCAGGCATCCCAATGGCCCCTGCTACGATCTCGGCTCCGGTAGGAATTACTACATCTGCGGTTCCCTCTGCTGCTCTCTTTGTAATACCTGCACCTCTTTTGGCCGCATTAAGCACACCACTGGCGGTTCCTCCGAAAATCTGACCAACATCGTATGCGCTCGGTGCGCCGCCCTTCTCTAATATAAGTTCGCGTGTTTCTGGGGCAAACTCCTTATACAAGCGGTCAAGCACCGCTCCTACACCAACCAAAGGAACTCTGTAAAGATTCCCGGGGGTGAACAAATCTTCTGTCTCAGCCTGCTCTCTGGTGCTAGCCCTATCCACCATGCGCTGACGCATTAGGCGTTCCTCTAGTTCCCGGCTTTCTTCCGCTGTCGGGCCAGACTCTACCCTTTTCAGTATCTCTTCAAATTCAGCTTGGGTAATGGGAGTACCATCGGCAAGCTCTCCTACAATTATAGGATTACCTTCTTCGTCATGTGTAGATGTATACTCATCAATCTCAACTAAGTCGCCTGTCTGGTAGCGTTTAACTTCCCCACCGCCATACATACCTTGTTCCTGCATTGAGCGTTCGTATTCTTCAGCAGGGTCAAAACCGCGAGCACGTTCTACATCTAGCATAAACCGGGACGGGTCTTGTGCCTGACGCTTCATATCTTCCAACATCATGCTGATAGCCTGTGCGGCCTCGGGTGTTATGTTAGGGTCTTTAAGTTTTTCGCGCAGCCGGATGTATTCCCGTACTGCGGCTACATCGCCACCTTCTTGGAAAGCAACGATGCCGCCGCCCGCCATACGGGCCATGTTAGGGGCGGGTTGAGACGGGATACCGGCGGCTTGGGCTTGGGCCATACGCTGCCCCTGCATCTGAATACCCGGCATCATGGAAGCAACTTCCTGCCTGCTAGACTCTAGTGCTTGTTGTTCAAGCTGGTCTTTTACTGTAGCAGGATTAGTCTGCATACTGGCTTGGACGGCACGAGCGGCTTCGGCTTTCTCTTTACTCAGTTTCTGTAGCGCGAGCAAATCTATAAGCTGTTGATTTTGCGCATACTCTTGCTGAAGGCGTTGTGCGCCCAACCCCATACGGGCTTGTATCTGTCTATCTATCCCCATAGCCATCGTGTAATACCTTTATTGTCCAGATGATTGTTAGGTTTTGCCCAGCAAACCAAATTCTTTAAGGAAATCTAAAATACCGCCAGCACCACTCATAAAGTTACTTAATCCACTAGGTTCGGCATACTGGTAAGACTGCGTGGAAATCGGCAAGCCTTGTAGCAACGACTGCATATACTGAACTTGCTTGTACGGATAGTCACGTTCTTCTTCAAACTGCGCAATGTCAGCCAGTATACCTTCTTGTTCGATAGCACGCTGCTGGGCACCACCTTGTTGCTGGGCTTGGAGCGCTTGCAAACCATACTGCCTTTCTTGGTTGAACATATCTGCGGCTTTGTCGTAGGCTTGCTGCATCCCTGTGCCGTATATATTGGCAAGGTTTCTTTGTAATGCACCGGATAGCTCAGATTCGGCTATGGCTTGGCGACTACCACCGTATGCACCTGCCCTGCCGTACCTGCTTTGGAGATTTTGCTGTTCTATCTGTGCCTGACGACGCGCCTCTTCCATTTGTGGACGAAGTGCTAAATCCATATACGGGTTCATATACTGCTGGGCTACAGACTGCTGTGCTTGCGGGGCTTGCATTCCTATAACTTGCCTAGCCATGCCATTACCCATATCGACTACTGGGCCTTCGTAGCCAAGGTTTCCTTGCTGTGGCGCTTGCGGGGCTTGCGGGGCTTGCATTCCCCAACTTTCAATCTGTTGACGCAGGGCACCGCCAATTGGCATAGAAGTGGCATAGTCCGGTTTTTGGGCTTCCGCACTCTCCATGAGCTGTTTGCGTATGGCATCAGTCATTCCCGGCGGACCTTTCCGACCGCCTTCAATCTGTTGACGCATGGCATCATCAACGTTACCAAATAGGCTGCCAGTTGGGACCATGTCCGCTGCAGTAATTGTGCCCGGCGGGAAAAGTGAACTTCTGGGGACATATTTTTGTCCAGTTCCGTCGGTATACCCACCTTGCGGTGCTTTTGGCTGGTTCTGCTGAATCCAATTAACAGATTCTTGAATAGACGCATTTGGGTTTGCTTCTTGCCACTTTTTAAACGAATCCTGAAAGGCGTCATCAGCGGCAGTACGCTCAACCACCATGTCGCCGCGCATCGAGATCGACGGGCCTTTCCGACCGCCTTCAATCTGTTGACGTAGGGCATCGCCAAAGTCACCGCCAACTGGCACCATGTCCATTGAAGTAATCGTGCCGGGCGGAGCAAGTGAACTTCTGGGGACATATTTTTGCCCGGTTGCATCGGTATACCCACCTTGAGGTGGTTGTGCTGGGCCATAACTAGGCATACTTCCCGCAAAAGACCCAACTCTATTGGCAGTTGGTATTGTAAGGTTAGCCAAACCTTGGAACGCCTGTCTTTGCAGCCCAGACGGGCCAGCAGTTAGCGGGCCTTGGTATGCCGTGTACGGCATACTACCAAGCGCGGCTCCTCTACCGAGCATTTCAGTGACATACGGGCCAACCCAAGGGGAAAGGGAGGAAGACTGCCCTAATTGAGGACCCGCTGTTGTGCCGCCTTCTTGGTATCTTTTCATACTAACCTCACGCCAGATATTTTTGGGGATTTATCTGTCTCCCCTGTCTGGTTGTTCCTGTACGCGCCTTGCGCACCCTGTCCATCATAGAGTACAAGTTTCTTGCACCCGCGTCTGAATTACCATTACCTAGATGACTTACTACGTCAGCCGGTATTACAAACTCACCATCACTAAGCCGAGCCGGTTCTCTACCATCTATTGTAGCCGGTACCTTGTCAGCCATACCATCAGTAGCGCCGCCCAAGTAATAACCACGACTTAATGAAGCTATTCCACCTTTAGCATAATACTTATTATATACACGTTGTACATTTGCTAACGGCATACCTGTAACTTCAGCTAGGCGTTCGGGAGATATTCCGTAGTTCTTCATAGCTTTTACAAGGCGCTCATAACCTTCAGGAGTGTTGCCGTATGCGCTTTGTATTTTGCTTACTGCCGAAACTATATCTGCATCCGATACACCCCCAATACCCGCTGATGGTGCAGGTGTAGTCGTAGTTGTAGTAGGCGCAGGTGGTGGTGGCGGAGTCACCGGTTTAGCCACAGGTGTAGTAGGCGCAGGTGGTGGTGGAGTTACCGGTTTAGGTGGCGGAGTTACCGGTTTAGGTGGCGGAGTTGTAGCCGCAGGTGTAGTGGTCTTGGGCGGAGTAGTAGCCGCAGGTGTAGTGGTCTTGGGTGGAGCTTCCGGTTTAGCCGCAGGTGGTGGTGGCGGTGGGTCTGAAATTACCACAGGTGCCGGTGTAGGTGGTTTAGTAGGTGTAGGAGCAAACACACCAGTTTTATTGTAGTAGTCATCTACGTACTTACTAACCGTTTCTGCTGGCACACCAATAATTCCTGCAAGCCTGTCTGGGGATATACCATAGTTTGTCATGGCCTTTATCAGGCGCTCGTATCCAGCGGGGGTTGTACCATACTGCTCTTTTATACCCTTTACGGCTGTACGTATTTCTGTATCCGTCGGGCCTGTAGGTGTAGTGGTCTTGGGTGGAGCTTCCGGTTTAGCCGCAGGTGGTGGTGGCGGTGGGTCTGAAATTACCACAGGTGCCGGTGGCGGCGGAGTTGTAGCCGCAGGTGTAGTGGTCTTGGGCGGAGTAGTAGCCGCAGGTGTAGTGGTCTTGGGTGCAGTAATAGCCGCAGTAGCTGTAGTGGTCTTGGGCGGAGTGCCTCTGTAGTATTTATCGTCAGTGCCTCGCCAAGCCCCGTCTTCGTTAATTAAAGGTTTACCGGTAAGGGGGCTAATGTAAGGTTTTATGTCGGCTCCTGCCTCTGGGTATTTTGCATTGAACGCATCAGTTTTAGCTTTTTCCGCTCTTGCTTCATCGGCTATTCTTTTGTTCTCAATGTTTTCGCGGGCTGTAACTAAATCGCTGACGGGTATGCCCAAATACTTAGCTGCTGTTGTGTCATCAATATTAAACCGATCAAAGATTTCTATCTGTTCAGGCAGCGTATTTACCCCTGCCAGTATTTGGTTTAGTGTGTTATACGCTGGCTCGTACATATCAGTGCCGCTTCCGGGTATTACCCCGCCACTAATCGTTTGCGGGGGTTCAAAACCTTCTTTGTACGGGGTTAATGTAAGAGCAGGCAACCCTTCATCACGGGGTACAATTTTATTGCCAGTTGCGGGATCAAAATACGGTTCGGTCGGTGTAGTCGGTGTAGTACTCGCAGCCGTTTTTGCCGCTTCAGCGCCAAAAAAACTCTTTAACAAGGCTTCGTTAATCATTGTTTGCTGTTGTTGTGCAGCAAGTGCGTCAGCATTTAGTTTGTCTAAATACTCTTGCCCCATTACTCTTGGGGTACCTGCCGCGTTCATACCGGGGGATGTATACTGCACATTGGTAAAATAACTTCTACCCGCTTCACCGGGACGCCTGCCTGTAGAATCAAATGCGTTCGGTACAAGACTACGTTGCGCTGTGTACTCAGGTATACCACCGGTATAACCTTGAGAGCCTTGAGATTGCCCACTACCACCAGCAACACCGAGAAGGCCGCCAATACCGCCAGCTAAAGCTGCGCCTACGCCAGTTAGTTCACCGTCTTTGTAAAAAGTATCGTACCAAGGCATCTTATCTTCTCCGTAACAAACGCAAAATCTCGTTTGTCAAGTCGTAATCGTAATTATTCTGTATCATACCACCGCTACGTGCGTATACATAGGGGCCGCGTTTGTTCTTCTTGGCTTCTTCTTCTTCTTCTTCTTCAGTCCTACCCATAGCCGGGTTAAATATACTGCTCCCCGCAATATCGTATAGGTAATCTATATCTACAGTCGGCCCCGGCGCACCTTGGTGTACTGCTACGCCCTGTGTGTATCCGGCCCCACCGCCGCCACCGCCGCCAGTCGGGGTTTCGTCCGGGGTTTCGTCCGGGGTTTCGTCCGAGGTAGTTTCATCCTTGTTTAAGTCTAAATACTCGTCCTCATCAGAAGTGGTGGTTGCTGGAGTTTTATTAAGGTCGGTTCCATCATCGACTTTAGTGGTTCCATCATTGACTTTAGTGGTTCCATCATCGACTTTAGTGGTTCCATCATTGACTTTAGTGGTTCCATCATCGACTTTAGTGGTTCCATCATTGACTTTAGTGGTTCCACCATTGGTTCCCTTGTTCGGGTCATCGGAAGTATTGTCACCTATAACAACCTTGGGGTCTTCTTCCACTTCTTCCTCTCCGGTAAGGCCGGTTTTTTCGTTTAACCCTTCTTGTCTTAGTATCTCAAGTATTTCTTCCATAGTGGGGTATCTATAAGTTATACCACCCTGCCCGTCGTCGACTTGTTCGACCCCACTTAAAATTAAATCAATAACAGGATCGCCAGTCCTAACACCGACTCGCGCGGTTCCACCAGTCCAAGTAGAGCCAGCAGTTCCCGGCACCCCTATAGCCCCTACCGGTTTACCTTCAGGAACACCCCAAGTAAGAGTAGCGCCACCGGGGCCAACCGTTGTGAGATCAGGAAGAGGTATCCCGGTATAGCTGGATGCCCTAGACAACAATGTTCCTACAGCATCAAGAGGCCCATCACCCGGTACGTTTAAACCAGCGTCTCTAGCTGCCTGCCGCGCTTGTCGTACATTTTCTCTAGCCTGAGCAACTTCACTGAAATATGCGTCTATATCGCTTGTGGTTTCATTTACTATTTCCCCCGTATCCGGGTCTATCTTTACATCTCTTTGTCGGTACAGCCCTTCCAGAACAGCTTCGGCTGTTTCTATGTCTGCTAATAAATCCAACTCGTCTTGTTTTTTAGCTTCCTCATCCAACTTTGCTTGTTGTTCGGGGGTGTAGTACGGCTTTCCAAGTTCATCAAGTATGTCACGCTGCACATCAGTAACAGCCCCTCTAGCGGCCTCGTCTGCCCATTGTCTTTCTCTAGCTGTTTGGGGGGTATATCCAAATAGCCCCACCGAAGGGTCTATATACTCTGGGAAGTAGCCCCCAAGTTGGTTAGAGTTATAGTTCACATCCATTGTGTATGAGGGTGCGCCCCCGCGTTTAAATCTCTTCATCTCATCACCTACGGTGGGGTCGGCAGCGTGTCAGGCAACGCTGATACTAGACTAACCGCCATAACAGCAGACGGTATACCGGGGTGGGGGCTAGACGGCGCGGCGGCTTCAAGAATGGCTGTCGTATCGGAAGTAGCCCATATCATCTCCAAATACTGTCCTGTGGTCATATCTATATTAAAGTTCCACGTTACCGGGACGGCATCCCCAGAGCCGGACAATACGTACTGCTTAGTGGAGTAGCCAATATCAGTACCGTTACGCCTAATCCACAAGTACACATTCTTAGGCGACGCAGAGACACTATACACAGACCCAGTAAACTGGAAATTATATATACCTGAGTATTCTACGGTTATCTGTGAGCTAGACCCGCCGTTTATTGTAACACCATGATTTAAATAAGTATTCTCAAATTGAACCGGGTATCCTGTGTTTGTAGTGGCGGCTGTCTGGTCTACAATAGAGTAGAAAAGCGCGTTAGCTTGGTCTAGGAACCTACCGCCCAAGTGCCCCGTCACGCTGTTTACGGCGTTAGATGCGCTATTAAAATACAAGCGTAATACGTTATTAAGGTTGTCGTGGTGTGTTTTATCCGGCCCCATACCCGCAACAGGCAGGGCGGGGGTAGCAACACGACCAAGGAGACCTTCTGGCATTACCCTCTCCTCCCATCAGGCCGCATATCAAAACGGGGCGAACCTAATTGCCAAGCCACTCCTTCAGCGGTAGACGCTACTTTAATAGCCATCTGCCTGCCACGAACTCGTATATATACTTGCCCTGTAAACTCCTCAATCGGCACTGTAGCAGAACGCGTTACAGAAGCTGAACTGTTACCCCCTTCGGACAACGGCGATTTATACCCGGAACCAGAATTATCCATTGGAGATAACGTCATACTGATTGAGGGGCTAGGCGTAGTCGACCCCACAAAAGTAACATCTGGGAGCATACGGGTTATGAAATTGAATTGATGCCCATCGTCTAAGTCAAACTCAGAAGATGTTACGTAAGCCTCAATCGGCAGCGTAGAATCTGTTTCGTTATCGTCGTTACCAAGCTCATGGTAGACAAGATTATTGCTATAAGTAGCCGCTATAGGATAGTCACGTAGCCCGCTGTCTAACCACGCTGTACGCGCTAAAGTACCGTAATACCAGATGTTTTCCACATAGTTATAGACTGCGTATCTATCGTTTGTAGTTGCGCTAGAAGAACAGTAGAACCACCATATTTCGTGGAATCCTTCGTTTAGGCCGGCATAAACTTGTTCATACTGTTCGTTATTAAAATCAGTAAATATATACTTTCTTATGTTGCAAACTAGGGGTTTTACTGTACCGTCGTACATATAAAATTTATCTTTCCCCATCCAAAACAATGTGTTACCAGCAAATATAGCTGCGTTTTGCCCGGCTATGGATATGTTAGTACCTAATAGCTGCGCCCCCCATACTTCCGGCGCACCGAGATATTGCAACCCGTAGACCGCAGAATTAGTTATAACAAATAATTCTTGCCTAGCCTGTAAAGCGGTGATGATTTCACTACCTTGTGACAAACGTAAACTACCTGCTTGGTTTAATGCTGTAGGTGTCCACTCGCTCAAATCTTCCTGTGCTGACCAACGTATTAACATCGGGTCTAATGTAGTTGTGTATATTTCGTTGCATCCAAAACAAAAAGCAAAACGATAAATATCCGAAACTAGAGTAACATTAAGGACTTGCGGTACATTTAACCCTTGGTAAGCACCTACCACAGAAGCACCACCATTACCAACATCAGATGCGTTAGCCAATACCGGAGTTCCATCAGAATCGGTAGCTTCAACCGTATAACTATTAGCATCAATAACCGTAGCTATCTCGTACTGATGGTTAAGAACGGCGGCTGTTATGTTACCGCCGAGAGACACAGCCCCAGAGAAAGTCACTAACTGCCCAACTATGGCTCCGTGTGCGGTATCTGTAACGGTAAGGGTTGCGTCTCCATTAACGGCAGCAAAAGTAACGTCTCCAGCGGCTGTAGTGCTTACCGTAATATCTTTAACATAAACACCGCGTGTGCTGGTTCCGTTAGTAGCATCCCAATAAAACAACGCCCCACCACGGGGGGCAAAAACCAAATCTTCCCCGAAATTACCTTGACTCCATAGCCTTATATAATTAGCAGTAATAGTACCAAGACCCCAAGGGCCAAGACCGTATGCGCCGCCGCCCCAACCAATAAGCGGTACGGCGTAAGATTGTCCTGTGTTTATCTGGTAAGCACCTACTACGGAAGCCCCGCCATTACCGGTATCAGATGCGTTGGCGAGCACGGTAGCGCCAGACGTATCTTTGGCCTCTATGGTGTAATTATCGTCGTCAACTATTGTAGCGATGGCGTATTCTTGGTTAAGAACAACGGCGGTTATGTTGCCACCTAAAGATACCGCACCGGAGAAAGTAACGTAATCACCAGCTATCGCCCCATGCGCAGTATCTGTAACGGTAAGGGTTGCGTCTCCATTAACGGCAGCAAAAGTAACGTCTCCAGCGGCTGTAGTTAGCCTAATAGGGGTAATATCTTTGTATAAACCGCCCTGCTCAATATAGAATTTAAGGTTAGTGCCGACGCCTAACAAATTTTTAGCTGACAGTGTCACCCAATTCCAAAGCGAGCGGCAAACTCCGAGGTAGGTATTAGTAGAGAAACGCTCCCAACCACCTATTTTTTCTGGAGAACCCTGCCGGAACCGGACTTTATCGGTTTCATACCAGCCGCCTTCAGTGGTATACCGAGTATTTTCTCTGTTTACGCCGGGACGTATTTGTATCTTTTTAAGCGGCATATTCCCCAGACCTAATCATGTCAGTTAGTTCGATAGCCCTACCTTTGACTTGCGTTGCCCACCTGCTGTCTAAAAAATGTTCAGCAGCCGCCTTAAAATCTCCAGAACTCATTGATTCTAAAGCGTTTTTAAACTGGAGCAATCTTGGCAAACCAAGGTTGAATCCTAACGAAATCATGGCATCTTTACGGGCTTCATTAAGCCCAGAAAACCAAGGAAATGCACCGCTTAACTCTTTGATTACGCGGGAAATATCGTTCTGTAACAGGTAGTTTACCTCATCATCAGATAAACCCAAACCTGTTTTTGAAACGTTTCTGCCTACGCCAATAGTCTCAAGACCCTCGGTGTCTAGGTAAACGTGTTTCTCTACGCCTTCATGTCGACGTAGTAGTTCAATCAGCTTGTCCATTGCTTGAATGGGATGCTCCAAAGTAGAAGCTAATTACAGCCGAAACCAACCCGCCAAGGTAGCCAAGGACAAGGTTAATCAATTCCATCGAGTTCTGCTCTGGCGGCATTATCGTTACCATAGAAATGTAGGAGCAGAAAAATAGCACCATAATCAGGCCGATAGACTTGGCTGTCCAGTCACGGGCAAAGTGCTTACGGGCGTCCTGCTTGTCTTTTGTCTCCAAGGCGAACAAATCTACGTCGAGTTCCTTCATTTTGGCCTCGAACTTGAGTTCAGCCTTCTTGATCTCTGCAAGCTGTTCCGGGGTGACCGTCTCAAACGCCGTCTCGATGGCCTGTGGGGTCGGTTCACAACCCAGTACCCCTGCCAAGACTTGACCCGCCATGCCGCCCAGAGGGCCTCCCATAGCCGTACCGATGGTGGGCGCAATACCCCCTATCAGTCCTTTTAACTTGTCGAATTTCATAGGACAGCCAGTACAAGCATAGCCAGTGCGATGCCGCTAACAGCCATACCTATTTGTTCAACGGTGGCGGTCTGCATATAACTCCAGCAATACTCACCTATCTTCTTGAATATAATCATATTTTTACCCTACCCGCCAAATTTCTCGACGACAAAAAGTAATAGGATGAAGGGGTAAACCCCCCAGACTAGTTTTTCTAACTTGTCGAATTTCTCACTGCCAGCGGATAACCGCTCTTCAATGGATTTATAGCGCAAAGCGCATTCATGTTCGTGCAGATTTAGTCGATTGAGGGCTTCCGCAACATCCTGTTGTACCGTTCTTTTTGGGGTTTTTACGGCTTTAGGGGGCACCTTTTTCTTTGCAGTAGCCATCATACTTCCTATAAATAAAAATGTTGGTCGGCACTCGCCGCATTCACAAAAGTAGCCATAAATACAAGGACGCCCGTGGCAATCCCAATACCGACAAGAATTATAACAAAATCAATCATGTCGCTTCTACGCTTGGCGATTGTCCTAGCCGCTTCGTACCGCCTTTGCCGGATAATCCTGCGTTGGCGCTCAAAATCCTTAAAAGTCTCGCCATTACCACTGTAGATGAACAATTCTCTCAAAGCCTTGTACTTCATGTCCATCTCGCGTTTTCGGAGGGCCAGTTCCATTGCCTCCTCCTCGACGCTTTTCCCGGCTAAAAACTTAACTGTAGCCGACGTTTCTTGGTTCTTTATCCGTGCTTCGTTTATTGTCTCATTCGCGTCAAAAAATTTCGATAGGGCGCCAGCCATTTCGTGCAGTTCCTTGCCACGATCTACACCAGCTTTGATGGCGTTGAAGGCCGCATTTGCTACGGACAACGCGGCGGCTACCTCTATCATTTCTAACTACCTGCATAAAAACTAAAATGTGACCCAGCCAGTTGTGTTGTCTTCTTGGTACGCGTCTTCGTCCCATACAGCATTGCCATCCGGCTTTGGCAGGGGTGCTTCCCAGATAAAATCTGTAGAGTTATATGTCCAGCTTGCGAACGGCCTCTGGTCTGGGCCTTCGGGAAGGGCGTTGTTCGGGAACCCAGCCTGTGCCGGGACATCGCGCAGGGCAGTACGGTAGCTTGCCATTATGCCCTTGTCGTAGTCTATGAGAGGAGAGTCAGGCAGGATAGCCCAGTCAGTCTCAGCCAGTCGTGCGTTACGCTGTGCGCGAACCTGTGACTTCTTGTTAGCCAAGTCGTTTGCAATGGCTTCAGCACTGCGGTCTATGACGCTGTAGGTCTGGTAATAGGAACCACTGCGCTCCTCAACAGCACCCTCAATGACAGTCTGGGTGTCTGCATCGTAGCTGGGACGGACATCCTCCAGCAGTTTAGCCACGTTGAGTCCAGCCAGAGCCGCATCACTCAGAGGCAACGCAAAGCTGGTGTTCGGGTTAGCGTTGCGTATCTGCCTTTCGCTAATTATGGTTGAGTTGGTTATGTCGTAGTATCTCATTGTCGTTTACCTTGCGTTTGAATACTTGAAGGGATTTTCTGCGAATGCAATTAGATAGTAGCTCCCACTTGAGTTTATTTGGCTGTTAGTGCTTCTAACTTTAACTCCATTTGAAAGAATATCTATAAAGTCATTCGCTGTGGACTCTGCCTGACCTACTTGTGAAATAAGCCAAGTATGGTCTGCTACATTGTACGTGTCTCTTTCTACATCAAGTAAAAGCCAGTTCGTAGAGTTTAAATCCCTGCTTTTTATTAACACCCACTTTGGAAGAAACCCGCAGTAAATAAATGGCCCATCTGTGGAAGCATTAGAGGTATATTTTGTAATTTTGCTAAAGTTTTCCTTCTCAGCAAAACACATAGCCTGAAATAATACCCCACTATCATTTACACTGTAGTTTGTAGTAACAGGTATTGTTGACGTTGTAGGTTGTGCGTTCATGTATTGGGTATATCTACCGCTCGCAGTCGCATCGGTATAACTTAAATACAACATAGATGTTGGGTCTGAACTTAACCAAGTTAAATGCCCAGAGGCGGCAGAAGGTATTCTTTTGTAATCAACGAAATCTGGGACAACTCCAAGACCATGACCTATAGTTCCTGCTACACCTGTTCCTGTCCATTCCATAATAGAAATGCCCGTGTCGGTGTTTACTGAAACATTTGATGTAATACTTCCGTCAGTATTACTTGATTCAGTGCCACCTTTCCACGCACAAGAGAAAAAGTTATTTCCACTAGCATTTACCTTACTATTACTACCCAATGTAAATCCTGTGCTTGTGAAAGAGGTTAAACTTTCGGTGTCAGTTGTTTCTGGCTCTCCACCATCTACATAAACGTAATTAGTTGGGCCTCTGGTTACAGTGAAGATTGGCCCCTGACTTGAAGAGTTTCTATCTTTTATCCACACCATGTCAGGCTGAAAGTTGTAATCTGATACGGTCTTACCCCCACTGCCTATAGCTGTGCCGTTCCCTGTGTAAAGAACAACATCAAATACTTCGCTAGTTTTAGTCGTACTGTTCGGGCCTATGGCTGGCTCTGGGAGGTTGGTAGCATTTAACTGTAAAAAGTCTGTGGGGGCTGTACCAACAAAAGACTGTTGTCCGAAATTAACGCCAAACTTACTCCATCGCCCAGAGTCATTTGTCTGAGTCATAAGAATGGGAAAATAATCTTGTCCCGCCGACAATGCAGTAAGTGTTTTCCACGGATTTGTACCAGCAGACGGGTTACCAGAAGCAAGCCAAGCATTATCTCTTTGTGACCATAGCCACACTTTTCTTGTGTCAGCGTCATAGGCTATACCAAACCAATCACCATCTACTACAGCATTACTTAACGTAATGTTATTTCCCGATGTGTAGGCACCGTCTTGATAAGCGTACAGCGTGGTACTTGCTGGCACAGACCCAAAAATAGCACCTTTCGTGTAACCGTAGTCTCCTATGCCATCATCATCAGAAACACCAATGCCAAAAGCAGTAGTGGGCGGATCAAAAGACCGTGCATCAATAAACTGCACTTCCCAGTACCATTTGCCCGTGGTCGGCAATGCAAAACTTGCGCGTGTGTGTTTACCTGCGGCACTGTCTTGTTGAGCAACTAAATTGCCTTCCGAATAGGTAGTAGCACTTGTTGAAAAATTAAACTGTAAGGTCGGGTAATTTAGGGTCGGCGTATCCAGCATCTGATCAGAAGCAGTCAGCCCTGAAACAGTGAAGTTGTTGCCGTTGCCGCTAGAGTCTGTGCCTAATGCACCGGAGTTATCAAACTTTAAGTAGAAACCGTTATTTCCAAATGTTAAGCCTGTAATTTCCTTTGGAATCCATACGCCGTTTTTGGTTTCCGCAAAGTCTGATGGGGGTAACTGCTGACCGTCAATAAATACACACTCAGCTAAATATTGTTTGCTGTAAGAGGCTGTTTCACCAGACCTACCGATATAAAGCGTATATCCTGATTGGTTTATATCCGTATTAAAGTTTAACGGCCATGCCCCATAGCTATATGTTTGTGCTTCTAAAACCCCATTCACATATATCTTTTGCCTATTACTAGCACTTGCTTGTGTTGAATCAAAAGCTACAACAACGTGATACCATGCGCTTGAGTCGCGATAATAGGCGGTATTGTCCATCTGCCCATAACTGACATGGTTTAATAAAAAATGATTACTGTTTAAGTAAAAGTTTGTATAGTCACTTCCGCTAGACCCCGCACCTAAAATACCGAGCCAGCTACTGGTCGGCCCCGTGTATTTATACCAGCAACTAAATGTCCATTTTTTATTATTTGTAGGCGTAGACTGCGCACGATATAGCGTTTCAGAACCAGCAAACCGCGCAGAGTTATCTATCGTATACGGATAAAAGTCTGCACCACCAGCAGAGCCAGCGGCGGCTTGGATAGCTTTTAATGCGGTTCTGCCCATTAGCCCATCGCCTGTCCAGCAGTGAAGCCGTACCAGTTAGTACCGCCATCAGAGGTTAAGAAAACAAAGTAGTCCACGGCTGACGCTGTAGCAGTCAGTGTCGGGGCAGTAGCAGAAGGCCAATCAACAGCGGCGGGCCATGTCACGGTAAACCCGGAGGCACTTGCGTCCTGTATGATCTTGAGGGTAAAGCTAGACACCTTACCGCTTGCGGCGGGGTTGCTGAACGTGAACGTGGTGTTCTCTGTCAAGGTGTGGCTGAAGTTAGTGCCGTCCTGCATATTACAGGTAGTCGCATTGCTGGTAGAAGTAACAGCCGTAAACTCTTCGGTAAGCCCGTTGTCAAACAGCACCACGCCATTAGCGTCAGCAGTAACCGCCTTAGAAGCCTCAGACGTACCCAACGTGGTTATGTCGGTGTAGTTTAACTCGGTAGCCGTAGCAGTAAGTCCTGAAGCTACGTTTGCAAAATCTCTAACCTTAGTCATT
>Ga0208644_1001386_pt1 | contig 20339 bp, 39 predicted proteins | sample VirMetDEL_Nov_18_FD_184517 | JGI IMG/M metagenome (GOLD analysis project Ga0208644, IMG submission 184517) | Aqueous microbial communities from the Delaware River and Bay under freshwater to marine salinity gradient to study organic matter... | ecosystem: Environmental > Aquatic > Marine >...
CGTCCTTCCCACCCACCAAAAGGCTGGCGGAACGGTTGTTCCAGCCAGCCTATTGGAAGAAGGTTATTAAGGTATATTTGGCACTAATAACTGTATTGCTGTTTCTTGTGGCAATGGTAATATCGTGCAGTAACTTGTCGTTTCATATCCGCGTCTGTCAAGATATTCCAATACAGTTTCGCATTCTTCTTTCTCTTCGTATGGACCAAAGACTGATGGCCACTCATTGTTCAAGACAATAATGAGAAACCAACCGATGATCTGTTCGACCATACGCCACCTCATAAGAAGACGCGGTTGATCCATCCTTCAAGATACTCAAGTTGTGTAACATCTTTCTTAACGATGCGCACATATGCTATACATTGCCGTCTATAAAACGTGTTCATGATCTGATCAGGCTTGTACCTGCATACCTCAGTCAACGTCCTTGCTCCAAATATGCCATCAATTTCAATCTTACTGCCTAACTCAACTAAACACCCTTGAAGCATCTTAATGCCGGCCACTTTACCTCTGTTTACTATAACATCAAACAACTCATTGGCTAAAATTTGGCTCGGGATGTCACTGTATAGGTCGTCCCAATAATTTTCTCTATATAACGTAACTGCTCTATCTCGAGTCAAGTTCTTTATGTCTTCATTTGGGAATGCTCTCTGTGAAATACCGTACTTTGTTGGTCCGCCTTTATCAGTCGGTCTATCAGTATACACGTCACTCTCTAACTCAATTACCTTGTCAACTGCATCTTCAAACGTAGCCATAACATCCTCTTTATTTTGAACTACCCCAAAACAATACTAACGCTAATACAGCTGATCCACCTACAAGTATTGGCATAATGCCTTGATCTTGCTCAACTGTTTGGCTACTTGATGCTTCATCTTGTGAGGATGAAAATGTCTTTGTTATGGTATCAACTACATTAGATGTGGCGTTTGAAACGCTCTCCATTGCTTTATACATTTCGTACCATCGGTTAATGCCATCAACATAACTTTGATTGACGTATGAACCGTCTTTATTTCTTCTTGGGCTTCCTGCATTGTATGCCGCAATGGCATCATTAAGCTTGTAGCTATACCGATTGAGCAATTGACTAATAAATTTCACACCTGCTTCAATGTTGACTTCAGGCGTGATTAGATCAGCAATTGTCAATGTTGGTTTTTCTAACACGCTTCTCGCTGTTTTCAGTAGCACTTGCATAAGGCCCCATGAACTGTCGTTTAAATGCGCTTCATACCGACTTGCGTTTACATCCCAATTACTCTCTTGTCTGATAAATGCCTTGATCAATGGAGCGTCAACAAAATACTTTTCACTCATCTTCTTAATGACACTATCTAATGTATCTTGATCAACTCTCACAGCTCCAAGCATAGCATCACCTAAATCGTTTTAGAAGCTCAAAAAGCACATTTGACATTGCATCAACGCCATTCAAAAACTCATTAAAATTTTTCATTGCCTGCTCGTGCTCAATTGGTGCTACGACTTGCTCTTCTTTGGCATTTTCTTTTACCGTCTCTTCTTTTACCGTATGCACATACTCAGAGTATGGATCCATATCGTCTGGTACAAATGAATCGCCAACTCGTTTTGTATTTATGGTTTTCATTTTAATACGTCAGTCTGGAGTTTTCCTTGTTGTGCAGCCAATGCCATTTGACTTACGTAATTCATTATAGATTCAGTTGTAATGTTGACCAATGCCTTAACGACGACTTCAGGTGGCAATTGCGTATCCAACTTTACTTGCCCCTGATCATCCATTGTGACACTAAGTACCTGACGCGCAAATGGATTTACGATACCTGATTGATTCCCTTGCATCTCAAACCCCCTCTCAAATTATTTAATTATTTCTTCAAAAACAAAAATAACGCCAACGCTCCACCGCCCAATATCAATGGCATTGTCCATCCGCCAAGGCCACTTGATGCTGACTGCAATCGTTGAGCGAATTGCCATTGCTGCATCTGTGCCATCTGCGCTTGCTGATCTGCTTGTTGCTTAGCTAATTGATTTGCCATTGTCAGCTGTTGGACTTTTGAGTATACGCTACCTCCAGTTTGAACGGCTGTATTCAAAAAGTTTGTCAAGCTTGACATAAAACCGCCACTGTTCTCTTCACCAACTTCTCCAAGTCCATTTACACTAGAAGCATACATGTAAATCACCTCCTATTGTTTAGCCTTAAAACGATAATACACAACACCAATGCCAAGCACGACGTCAATGATATGTGACCATAACTGCTCTGGTACGTCAACGCCCATTGTTGACGCTATTTGATGCACGATAATTCCTAACCCCATAAGATACGTGCGGTACCCACTCAATGCGCTAATTGTTTTCTCATCGCCATCATCGTCTTCTACCTGCTTTGTGTCAATTTCATTAGGCATACTTCCTCCATAGATAATAAGCCAATACCCCAGCTGCGCCAACTCCGATCATGATGGTCGTGTATGACGAATCTATTTGTGCGAATCGTGAAGTGACTAATGATTGGTTTGCCTGCATTTTAATGTTGGCGTTCTGCAACATTGTATTTGTAACACCAGTTGCAATATCGCCAGTCTTTGAAATTAAGTTTGTCAAAAATCCTAATGGATCTCTAGATGTTGTTGACTCAGTTGCCGTTGGTCCAGGCGCTTCACCGAGTTCACTAAAACTTGGCATATCATTTGCGTATGCTGATAGCCTATCAATGTTCCTCTGCTTGGCCGCGCGTTTCCATATTGGCGTGTATGGATGTAATTGTGGATCAGTTGACCATGCGCTATTTTTACTAACGATTGTCAATGGACCGACTGCTGTCTCTTGGTAAAACCATGGGCGCAATCGTGTAGGCGCAGCTGTCTTTACCAATTGTGGATTTTCAAAGCTAATCCCTGGGCTATAGAGAATATCCATGCGCCCCTCCTATTTCTTTCTCAGGTAAATAAAACCAATAACTGCTGCTACTCCACCAACAGCCAACCATGGTAGCATACTGCCGTCATCAATTGCGGCTTGATCTCCATAGCCGCCACCTCCTCCACCACCACTATTTGGTGTGTACATTGCTGGATACGCTAATGGCTGCTGTCCTTCACTGCCTGCGTAAACCGATGTCCCACCTGTTTGGACATCGCCAGCTGCTCTACCCATAATGCGTGAAACTGTATCTGCTACAGTTAATGTAGTCATTGCAGATCTTGCAAGTGTATCACCAGATGGAAATGACCATCCACTACCAACATCAGCGCCAAATGGTTGTAACAACGCTGGTGCAGGTCCAGGTGCCGCTGCTCCAAATGCGTTTGCTGCTGTTGGCGCTGTCGCGAAACTTGCAGTTGGCGCAGTTACTGACGTTGATGGTATTACAGAAGATCCCCATCCGCTAGGACCGACACTATGCATACTTAATGTCGGTTCAGCGAATGCCGATGGTGCTAATGACGATGCTGATGGTACTGACGATGAATACGTTGATGGTGCTGTTTGTGTTAACGACGGTGATGCAGCTCCACTAGGCGGCGTTGAGAAATAATTCATAGCTGCTCCGCCTACAACAGCGGCTTGAACAGCCGCGCCAACATTACCAAGCACCTTACCTGTTTTTGAATTCATAAACCTATCTGTATTAACGATTCCTCCACTACCGACAATACCACCAGTCGTAACACCAATTGCGCCTGATGTTGCGTTACGCACTTGCGCCCCTGTAAATGGCACTAAAAATCTATTCTTTGATGGGTCGTACATTCCAGCTGTTGCGACTCGAATGGTACTTAACCCAAATGTTTTAAACGTTTTACCGACATCTTTCCAAAACCCATCAACTTCACCAAGACCGTTTAGTCCACCGTATCTAGGAGAAAACATGACCACCTCACTCGGTCGTTACGACTTCATCCTTACGTTGCCATAGCTTTTTATCTGGCTGATCTTTTACGCTATCAAACCATTTATCAGGAATAATCCACCCATACTTTACGCTTTCTCCAATCAAGAAGTTTGCGACAACCGTTTGTTTGTTCAATGTCGCGTGCATGCTATCTATCTCATTGCGTATATCCTTTACATCTTCCTTAAGCTGCTTTACGTCTTGCTGCAGTAATACATAACTTGTCGTTACGCTCACAATAACAGTGCCGATCATAAAAGCTTCTTTAAGTGTGAGGTTTAATGTAGTCATTTTTACCTCACAACTCGATAATTTGAATCACCGCATTCCCTGAAGAAAATGCATACAGCTTCACGCCTTCCTCTAAATAAAATTCATACGGTACGTTTGGCTGTAACGAAAACCCACTTGATGCTGTAACACCTCCAGCGCCAATATACGCCGTAACGCCACTTGTATTTTGCACAATATATCCGCGCAATGTTTGCGCGTCAATCAATAATGCGGCAACTGCATTGGCGACTAATGTTATCTGTCTTGTCACAAAACTTTTTCGAATGATCTTTGGTTTTGATAGAATGTCTAAATAATTAACAATCCGTTGAAGAAACCCTTCAACAACAGGTGTATCGTCATTCACTGACGTATAAGAACCATCTGGATTCCGTCTCTGTTCTTGAATATTCCGCATGCTTAGATCGATTGGTAATGACGCTACGTCAATTGCTCTCGGTCCAAATCGTCTAGCATTCAAACTAAACGGTTTTTGCGTTTCACCGATAGGGTACCGACTATGCGACTCTACATGACGATAGCTTTGTGAATCAATTGGCGTTTGATCTTCGCCTTCCCCAAGTGGCCAACCACGTTTTGGCATACATACCTCCAATTAAAACAGCTTTTCACCGCTCAATGTCAAATTCAACGTGTTCGATGCATTTGACAAATCTTGAGCTGTAATGTTAATCACAGAGCCTTTCCAAATGAACCTTGGCGCTGGCATGATATTTGGAAACTGCGAATTCCCAAACAAATTATCAATATGAATTGACGTGTTCATCCATTGCCGTTCTGTTGCACCGTCTCGAATTGAGATCAGCGCTGGACCGGTCCGTGTAGCTGTCAATCGACGCACAAGAAAATGAGAATCGATATTAATTGAAATGTTTGCCAACCCAGTGCCACCAGCGCTCAATGTCACAGTCGCAGTGTAGTCAAAGTATGGTGTTGCTTTCCAATTCTCTTCCCATGGCGCTTTCCCTTGACGTAGCTTTGCACCATGAAAAGCTTGACGAATTGAATTCGTTGATCCTGAAAAATCTGCAAATGACGCTGTAAATGTTGTCGCTGCTCTGATCAATGTTGGCCGTGTCAAAATATACGGCATAAAATTATTTGGCGAAATACCAACATCGACTACGCCAGACGTGTATAACACTGTCCCACTCACTGTGCGTAAGTCCAGAGGAGCGTTCTGCATGAAACGACCATACGAGTCATCTTTGTATGCTACATAAATACGGCTGTCAAGCGCGATATGCGATCTTTTCATTAGCTCAAAATCGGCGTCACTGTCAAACCGAGTGACGACATCCGTAAATGCTTGCGATGATGCGGCACCATTTGCAGTACCTGCAGTCAATGATGTATTTGAAAAATCAACGACATAATATTCTTTCCAGCCCATTGCACACCTCCATACTACTGGCAAGTAGGAGATCCCACTCGCAGGGTTTATTAAAAGTTTATGCCCAGTTTTTCTCTGGAACTGAGCGAAACCAGTAAGTAGCTACATCACATCACATTACTGTGACGCATAACACAACTACTACGTTGGCCGGCGCATATACGCATGGAGCATCATATAGAGATCCAGCGTCTGCGCGGTAGGCGGAGAATTATCCGAATTCAATGTCACCGTAAAGTTTTCGTACGGATTAATTGTAATCGGGATTGGGAACTTGTACATTGGCACATTCTGCCCACCACCGCCAGTCGTCGCCACAATTGTGGTCGCTGTAACAGTTGTCGACGCAGCGCCAATTGGATTCAACTCTGGAATAGTGATCAACGGCAAGAAGATAATATCCTTGTCGACGATCCGGAACTGAAGGTATGCGCCACCACGAAGAATTTCGCGATCAACAGCGCATGTAGCCAACGCTGGATTGGCATGGAAAAAGCCAATCGACACGCCAACAACTTTAAACATCTTTGTCGGCACGACATTCGCATTTTCAATGTTGGTATCGCGGAATGTCTTTACCTTTGTAGCTGTAGACCATACGCCAGCTGACACAGTTGACAACAATGTGGCAGACTGCCCACGCGGTGTAGAGAAAAAACCAAGCAAGCTGGTACCAGCTGCTGGGTAATTCACTCTATCATATAGCGGCTGCCAAAGATCTTCTGGCAATTCAGCTCGCTGTGTCCGGTACTGCTGCGCGCGCATTGGATCTTGAGGAACTTGAGGCATAGTGGAACTCCTTTGTTATGACACATTAGGCCACAATGGGCACATTATAATAAGCATTCGCGTTATTGCGATGCTTAGTAGCTGTACTGATTATCCATCGAATATGCGCCATATTGTCCATCATATGGATACGATCCAGCTTCCCCAAGAGGAAACGCGGACACTCCATTATCTGGATATGCGCTCACATTTTGTGGAAACGCGGACATCTGCGACTCGTCACGAAGCGTGTAACCCTGATACGCGCCAACTCCACTCAATCCAAGCTGTGGGAAAAAGCTTGAAATTACGTACCGCTTCAACAAGTCGTACGCAATCAACGCCAATCCAACGACAGCCCACACGCTACCGTGTTCTTTACCGACGAACTTGGTAACGGCAATACCGCCACCAAACGCCACCACCAAACGAGCGCCAAGCTGTGTCCATGGACCGGTCAACCCAAGCATTCCAGGCACGACGCCAGCCGCGACAGCCGACAATCCACCTGTAATGGCCAATGGGGCCCAATGTCCAACGTTCATAGCGCTCTTGATCGAGTCAGCGCCAACTGGATTCCGATGATGAAAATAATGCATACGTTTACCTCCTCCTCTCACTGGGTTACTACCAATTACAACTAACGCCTCTCCAATTGGATTATCCTTGCGTCTCAGCTGCCTCTTCCTTCCATGTTTTCTTACATGGACCGCTTTAGGTGGATTTACGAGAAACGGTTCTTTCATGCTAGCTACCTCCTATTGGTAATCAAACATCTTCCAAAGGCGCTTGCCACGTCGCGACCTAATGACAAGATCGCCTTCTTTTAACCGTACCGCACCACCTTTCCGCACGCCAAGCACAGCGGCTCCTTTCTGGAATTTGTGCTTAAACTTCTGCTTTGGCCATAACGATTTGCGGCCTTTCTCCGCAAATATCTGCTCGATGTTTTCGTAGATCTGCACGAGTCGAGCATCTCGCGTAGATTTTCGTTTGCTTTTCTTTTTCATGCTTTCACCAGCCGATGCACGCGATCTTTTTCACGCTTAATCGCCATCGCTAATTTATGCTTATACTTCTTCACTGCTTGTCTATACTGCATTGGCGCTTTCATTTTCGCGACCTCCGTTTCCTTTGCCGCGTCTTACCATCTGCATCAAGCATTTCTTCTAACCATTTTTCCATCCCACTACCAAGATTCGCTGAAGCTCGTGAACATTTAATCCAAAACTCTTCCTCAGCTTCAGTCCGACTTTTTCCAATGTAGCTTTTATATTCTTTTGCTAATGCCTGCAAAATGGTATGCGGCATCGCAGATCTTGCTTTTAATACAGCTGCAGCTGCATCTTTAAACCGTTTTCTTCGCATGCTGCCTCCAAATTTTAATGCTCATTCTTTATATGACCGGTAAACGAGCAAGATCCGGTGAGGGTCGCGGTTCTTTTATCCGCTCGTTAGAGCAGTCTAGGAGCGCGTTGACTAGAGGGAATCTATTACATCCGCAATCGTTCTCGTCGTAATTTTGGATTCTCTTTTCTTTTCCGTTCTCTGTCTTCTAAAATACTTTTTATTGAACGGTTATCACAGTCACTACATACATTCCCATCAAATTCTTCTTCATCTGTTGATTGCTTTGCACAGACTTTGCATGTTACAATGTTCTGCATATTAGCCTCTAATCAATGGCTCTTTTCTTAGCACAAATTGAATCTCTTTTACGATATTCCAATAATGCTCAATGGCCCATCGACGAGCAGGCTCACCTTTTGCTTCAACCTGCGGATCAACAATCTTCGTCTTTGAGACTTCAACGAAATTGCATTTTGGAACGTAATGATCGAGATGGAATCCTTGCACGATTTTTTGATTGTAATATGCAAATGTGCGATCGGTAATTGCGCGACAATGCGTTGGATCTTGCCATGCTTCTTGCGATGCGTAGTATGGCGCGCAAATTCGAATCGCACCGCCTGGCATCAAGCATCGATATACCTCTTCCATAAAACGATTCAACCCATATGAACCATCTGCTAGCTGGATTGGAATATGCTCAACAAAATGCTCGCAATTAAACTCATACACTGAGCCATCTTCAAACGGCCATGGAAACGATAGCAAATCATGTACGTACTCAATGCCATCAGTCATAAACTTATCCAACCCTTTAAAACCTTCCTTCTTCGTCTGCCCGCACGCAAGATCAACGCGTAGCAATTCTTTTCCTTCATCAACATTAAAATCATCCAATGCTTTCAAACTCTGCCGCGCATCGCCGTATTCAATCTTTTCTGCCAATGACATGATCTCTTCCCTTTCTAATGATTAGTAAATGTTACCAGTTTTTACGTCCATATGCGCAACCCTCACGCCTGTATGAACGCCAATTTTACCGCCGACAGCTTGCAATTTAGGACAGAACCACGCATCTTCGGTATGCATTACCACGCTCTCGTTTGTAATGTACGGCTCTAATTGATTTGGTATTGACGTCCGCAATGACGGACCAGTTTTAAACCATGGCGGCTCGATCTTTTCCAATGATTCTACGCGAATGAGCGTAAAATCCAACCCAGTCAAGTCAACCCATACGCGCTCACCAATTGTAAAATCTTTTCCAGGTACCATACGACCGACATGATCATTTCGCCATACTAATGGTGTTGGCGGTTCTCCTTTCCAAAAGTAGAGCGCTGTCAACATATCCCATTTCTCAGCTTCCATCGCTTCGTAAAGCTTCACGAATGCATCCCATTCAGGTAGCATATCATCGCCCAAAAAGAACAAATACTTTGGGCGATCTTTCTGCGACATTGCCATAATATCTTCAACTGCTTTATTTCTCGCCTTGCCAACTTCCATCATCTTCACGACATGCTGAAATACTTGACCATTAATTGGCATCTGCATTCTCATTGCCGCAAACATAAACTCAATTGGTACCATGCCAAGTGTCGGTACAGCCATCATAATATGGCATCGTTGATGGCTGCCAATAATCATGTCCTCTAACTTTGCGTCCTTATTAAACCGCATTACTAACCTCCCTCACTTCCTCTGCCACCCTAATGAAATTGTCAATATCTTTGCTCATTATCATTGGTATGAACTTGTCGATTGTGGCGTCATCCCAATTCCACCACTTGATTGTAAGCAGCTTTTCTATTTGCGCGCACGTAAACCTCTTGCGTATTTCTCTTGCTGGATTCCCTGCTGCAATTGAATATGGCGCCACATCTTTTGTCACGACTGAGCCAGCACCAATGACAGCGCCATCGCCAATCGTGACGCCAGATAAGATGATCACATGGCTACCAATCCATACGTCTGATCCAATAATAATATCGCCTTTATGCTTTACCGCTTCAATTGCCGGCACGTCATCAAAGATAATTGAAAATGGATACGCACTTACGTACTCTGTAAAATGCTCCCCACCACAATGAATGACAACGTTTGGCGCAAATGATGTAAAGTTTCCAATTGTTAGATGGCACACGTTTCCACGATAAAAATTCATTCGTGGACTTTGCTCTGTCCCATAACAATATTTTCCCATCGTTACGCGGTCTTTAAATGGGCAATTCTCATCGATTGTTAGATAGAGCTTTGGGTGTTTCATTCATGCAATCCTTTCCCAATAACCGTCGCGGTTAAAGGTCAGCATGTGCTTCTCACCCATAAGATTTTTCTTAAAATCAATATTGCTATGCCGTATAGCCCAACTATTTACAGCTGCAATCGGTCCAGGATGATTGTTCGTATCTTCAACAATAAGGATTGAACCTTTCGTCACCATTGGCGCGTAAATCTCAAGTTCCTTACTCACATGATCTTCTTCATGGTCACTATCAAGGATCACCATTACCCTAGAACAATTAGCTGCCAATGACTTTACGTGCTCAACTGTTGTTGGGTCAACTGATGAACCTAGATAAAACTCAATACCAGGAATCCTCACCTTATCTGTAATGTTTTGATGCGTAATGTCGATTGTAATAATCTTTCCAGCTGGATATGACTTATCAAGAATATGCCGCATAAAGAATGCGCTACCGCCAAAGCATGAACCGGTTTCAATGATCAGCTCTGGTTTAATTTCATCAATGAGCTCTTGATACGTCCATAAATCTGTTGGTGGTTTTAATACGGGTACGCCAAACCATCGCGTTGTCCCCCATGTTTGCACTCCCATTGTATGGTACAGCGCATTAAAATCTTTAATGAGTTTTGCCCATCGTGCTTTATCCTCGTCAGAATATCGCACATGACGTACAATCTCTGCCATGCCTTCAATTCTCTTCATATAACCGCTTTCAACAATCATGCTCGTCCCTCATTTGATATTAAGTTGTTTATCCTAATTCATCGATCTCATCCATCAATTGCGCGAGATCTTCACTTTCGTCTGATAGCACATTTGCAATATGGTTTACTTTTTTCCTCAATGATCCACTCAAATGCGACGCAAGCTTTATACATTTCTCGTTTAACACTTCCATCTTTCCAACGATATCTGATAGGTGATCAAATAATCGTGGATCAATTGGATTACCTCGCCTTGAACTTCTACGCTTTCTCTTCTTTGCCATAACACCTCCAGTTAAAGTTGGAGCTGATGAGAGGAGTTGAACCTCCAGCCTGCGGTTTACAAAACCGCTGCTCTGCCATTGAGCTACACCAGCTCCCAACCCGGTAGCGATACCGACCGACGCACACTCGTTACAAATTAACGAATGACGCTATGCGCAACCACAGAGACGACCTTCAACAATGGCGAGCTCTGTCCAGCGGATCCAAACAACGATACGTTGGTCGCATCAGCTGTCCACAGTGGCGCAACGCCACTCGCAGTTGTCGCAGCACCGACGCCAGCGACGATCAAAAAGTCTGGCGCAGCCGGCAATCCATGCGCAAATGATGCAGATGCATTTGACGCAAATGACGCAATTGTCCGACTATCAATGTAACTTCCCAACAAAGCCATAATGCAACCTCCTTGTAGTTAATAAAATGGCCCAACTGCTTGACGGTTGTTGTTGCGCTCAATGGCGTGACGAGCCTCCTCGTCCTCAACATCCGTCATGTTTAGCGATTGCCATTGACTGGCACAATCGCAACCGCTTTCCTTATTTCTTCAATGCAAGTAAACCAACAACACCGATTACGCCAATTCCAATCATTGGCAAGTACTGCATTAAATTATCGCTCATACTGTTAATTGCTACAACACCACTTGCCTGTGATTGCAATCGATTGACTGCGCCTAAATGCTGCTGCAAATTAAACGCTAACCCACTCATCTCAATAACGTCACTCATTGTCCATGAGCCGTTTTGAAACGCCGTAATCTTTCCTTGCGCTTCCATTGCCTTTGATTCAAGCACTTTATGCTCAGCTAATAGCTGCTGCGCCTTTGTCGAAATATCCAATGATGGATTATTTGTCAACGATCGCAACTTGGCATCGGCCAATAAGAACTCGCCAGCATACGCCTTCAGCTGAGCTTGAATTTCATCAAATGCGCCAAGATATCCAAGTGCATCCATACAACCTCCTATAACCCATTGTCTTGTGCATACGTCATCACAGCCTCTAATTTCTGACATATTTTCGCTAACACTCTTACGCGTTTCTGTGTTCCTGGCGAGGCGCTGCGAACTTTTTGCATTTCCATTTCAAGCCCATAGCCTTCTTCGCCAATATCGTCGATTAAATCGCTGATCCGCTCGCTTATGGCTTTACTCATTGTTTACCTCGCAAAAAGAAATACCATACAGCGCCGTACGCTAATCCACCTAATACAAGCACTGTGCCAACGTTTGAGCCTACGTTTGTTGCAATCTGCTCAAAGATGCTATCACTTTCAGGCGGCCGTTCAGCTGTCAAAATTTCTGCAGCTTGCCCAGACGTTAGCTTGCCCTCCATAACCGCAATCGTTAAATCTTTCTTAGAAGAATAATCTTGATAGAGCGCCATGCCTTGTGTGACCACATACGCAAGCGCCGCAATCGCTGATGCGCTGATAACTACCAGTGGTACAAAACCAAGGCCATTGACTTGTTCATCGCTACTTCTAAATAACCCACTAAACCAACCAGTCACTGCATTCTTTGCATTAGCCGCTTTCTGTGTAATCGTCTCCATCATTGTTATTGGCGTACCGCCACCAGAATAGAATGCACCACTTTGCATTGTTGGACCTTGATCTTGCATTGGTCCAATCATCTCGCCTTTAACCGCCGCGCCAGAATCGCTTGCCGCTGCCATCCATTCAGGTAAATACTTATCAATATAACCTTTAACTTTCCACGCTTTCCGAATATCGTCATTAACTTTATCAATTTCTGTTTGATACCTGTCCGCAAGGTCGGGGCGTCCTTTTGTACGCAAATTATGGACAACCACACCGAGCTTCATCGCATGATTTGTTGCCCACGTAGGCAAATTTCTAAGGTCATTGATACGATTCTTAATCGCTTCCCAATACGAACGAAATAGCCCAGTATCAGCGCCATCTAACGCGCCAGCTAGTCGACCTTGAGCAAGCATATAACCTCCTACCAATTTGGCGGAAACGCCTCTTTAATAACAGCTTTCATCTTTACAGCCGCTTTTCGCACGTCACCAGCCGCAGCTTGTACGTCTCGACGAAATGGACCACCGCCTCTCGCAGCCTTCTTCATGTACTTACTTAGATCATTTAAAAACTCATGCAAGTTATCAAAATCAATCATATTCTCAAAATCATATCTCATACCTTCACCTCTACAGACCGTTTAATACCAATGGCTTCCCATCCAAGTGTTTGGTCTGGTCGCACAGTATCACATGGATACCATTTACCTTCAATGAAGACAAGTCCATAGACATGAGAAAATGGCACGTAGCCATCGCTATCAACGACTTTAAACCCGACAACTTTAATGGCCACTGGATAGCCAATAGATTTAATAAGTGATAACGACAACGTTGTCATATCATCGCAATCGCCAATTGGACGAGGTGCTCGCCGTGTTCTAATTTCATCGATACCATCAAGCAAAATCGGTGGCGTTTGAATGTACTCCCATCCATGAGGATCGCGCGTATATCGAATATTGTCGCGTACAAAATTATGTACAGCGCTTACTTCTGCAAACTTTCTATTGACGGGTATATCTGACAATATTTTCTGCGCCCACTTTCTCACGTATGGATTCTTCGATGAGATGTCAATGATTCGCTTCATCTCATCAATGGTTCGATAGATTGAGATATCGCCTTTTCCAATGTATGCTTCGCTAATCTGCATTGGCCGTGCGTTTGTCATGAGTGCTGGCATGCTAATCACCTCTTATTATTGACGCGCGCGATCATAGGAGCAAGGTACCTGCGTACCCTGCTCCAACCAATAGACGTTACTTCAACGCGTTTGTCACCGTTGCCACATTGTCTTTTGCGTCATCGATCATAGTCTTCAAGATGTTATACACCGAAATACCAGCGTCAACGCCTTTCTTTGCCACTGCCGCACCGACATCAATCATGCCGTCGCCAGAATCCTTTATCTGCGCCAATGTCTTTCCACAACCGCCCATGCTCAATGCCATTACTACGACAAGCACACCTCCAAATACCTTCATAGCTACCTCCATGAGTTAAGGTTGAACCAACACACCAGCACGCACAGCCAATGCATCAGGCAATGGGTTTGCTAATTCCATTGTAATTGTTGCTTTACAGCGATGGCATCGTAATTTTACAACGCACTCGCCTTTCACATCCAGCAATAATTGCTTATTACAGAATTGACAACGAAATGGCCGTTCGCCTTGAAACTCGTTTGTGATATTAACTTTACTCATTAGTACTCCACAAACAATGACCTCTGCATTAACGCATCATTCATTGAACCTGTTGACTTTACCGCAACCGTTGGCATTTGTGGGGTTCTTGTTTTCCCAACCGGTATCTTTAACCCAACGTTTGTTCCAATTTTATAGCCGGCTTCAATCACCGCTTTCCGCGCACTAATCGCGTTCGTCAACGCGTTCCGTACGCCAAATGAACTCGCAATTCGCTTTGATGGCGCTGCAACAACCGGCGTGTTCGCTGGTGTATTATCACGCACTAACGTTGTTGGCATCTTCATGGTAAAAACAAATGGCGCCGCAATGGGATATGCGCCAAGCCCATCAACGTAGCCCCATTGACTTGGAAATCCAGCGCGACTTTGCGCTGCGCGCGATGTTTCTTGCGCCGGCCGATATTGCCGAAATAAGGCAAACGGTTGATATGGCGCGCTCTCTGCATTTTGTGCGTATAACACAAATGGCGCATTTGGATCTGACACGACCATATACGGTTTATTTGACGCTACTGATATTGGCGATGCCGGCGCGGCATCTGCGCCTAGCCCATCAAGAAATCGTTGCCGTATAGCTGGTCGCCCACGATCCATCCGCAACTTTACTTGATTGCTGACTTCCATCCAATCTGATGGGCGTCCAACTCCACGCGATACAGCACCAAGCCCATTAACACGTTGCTGCCGCTCAGCCAATGCTGTATCATAATTTGCGATTCGTTGTGGCGCTCTCATCGCGGGCATAAAATGCGCTGCTGCAATACAATCCACATCCGGTGGTGCTGGATTAAAGCTATCCTCATCAGCACCTAACGAAGAGCCGAGATATTTTGGTGTGCCAGATCGATACATTATGAAGACCTCCTCATCGATACTCGAGATGGTTCACAATCTACGAAATGATACCGTTGCATCGCATCGGCAACTTCATCTCGCATATCTGAATACGACATATCAATACTTGATTTTAATCTCTTAATGAACGCATGCATGGCTTCTTTCATGCTGCATCCAATGTACACGTGCTCGACAGAAAATGTCTTCATATCAAGCACGATAATTGCGCGTATGGCCTTTCCTCTTGCCATATTATTGCTCTATAACGATGTTACCACCACATTGTTGACCGAGCCCAACTTCAGCTGAGCATGTATGTTGCATTGATTCAAAATGCGCACGCGATTCAAATGTATGCATTGCCTGGCATCGATTACATTTTGCTGTCACCTTGCCACCAGCATTTTGCTTTACCCATTCAATGAAGCCATTTAAGAAACCTTCCATCTTCCCAACAAACTGCGGCTCATTGTACGTGCTACCACCAACCGCTTTTAATTGCGTTGACATTTCTTGCGCTGTTACAACACCAGCTAAAATGCCATCAATCATCGTTCTTGATTCTGGATAATTCATCAACGTCTGATACAACGCGCCATAATGTTGCCGTTGATCATGCGTAATCAACTCACGCAACTCAACTAACAATGGCGGTAGTTGCTCTTGAGGCTGCTGCACTTGTGGCTGCTCTATCGGTGCAGCTGATCGCCGTGACGATATTGGCTTTCCAGTATGCTGTGCTTGCCGTTGCTCAGGCGACGCAAAATCCTCTGGTCCAAACATTGCCGCGTCCTGTCTCTGACCAGGAAATGGACGCGTATTAAAACCCGAATACGGGTCGTAATCAGGTTCTTCACTAAACGCATCCGCATGACTTGCTCGATTTGGCTGCGGTCCAACTGGCTGCCCATATCGTGTCGTTGGCCGTTGTGACGGCGGTGCGCCAAGTTCCCTTGGTGCGCCTGCAGCTGCTGCAGTATCTTGCATTCTAACGGCTTGCAATTGCTGTGCAAGTGCGGCGTTATCGGTCATGGTCTTAATATCGCCAATGATCTTTGGAATGATTGGCCCAATCGTATCGATGAGCTTCTCCATAATTCCAGGTCGCTCAACTTTCGCACCATTTGGAATAAGATCAGTAACCGACCCCATCACCGCTTTCAACTTTGCAATCTGATCAATTGTATCTTCTCGTTTAAATGGATCAATGCCCAACAACTTCAACTCGGCCATTTGCTGCGCGAGTGTTTGTGGTGCCGCTGATGGCTGATTTGTTACAGCGTGAAAATCTCGCAACATCCCCATCATCTTTGCCATCGCTTCTTCAGGCGCTGTTGGGTTTGCTGGCCGATTGACCATCATGATTTCTTTCATCAATGTCATCATGGTCGTCATCATCATGCCCATCATTTGCATTGACTGCGCGCCACCGTTTGCGCTTTCGCCTTTCCCAGCTGAGTACGCTTGAGCGAGCGCTTGAAATTGTATGTTTGGGTCTGGTGCAGCTGGCATAATGCCTTTCATCGCGTTTAGCATGCCACCAAACGCAGCAAATTGTTCGGCAGCCTCTGCCAATGGATCCGTCTTTCCTTTGTGCATCGAATCTTCTGCGTTCATGTCATCGCCAGCATCAACGATCACATCGATTGGCGGATACTTATTCCGTTCACGAATACCGCCATTCTTCCAGACAATAATACGATACAGCGCAGAGCCCCATTTCTTTGGCCCAAACTTTCTCGTCATGGCCTTAACACGATTGGAAATCTCCAATTCCATGTCAGTCCATGTATCATACTGCTCAATCGATTCCTTCAACTCAAACTTTCCTGGGAGAATTTCCTTATATAGTTTCAGATAGTAGCCTTGATTCTTTGGCAATGACGCCAACAGCTCATCAATGACCATCTGATCTTTATCAACCATACTTCGCCGAAATGCATTTGGCCCATGAAAGTTGAGGTCACGATCAGGATCAAACATGTCGTCTGCTGGAAATGCATCTCGCTTCGCTGCTTCTGCTTCCTCTTGCAGAATGTCACTCAATGGCACTGTTCTTCCCTTTTCCTTCGCTGGCATTTTTCACTCCTCCCTCAGTTAACTATTCAGTTATGCTTACCGTCGACGTCTCTTTGGGTTTCGTAATCGCATCGCATTTTTCTTATTGAATTGCTGCGCGAGGTTAATGCATACTTGAGATTGCATTGCGCCTTTCCGCAACAACTCAGCGAGCTTAAAGTTACGCTGCGCGGCTTTGCTACTCCCACTGAATTCGCCTCCATCAAAGCTTTCATCAGCTTCACTAAACTGCTCTAATGCACGTAACATGTCCACAAATTCTTTGTACGCCTTAGTAAACACCTTCACATTAAGTTTAGCTGCCATTTACTCCTCCATCGGTCCTTTGAATCGCCTCCGTTGCGAGAAATCCACTTTTCTCATAGCTTCCCATTGCCCACTTTGGATCTTCTCAATGGCCGAACTCGCTGACTGCTCATCTGGGAACGGTCCAATGAACCGTTTTCGCTTTCGCCCAAGCAACGTCTTCTTTGCTGGATCGTACGCCAACCTGACCAATGACACTTGCTTTCGTTTACCGACAGCAATGAACCACAGCTTTGGCTCAGGGCTAAACGATCGTGAGTACTTTGCTTTTCGCGACAGCTCCCGTCGCCATTTACTTGGCTTACGTAATTTCTTAAAATCTCGCTTGTTATCGTACTGCATTGAGAACTTCTCAGTGCTATCATCGGCGTTCCAGACTTTCAGCACAACAGGGATGCCACCTTTCAACACATCTTTCTTGATTTTTCGTTGTAAGCTCTTCACAGCCTGCTCCAACCGCCGTTTCCTGATCTCACCGCGCACCATCGCCTTCTTGACACCAACACGATGAATCGTATACCGAAAAACTTGCGTGGCCATTATTATCTCCTATTCATAACGCGCTGAAGTAAAGACATGCTTCTTCATGAGCTTGATTACGTCCTTATAATCCATTGCGCTCAAGAACGCATCGACTTCTTTATCAAACATTGCCATACGGTTAGCGTCTGTCACTAACTCAATGACAAGATCACGCGACACATAATCATGACCAGTTGTCTCACGCTCCATATTCAGCGTATCGCCAGCAATGTATTCCCATGTCTGCCATGCAACTTGCTTAATACGATCAAGCATTGCTGGATCAATGCTGCTGGCTTTTGCTTTCGTTGGCTTCGCTGCACCAGCGCTCATTTTACTAAACTTCTCTTCGACAATGTCGCGGACAAAATTGACCTCGTCTACGACACCATCTTCTGATGTCTCATTCGCGTTATCGCATAACGCTCGCCATGCACCTTCAAACGTAGTAGCTACTCCGCCAAGATTACTGGCCGCCACCATGATTAGTTCTTTATAGCGTGGATCTGTTTCTGCGCGATCACGCAAATCCCGCAAGCTAACAACCTTTTCCATCCGCAGTTGTGACGATCCGCGTGAACTCTTTTTCTTCGGCCCAACTTTCCATTTCTTGCCACTCGCTGATGTTTCAGTCTTTGGCACTATTTTCTTCTTTATTGTTGCTGACCGCTTTGGCCGCGCAGCTTTTGATTTTGGCGCTACTCTCGCTGGCGCTGATTTCAATCGCAACTGCAACTTCTTTGCACGACCCATAAGCTTCAACAATCGCGCCTTCATCCTTACGCTACGGCGAAGTAAGCGCGCTTTCCTAGGACCCTCAACCCGCTTGCTTTTCTCAAGTAACGCGGATTGCCGCGCCACAAGTTTTTTATATCGCTCACCCAACTTCTTCAGTTTTACCGCCATCCGCGCTCTTGTCATTGCCATATGTCCTCCTACTTTGCGCGATCGGCTTTCTTTTTCCATCGATCGGCTTGCGCTGAAGCTTTCTTTAGCAACCGTTGATACTTTGTCTCAAGCTTTTCCCATTTCTTTAACTGCTTCTTTGCGGTCTTCTTTGCGCGACTCATTGCCATGATCTTCTCCTTATTATTGTATCCATTGCTGCATCCACCAGCAAATCCAACAGACGGCCATATTAGCCTCCGTATTCTCGCTGCATCGCTTTCAAGGCTGCAGCGCCTTTGCCTTTCGTGACATAAATTTCTCGATCACCTTCGCTTGTCATATTCTTTGGTCGATGCGATGATGGAATTGACGTCAATATTACCGTAAATCCGCGATCTTCAAGATATGCCTTTGCTTCATTCGCTAACTCAGCTGTAATATAACCAACAAAATCAAATTTCGCGCTTAAATGCGGATTATGCTGTCGTATCATACGCTATTACCTCCCCAGTACTGCGGCCATGAGGGTTTCCCAGTTGATGCCTACGTCCGTCCCGTCGCTCGCAGCGCGATAGCCAGGGGAGGAGGCGGTTAGACGGAAATCATTCGCGTTGGCGTTGTTGAAGTTCATCGCGGCGACGGTCGCGACGATTTGCGTGCCAGTCGCAAGCACTTCCGTCCCTGGAATTACATTCATGTCGCAGCGTGTGGCCCCGCTTCCAGGCGGAGTGCCAATGCCGATGTTGTGGTGCCACACGCCGGTGCTGTCCGTCATCAAGTCGAACGCGTTGTCGCGTCGGCACCCGAACGGACCGCCACTCGATGAACTGGCTGCCCCGAACATCCCTGCGTTGCTGCTGGAGTTGACCCACACGATGTTGTCGATGATCGTCAAGTTGGGGAGTTTCCCGCTGGCGTGCTGCGTCGTCGCCCCGATTGTATCAGGGCATCCCGTCACCGTCCCGTAGCGCGTCACGCCATCCGTATTCAGGATATTGTTCGAGGGATTATCAGCTTGAGAGCAATACGCTTTGAACCACGGCCATTGCGCAGCAGTAAATGGGCCTCCAGTATAATTCCACCCCATAGGAATGAACGTGTTATGCCGGACCGTGACGTTCTTCGGCCCGCCTCCAGTAGAGATCGCTCCTATTTGAGTCAGTGAGCGGCCCTTCCAGATGGAATGATACGGCCACCCACCGCAGTTGATGAACAGGTTGTTGTCGATCAGCACGCGATCCGTTCTGAACGTCGTGTAGCGGTTGCTGGCCCCTGACTCAGAGTTTTGCCCGATGATATCCAGACAGATATCCCCGATGTTTTTCACGATGTTGTTGCGAAACGTGAGGTCCGACAGCGTGCTTCCACCGGAACACCCGTCCCCGTCAATGCTCGTGATCGGACCGCAGACGGCTAAATTGTAGGGGACGTTGGAGATGTTAGTGAAGTGCAGCATGGTGCTTTGCGAGTCACCGAACCCGCCCGTGATGATGTTCCCTTCCACC
>Ga0208644_1001387_pt1 | contig 20311 bp, 32 predicted proteins | sample VirMetDEL_Nov_18_FD_184517 | JGI IMG/M metagenome (GOLD analysis project Ga0208644, IMG submission 184517) | Aqueous microbial communities from the Delaware River and Bay under freshwater to marine salinity gradient to study organic matter... | ecosystem: Environmental > Aquatic > Marine >...
ACTCTGGACATTGACCACACTCCACGACACAACAACGAACAATTCAACATAATTTTACTGAATACGGTTGAAGGACAAGGGCAGTTGCGGGGAAACGATGACATAAACTTGGCAAATGCGGTTCAAGGGAGGGGAGGGGATTGGAAAAAAAGTCAACCAAATAGAATCGCCTTTAGTCAATCTAATCACAATCACACAATCAATTAGTCATTCTAAAATCGACAAACTAATGCAGAAACCCCTTGCTTGGCGTCAACCGGGTGATAAAGTGTTCTCAGTTAAACGATTCAACCAATTAGCTAATGACCTACACTTTACAAACTTTCCGTGATGCCGGATTGGAATCCAAGTGGGCGAAGACTTTTGCCGGACGCCCCATAATAACAGTAAGAAACCCAAACGCAAAACTGCAACACCAGCGGGAAAAGTGGTGGGTTGTCACCAAGTCAATGTTTGAGAACATGACAGAAAACGGAGTCATTGAAGGATTTGAACGCGAAACTTTGCTTGGCAACATGTTTTATGCACCACTATAAAATAAAATCATCCGGTGAAATTCATTTCCCCGAAACATTGAAAGTCAAGGAATCAAGTCTAGGCGACGCAATCAGCACAGCGCAAAGATTGTTGGATGCAAGACTGGTAATGAAATTTCAAACGGTGTTTGTTAAATCAAACATTGTCTTTACTGAAACCGCTGCCGCTGTTGTGTTTCAGTTTGAACATTACATTCCCGGTAATCTAAGGTGGAAAAAGGATTACCTTGTCTTAATTCAACAAGTCGAAATCTAACCAATGAACACCAAAATCATCACAACCGCAACATTCAAACAATCCGATGGTGCATTGGCAACCATCACCATCAAACAAATAAATGACCCGGCGGATAAAAAACACGGCTGTCATTTGATTGGTCTTAGCATTGAACCGGATGAAGCTCCAGAACGGCAAGAATTGCAAAACATTGAAATGCTGGTGGCGGACTTCGCCAAAACCTACCGGGCAATGATGGAATTGGCGGCGGGGGCAATGAAAGCGGAAGTGGAATTGTTGGCAGAGCGAAAGAATGAACCGACGTTGCCGGGGATTATGGAGCCAGCAAAACCAAAATTGATTTGGCATTTTAATTCTGTTGGTCAAACGAAATGTGATGCTTGCAATTCAACTGTTGACTTCATTGATGGGGCATATATTTGCGGCAAGTGTAATTCAATTTGTAAATAGCATGAGAATAGAAAAAAATCTTCGCGCAACGGTTGAACCGTGCAACATTTACGGCGAAAAAATCAAAGGCACAAAGATTGCGCGGCTGACAACCTTAAACGGCAGGCTATTGGCTCACATTTGGTTTCGCCAAAATGGGAAGTTGGTCACAATCCTTTACATGGAAACCGAAAAGGATGTTCGCGGGGCGGGGACCATGCTCATGCTATGGCAATGGCTTTTGTCAACCCAACGCTGGACAAAAGTGGTGACGCCATGCGCGTCAAAGTCCGGGCGCAAATGGCTTTTGCGGCAGGGGTTCAAGTTCAATGATGAAAACGCCGATTACGAATTTACGGTTAAACATTAACATTAACAACCAACATGGAAGCAAAACAAATCAGACTAGGGCAGCGGGTGTTTATCAATCACGGAACTGTGATTGACTTTGAAGCGGTAGTTGCTGGAAAGGGTGAAACGGTGGTTCACGTTTTGCCGTATGAACGCATCACAGCAAGCGACATTGGTATCATTTGCCGTGGTGGGGGAAGTTCATTTATCGGAAGGGAAATGTTTCCTTTTTCAGCCTGCTCAATGGGAAAATTGCACGCGCACGCCAACACTCAGGAAAAACATCAAAGCGATTGACAACAAACAAACAACACAAAACTAATATGGAAGCAGATACAACAATACAATTGCCAAAACTGGATTTGACCCATCGCGTTCGCCAGTGTCAGTTTTGCGAATGGTGGGTCAAGCAAAACGCCGAAATCGGGTTCTGTCACGGCGAAGTTCCCAAGCCGGTTACGCCTTTCATTCCATTACCAGCAGAGCAAGCAATGGTTAATCTAACATTCAAATCGGGTCCGGTAGTCTGGCCCGCCACAATGAAAAACGCATTTTGCCCCAAATGGCAGAGCAAAATAAACACGGGAGAAAACTAACATGATTAACATTTCAATCACTATCAAGTTCAAAGACGGAACGGAAAAATTCAAAGCCATTCGGTGTTTGCTAATACTGGCAAAAGTTGAACTTGCAAAGTATTTCAACAGTGTTGACATTGGTAACGTGGCAGAGGTCAAAGTTGTAATCAGTTGAATCATGCAATGCTCCCGTTGCAAGCTGGAATGTCCGACGTTTGGCAATGCTTACAATGGAGCGGTTTTGGGCGGCAGCAGTGACACGTTTTGTCATTGCTGCCGCATCATACTTTACAACCGGCGTTATGAACAGGCACCGGACCCGCTGATTGAAGCGGACCTTATCCGGCTACAACGCAAGGTGATGGTGTCCCGGCCAGTGATTCCCGGCACTTCCCCGGCCAGCCAGTCGCTTCCCCCTGACTCTTAGTTGACTCACGGGCCGTTCCCCGGTAGGGTTTCACTTGAAATCCGGCGCATAATGAGCCTATGCCCAAGCCAGCCAAAACACCAAAACCAACCCGGTTGAAGAAAGCGAAGATTTTGAGCGGGAAAAAACCCCGTGAAATAGTCTTTGAAGAGTTATCAGCCAAAGTTATCCAAGGGGCGATTGACAAAGAAGATTTGGCAGAGCGTAAGGCGGATTTTGAGAAAACCATTAGGAAATTCAAACCCAAGAAAAAACACCTTGGCCGGTTTGTGTTCCTAAGCAAACCCTCCCCCTTTGAAATCAGCAAGGCAAAGAAGCAAGGCAAGCCGGTTCCCAAGGTAATAGAAGTTCCCCGCGATTCCCGGCGTAAGTCCTACGCCGTTTTGGTGACAAAGACGGGCGAAATCAAAGCCCACCTTGAACCGACACGAAATTGGGGGCGGATTGAACTGGATAAGATAATCAAAAAGGGGAAACAAAAGCATGGAAGGAATTTCAAGCTGACAAAAGAGGATAAAGAATTGGCGGCTATCCGGGCGCAACATCGGGAGGTTATGAATCGGGCACCGCAATACGTTTCGCCAAAATACCATGACTTGCTTGGCGGAACTCTTAAAAAGCAGTTTAAGAAAACATTTTCCGTCAATGTTGAGCCGGTATTTCAAAAGTTTGACCGGAAACAAAACAAGCCGGTGCAAATAGTAAAGAACATTGAAGGGGGAGACTGGCGAAAGGATATAACTCCCGCCGTGGCGCAAGAATTGGTCAAAGCGCGGGCGGTGTTTGCCAAGCGGGCAATGGATTTGGTAGTGACGTTGTTAGTGGTGGTGATTGATGAAAGCGGCAGGGAAAAGACGGTGGAAGTCATTCAAAAATTCCAGACGGCGTTTGACCAGAAACTTGATTTGCAAGCGTTTGAAAATTACGTTGACTTGCGGTTATATGCGGATTTTGCGGAACAATTAAAGGGACATGGCTTGGTGACAATGGGAAGCGCAAGATACATTCGGCAACACTTTGGCAACCGCAACCGGGGAGAAAATGAATGGGTCCAAAACGCACAAGGCGAGCGTTGGGAAAAGAATGAATGTGATTTGGTTGAAATTGTTTCGGCGCAAGTAATCATTGACCGGGTGATTTGAAATGAAATTCGACTTTGTAGTGTTTGACACGGAGGATGATTCGCCGGAAGTTTTGGCGGCTGGCCGGGACGGGAGGGAAAAGCAAGTTACTCAGATTGCCGCGATAAACAACCGGACAGGGAAACGCTTCTACAACAATGGCAATGCGGAAGAGTTCAAGACTTGGCTTTGTTCGCAGGGGGAAGAGGTTGTCTGCTATGCCCATAATGTCATGTATGATTTGGGCAACATCTTTCGCGGTCAACTGGACGCCTACCGGGTCCGCATGGTGGGCGGGCGGATGATTTCGGCAACTTGGCGCAATGTCACTTTCCTTGACTCATTCAACATCTGGCCAATGGGGGCGAAGAAAATCGGCGAAGCGTTCGGGTTGAAAAAGATGACAATGGACGTGCATTCTAAGGAATACGTTTTCCGCGATGTTGAAATCATCCGGCGAGCAATGCAATTTGCGAATGAGTTTGCGGAAGAAAACGGGGTTGACGGTTTGCCGTCAACGCTTGGCGGTTTGTGTGTTAGAGTGTGGAAAGCGATGGGCGGGCAAAATTTTTGTTGCACCGATGATTTCGCACGGCAGGCATACTACGGTGGGCGCGTGGAATTATTCAACCAAGGCGGGGAAGGGAACATTCTTTATACGGACATCAATTCGCTTTACCCCTTTTGCATGACCATGCCGTTCCCCGACGATTGGTATGAGCTTGACGGACTTGACGGCTATGGAGTGGCAGACGTGACGTTGCGCGTTCCCAAGTCATTTATCACCACGCTACCCGTCCGGCGTGAAGACGGGAGCATTTATTTCCCGCACGGCGAACTACGCCCACGGGCGACGGCGGAAAAGCAAAAGGCGGGCGAACTTTATGGCGCGTGGACATTGCACGAAATTCGGGACGCGATGCAACACGGGGCGAAGCTGGTGAAAATTCATCGGGTTATGGGCAGCGTTTCGGCTAACTACCCTTATCGGAATTTTGTCGAAAAGTTTTATGAAATGCGGCGGACGGAAAAGAATGAAGCTAAGAAACTCATGTTGAAATTGGTGATGAACAATCTTTATGGGCGACTTGGAAACTCCGGTGTAGTTACGGAGTCAATCAATTTGAAGGATGAAGATTTTACCACGGGCGGGCATTACATTGGCGAAGGGACACCATACGGCAAGCGCAAGCTGATAGATTTGCAAAAGCCGTTGGACGAACACACAAACTTTTTACACGCGGCCTATGTAACCGGCTATGCCCGGTTGGAATTGGCGAAGTATTTGCGGCAGCTTGGACACGGCAAATTGATTTACTGCGATACGGATTCGGTGATTTTTTATTCGCCAGATAACCAAATCCCGTTCCCGATTACAGACCGTTTGGGCGGTATGAAATTGGAAGGGAAGGCGAAAGTCTGCCGCGTGCATCTGCCCAAGGTTTATCAGTTTGGGGAGAATTACAAAGCGAAGGGAGTCAGGAAAAACTTGGCCAAGGAATACATTGAAAAGGGGCGGGTGGAATATGAGTTGCCCTATCGCTTCCGCGAATCGGTTTCCATGTTTGACCCGCAACACGATGAAAACGGCAACGTGATAAGGGAAGCGGATTTCAAACCGCTATCAGTTTGGCGCAAGGTTGACAAGGAAAAAGTGGGTGAATATGACCGCAAAGATTTGTCCAAGGATGGCAATTACTGGCCAAAATTATTTTCAGAAAAAGAAGAAAAGCCGTTGACAAAAAGAACGAAATGAATCATTGTCTTTCCCGTTAGCAGTAGCAACTAAGCGACTGTCAACTAAACAGCAAAACACAACAGTAAAAATGAGCAACAAAGCCAAAGCCGCCAAGTCCAAGACCAACGAAACCCCGGCCAGTCCCGGCACTGATACTGCCGTCGCAACCGTTCCCCCGGTGGAAACCCCGGCCAAGGAATATACGCTTTTCAGCGTGGCCCCGGTCAACAGTGAAGCGACGCAAAAGATGCGTCTGCTTTCCATTCAAATCCTGTCACCGAAAAAGCTGCCAGTCGGCGCGCATTTCACGGGGAAAATCACGGGCTTTTGCGATTCCCCGGTATCAACCTACAAATCCCGGCTCATTAACTTTGAGGCGGACAACGGTATGCCCTTCCGGTTCCCGTGCATGGCCGTCATTGCGCGGTGTTTGAATCTCACGGACGGAAAGAAGGAATTGACCGTAGCAGAGCGAACCAAGCGCGAAAACGAATGGTTGGGCAAAAAGCTGTTCGTGCAATATACGGGTGAAAGCACCAAGGCGGAAGAGGGGAAGAGCAAAACCAAGCTGTATAACGTCGCGGTTGTTGAAGACTGATTCCAACCGGCACCATTCCCGCAACCCCGGCCAGCACTGGCCGGGGTTTTTTTTTCTTTGACAGCTAGCGGTCATTCGCTAGGTTGTGCGCGGGTTGAATGACTGGATGGCCAGCCCGGTAGGTTACGGCTCATGTAACCTGCCGGGCTTTTTCTTTGTTCAGATTCGGCAAATCCCGCTGGTGGAAACGTGGCGGACTGGCCGGAAAAACGCGGGAAAAGCTGGAAAAAAAAGGGCGGGGTTGACAGGGCGGACGGGTTGTGTTTGGGTGGGTCCAATGAACAACGAAATTGCCGCGTCCGCTGCCAAAGCGTTTTTGTCTGCCATCAAAAACGAAACCGTGCCTTTCAATCGCAACAAAGTTCAGCCAAAAATTGAACAGGCATTACGAAAACAGGGTTTGACATTTACCGAATCAATGCCGGTTGCCGCAAAAATTTTTGAAATTTTAAGCGGTTGGTTTTCTTCTTTGATTTTGGCTAAAAAGGATTTGCCGACTAAAAAAGACATTGTTGCTGTATTGACCAATAACTATATGAAGTCCAATCCAAATAATCAAAAATCTTACACGGCAGGCGGTCAACTCACGCCCAAAGGCGTCAAGCTGGGCCGACAAGGCTTTGACGTGAACGGCAACTGGTCATTGTGGGTGGGCATTCCCGGCAAAGCACGATTGACAAAGATTCAAACCAATGGAGTGTTGAAACACTTTCGGTCAAAGGAATCGTATCAATTACCAATCGCACTCCGCGAAATTGACGAATATGTGACACGGTTTGTCATGCCGAAACGCAACCCGGCCAAATCCGTTGGCGACAATGTTGCGGCAACGGAATTGGTTTTGTATTCTGACAATGATTCTGACATTTACAATTTTGTTGTCAGAAACATCCTGCCGAATCAGTTTCGCAAATTGCGTTCGGGGAAATACGATTCCAACAAAGCAGTAAGGATTTGGGAAATTGTTGCCGAACGGGCAGCGCACAAATACGTCAAGGAATTTGGCGGCGATTATGCAACCACGTTCAATAAGGCGACGCGATTGATTGCCGCCAAAGTTTTGCACGCCGCATTTGAAAGAAACCTTTTGGCTGGCGAGTATTCCGATGAACCTTTGCTTAAAGGTGTCAGGTTCACCAAAGTTAATTGATTCTTATGGAAGCGATTTATTCCGTGCTAAAGCTGGTCACGGCCAACGGCGAAGAACAAACCTTTGACGTGGGGCAGGTAATTTTCTTCCCTGAGAAGTTCAATCCAATGTTTTATATGGGCGGGGCGGAAATCCATGTTGAACGGTTGACGCGTATTGAATACGCGATTGTGGCAATTGACTTGGAAAATCAAAGGTCAATGACGCAACTGTTTTATCATGACCTTAAAAAAGAAGTGGACATTCGTGCCGGGGAAATGGTGATTGCAGGCGGACGGGGAGCACAAATGAAAACAATGCCGCTGGCCGAATTGTTTGAGATTGATGATGTTGAAGGGGAAGGATGGCAATTTATCAATTGATTATGAATGACGTGATGCTTTTAGTTTGTTGCATCGGCTGGCTTGTCACCAGCATTTGCCTGTTTTTTCTGACGGTCATGTATCGGTCGGATAAACCGCAATGGCGCAAGAATCGTTTTATTTCACCAGCGGCAGACAAAGAGTATTTGTTTGTCAAAGGCGCAAGCGGCAACCTAATGGCACTGACTAGGGAAGCGGTTGAAGAGGGGGAACGCCGCGCTTTGCGGCAAGACTTTTAGCAGGGGAAACAAAACAACAAACAACAGCAAGTTATGGCAGAAAAACTAAAACCAAAAAGTGTGTTCAGCTTGGGCATTGACAACGAACCAAGCGATGAAGATAAGGCGTTGGATTTGGCGATTGAATCGCTTGGTGAAGGCGGGGGAAAATGTCTGGTCAAGCGCAAGCGGATGGGGGATTCGGCCTTTCAATATCTGGCGACGTATGAACCCGTCGCAACCGTCACGTTGGAAACGCTAAAGAAGGAATGGGGCGGCGGTCAATACCGGCTGGAATTCCGCAAGGCTGACGGTTCTTTTCACAAGTCCGTCAACGTCTCAATCAGTGAAGAATTCAAAGGCGCGATTGAAACCAAGGCGGCAATGAATGCTGCCAATGGTGGTTTGAATCCGGTTGAACTCATTCGGGAAATGCGCGGCAATGACAGTTCGCTTCCGCTGATTCTGGCGATGATGAAGCAACAAAGCGAAGCACAAGCACAAATGACGCAAGTGTTGGTTGCGGCAATGACTGGACAAAGAGCCGCTGCCCCCGCATTGCCGGACATTATTCTGGCAAAGATGATGGAGCAATCGGACCCGATGAAACAGCTTTTGCTGTTGTCGGAAATGAAAAAGGTGTTTGGTAACGGCGAAGTCAAAGAAGACGCGGAACCGTCCAGCCTTGGCGAACGGCTGTTGAACATGGCCCCATCGGTGCTTTCCATTTTGGCAGGCGGCGGGCAAGGCGGAATGCCCGGACAACGGGCTTTGCCGTCGGCTGTTGCAGCCGTTCCCCCGGCTGTCAGTCCGCCGCCTGCCACGGCCCATTCCGGCCAGTTGCCCCCGGCCATGAAAACCATGCTAATCAATGCCGCGCAACGCAACGCGGACATTGGTTTGTATGTTGACCTTTTATTGGATAATATCGGCAGTGATGAAAACATTTTCATGGTGCAAGACATTTTGAAGCAACCGGGCGGGTTGCAATCATTGCTTGGTTCAGTCCCGAAAGAAACACAACAATGGTTTGTCAATCTTGGCCAGATGTTGCTTGAATACAAACCGACGGATGAACCTGCCATCGACAAACCTAATGAGAACTCAGTTGTTTCAAATCCCTGATGGCAACGCGGGGTTGGACACCATCATTCGCATTCTAAACGAACTTGCGGCGATTTATGGGCAAAGTCCCGTGATTCGCCGCAAAGCACTTTCTCTGCTGAATGATTTAGGGCAGGATGACCAATTGAAACAGTGTCAACTGTTGACCGCGTTTGTTCGGGACAATCTTACGTATGTAAATGACCCGGTTGCGGTGGAAGACATTACTTCGCCCGTGCAACTGTTGAAACAATTTGAAACCACGGGTCAAATGATGGGCGATTGTGATGACCATTGCTTGATGCTATCGGCATTGCTGCAAAGCATCGGGCGCGATTGTGTCATTGCCGGGGTGAAGATGGACGGACCCGAATTCAACCATGTAATAGTGCTTGCACTGGTCAACGGACAAGAATACAGCCTTGACCCGTGCGCGAAGTTTTCCGCTGCCCCGGTTTATACTGAATTTTTACTGCCATGAATCTAAAAGCCAAAATCATTGACAACAATTTTTATCTGATAACATCGGCACAAGCGCGATGGTTGTCAGTCACGGGAAAACTTCCGCGTCCCGGCTATATGGTTGACGCCGACAAAGAAAAGGTTGCACAACTTGAATTGATTGACAGGCGCGGAAAATCATTTCGCGCTGACAATTTCAAGGCGGCTTATGTTCAGCAAACACGCCTTACTTGGCACGATGGCAAACCGATTTCAAAAGGGGTTGTTTGGGCCTTGCACGTCTATTTTGGATGATTATGAAAAACGACACCATCCTTCCGCTGGCACTGCTCGCCGGGGCGGGTTTCCTGCTGTGGAAAAATTCCGCCCGCAAGTCGCCCCTGTCCGGCGATGACGCGGCGGACGCCTTGCGCTTTTTGAAGGCCCAAGGGGCACCGCCCGAACTGCTGGCCTATCTGGCTAAACATCCTGCCGCGTTGCGGGAATACATGCAACGCAAAACCATCAATGGCAAACCCGTAGCGGCAAGCGGACAGAATCGGCAGGCGGATACGCTGGCGAAAGTTTTGGAAGCGGCGAAAAAAGTGTTGGATTCAACCAAGGAAAAGACTGGTAAAGGCGGTGGCGGCAGCGGTGGCGGAAGTGGCGGCGGCAAACCCAAGGGCGGGGCAACCGGCAAGCCGTCCGCGCCTGCCGCGTTGAAAAATGGCACGGCGGAAATTCCAACCGCAACCGGGCAAGGGACATTGCCCGTGTCAGAGTCAACTTTTCAAAAAGAATTGGATTTGCAATTTCAGCAAGGAAATTTGACAAAAGACCAATATAACAATTTGCTGTTAGCAGCGCAAGAAAGCGGACAGTTTGACGCGGCGGAAATCGGGCGATTAGTGGAAACCAATTTGAACGAATTAGTTTCCAGCGGCGAAATCACAATGGAGCAAGCGGACGATATTTTGAACGGTGATACGTCTTTGTTGTCGGTAAATCTAAATAATGCTTGGGACCAGTTGCGCGAAGAAGAAACCGCTTGGGACGAAATCGCGGCGGAAATGGGTTGGGACACGCAAGCCAGTGATGAACTTGACGGATTGGTTGACTACTGGCAGGAAAACAGTGAAGGCGATGAATGGGACCAATTCTGGCAAGACTGGAATGCCGGGGAGTATGATTATGAAAATGAGTTGACCGGCGAAGACTGGTCCGGTTGGGAAGATTGGAATGACTTTGCCGATTGGAATGAAGACGGCTGGGTGGGTTGGGCGGGCGAACCGGGAAGCTATGCGGAAGACTATTTCACGGAAGCTGCTTGGGAAGATTGGAATAGTTGGGGTGATACCGGCTATTGGGAACAACCGTGGGCGGATGATAGTTCTTGGGTGGATTGGAGCATTGACGCAATCAAGCGGCCTGCTGTCAGTAATTTTGCCGCGCCGGGAATTGTCAATCCCGTGATGTTGCCCGTGCGCGTGAACGCCGCCAATGTCGGCAATTTTGGCAATCCCTTGGTTGCCGCTCCATTGGCCGGTGGTTTGGGATTGCTGGCCATCGGAATTATGACCTTGCCCGCTATCATTTCCGCATTCAAGTCAACGCCACCGCGTAAATCCTATCGGAAACGCCGATGAACACGAGGACCATTAACATTATTGGCGCAAATCAAAATTGGCTGACTGAAAAGCTGACATGGTTGCGCGCAAATCCGAACAAAATAAATCTTGTCGGGTTGACTGAGTTAATGACGCAATGGGGAATCAATCTTGAAAGTTTAATGGCTGACGTTGAAATAACATCGGCCCAACTTGTTTCATTATTGCAATGGATTCGCCGTTATCCTGAAAAGCTGACACCAATAAATTTGGCGGCAATGATGCAACGGCTTGGCATTTTTCTAAGACTGGACAGCAAACCATTTCCGAATCGTTTGGAGCGTCCCAACTTTGTCAACACGCTGTTCAAAATTTCATCGCCGTTTGGGGCAGCGCATCAATATAATTGGCTTTCAATTTATTGGTTGGAAACCATCACCACCGATTGTGCATTGCAATGGTTGCCGAAATTGAAACCCATTGTTGACGAATTCAACACGTATTACCGAATTGTCAACCGGAAGTATGGCGCGGAAAACTTTCCCGAACGGGCAAATGATATGTTGAAATTAGTTTGTCAACTAGGGTGGCAAACTGGCGTTGGTCCGCGTTGGTTTTCGGGGCGGGTCTTATGGGGCGAACACGAATGGGATTTCGGCTTGGTGCAAGGTGAATTTCAAGGCATGGAATTCCCGCAATTCCGCGAAACCGATTTCACCGCGCCATTCAACATGACGCCTTGGCTGACAGAGCAATTCCGCGTTGCCAATCCGCCCACGTGGTCATGGCAATGGGGGAAGTTTTTGGGACGGCTTAACACGGTAAATGTCAACGCAATATGAGCGAATGGATTGAATCAATAGTTCTTCCAACCGGGAGACGGATTGCTGCCGATGAATTTGAATGGCAGTCCGTCGCGCCGGACTATGGCCGTCCGCGTGATTTCGCCGTGGTTTATGGCGGGCAAGATTTTACCGACTATCTTTCACCACAGCAGTTGCGGCTGATTCCCGGCAACACGGTTGAACAAATCAATTTGTTCTTTTACAACTTGCACGCGCAACTTACCGGGACTTATGTTACGGCGAATGAAGTAATTTCCAGTTGGGGGACTACTCTTTTGCAGGCAAAAGATTTTGCGTCACAATATCAAAATGCGACTGGCGAACTAGGTGAAAGATGCAAACAATTCCTTTCTGATTACAATAACAATGCACTGAAATGGTTTCAGAAAGTAATAAGTTCAGTGGATTTGGCGGATTTTGCGAAACTGACATTTCCCGCGCTATGGGCAGAGTCGGCCATTAGAGAATTTATCTGGAATGAATATATCTCCCCGCAAATTGGGAAAGGAATAAATCTAATCTGGTGGGCAGTCATTATTTACACCGGATACAAACTAGCTAAAAAATGAGCCAACCCTATGACATAGACGCGGAAACGGGGCAGGTTAAACCGCGCCCGATGCCGGAAACCGGACCCAACGGATTCCGCGCCGTCCAGTTGAACCCGCAACTGGCCAACACCGTTGCTATTTTTGCCGTGGGTTTTTTCGCCGGGATTCTTTGGATGGAATGGCAGAAAATCAGCACCCGAAAAATTTTCAAATGACCGCTTGACAGGAAACCACCGATTGTATCTATTAGCCACCGCGATAACCAATAAAACACAAACTAATTATGTCACTGCTCGCTTTTCACAATCCCAAACGCCGCAAGGCCCGCCGTTCAACTACTGTTGCCCGTCCCGTCCGTCGTGCCAAGGCCCGCATGACTTCCCCGGCCACCAAGAAAAAAGCCAGTGCGATTACGATGGTGGTGAATCCCAAGCGTCGCAAATCCGCCCGCAAAATGAAAATGTATCGCAACCCCAAGTCTGATTTCAGCACCGCGTTGAAAAAGTCGGTTCCGAACAAGGAAACGCTTTATTTGGCCGGTGGTGCGTTGACCGCGAACGTGGTCACAAATTTCGTGTTGAACCAATCCTTTGCCGGTTCCCTCCCCGGTATGAAAAACGCCGACGGTAGCGTGAATCAGAATGCGCGGGCGGTTTATGCGACGGCGATTCCGTTGCTCGCGTCCGCTGCCGTGCGCGGCAAGTCCGCCGCATTGGCCGACGGCATGATTGTCGGCAGTCTTTTGAATGCCGTGCAAGGGTTTGTTGCCGCCAAGGTGACGGCGGACCCGGCCAGCAAACTCGCGTTGCTCCAACCGCCCGCCGCGTCTTTCCGGTTCAACCGCATGGCCCGCGTCGGCAAAGTCGCCAAGACTAGCAGCGTCCGCGCCTTGCCCGTCGCGTTTGCCGCCTATCCGAACGGAATGGGTCTGCCCCAACCGCCCAACACTGCCCCGATGAATGCCCCGGCCCGTCCGGTTTATTCGTCCAGTTCGCCCTTTCGGCAAGATGCTTGGAATAACAACAGCGTCGGCAACTGAGTTGAATCTTCGCACCAAACAAATCACAATCAATCAAAACACCAAATGAAACTTTTTCAATCTAGCGAAGATTTCGCAAGCGCGTTGGCCGGGACGAAATACCGTGACTTCCAGCGTCGGCAATTCTGGTCAACTGCCGCCTATCCGACGGCGGGAACGTCCAATTTGATTCTGTTCGGTGATTCTGTCAGCGGCAGCGTCAACGCGCAACAGACGAATCTGCCGCGTGCATCGTCGTTTGGTGATTGTTGGTTCCTTATCAAATCCATTCAGTCACGGATTTACATTGCCAACCGGGCAATTACTTCCGCCGCTGGCACGGACGCAACTTCGCTTTTGTCCGATTTCCTTATGGGATTCGCGCAAGCTGGCGTGTTCACCATGCAAGTGAACGGCAAGGATGTCATTCAGATGAACAAGCCTTTCCTTCGCTTTGCGGGCAATGACAAGGTGCAAATCAATTCCGCTGGTGTCACCACGTTGACGCTGGTGGACGCGACCCCGAACACCTTGGGCGCGTTTGTCTCGCCGCCGCCTTGGGGTGAACCCGTTAGCCAGTTGGAAAACAACGCGGCCCCATATCTGTTGGACCCGGCGCGGGCAATGGAGCCGGATGGTAATTTTACCGCTGGCATTGCTTTCCCGTCCGGTTTGATTCCGGCGATTGCCACCACTCAAATCACCAGCAACACAACGCTGTATGTCGGCATTGAATTTGACGGCATTGCGGCTTTCCCGATTGCCTGAGTTCAAACCATTAAATCAAACAATCAAATCAAAACAATATGAACGTCAAAACTCAAATGCAGCGGGATACCTATTGGGATTATGCGCGGCTGGCCGCCACGGGTGTCACTTCGCAAGCGTTTTTCAATGTTCCGTCGGGACAGTCGGACCCGGTTAGCGGACTGCAAAAGACTTTGGAAGAAACCAATCTGAACAAGTCCGCGCAGTTGCCCTACAAATTCCATTTGCGTCAGTTGCGGACGCATATCGCCATTCTGCCCAAGGCGCGTCAGCCCGCCAACATCAATGACACCACGGTTACGGTGACAAAGTGGATTCGCGGGCTGGCCAACACGTTTGCGAACATTCAAGCGGCTGGCGTTCTTTCCATCCGTATCAATCAAAAGCTGGTGCATCAAATCAATCAGCCGTTTCGCAAGTGCGGCATTGGATTCGGCGTGGACATTGATGCGATTCAGTCGAACGATACTTACGCGCTGTTTCCGCAACAGAACTGGCGCGCTTTGCTGTATGACGTGACGCCGGAAATTTATTTCACGCCCACGGACCAAATCAGTGTGGTGATTGATTTCCCCAACACCTGCCCCGTGCTCACCAATCTGGTGAACAGCACCACGCCCTACGTCAATCTTGGGGTTTGGTTTGAAGGCTATTCCGAAATCCCCGTCGGTTGAAACCGACGGTCAACCGTCAACACACAACTATTATGGCACAACTTCAATCCGGCTTGCCGTTTTGGTATTTGGTCACTTCATCGGCCATCATCGCTTCCGGTTCTCAGCCGGTCAATTTGACGCTGGACGCGGAAACGGATTTCCGTTGGGTGGGAACGCTTGGCCGTTGCTCGCTTGACGCGGTTGCCAACATCCGCCCGAATAACTTTTCTGTCCAAATGTCCATTTCTGGCGGCGGACAGAATTTTTCCAGCGGACAGGTTCCGCAAAGTCTTTTCTGCGGAGTCGCGGAAAATCCTTTCTGGCTTCCGTCCCCGATTGTGATGCAAGCGCGGACCATTCTCACGTTCAACATTGTGAATCTGGATTCGGGCAATGCCAACACGGTGACTTTGGCCCTGTTTGGTTACAAAATCCCGCGTAGCGTTTGATTCAACCGATTGACCCTAGGCGCGGACGTGGTTTTTATCGCGTCCGCGCCTTTTGAATATATGGCCAACAAACTTCCGCCAATCAATCCACAAGAATTTGCGTTAGACGGTAAAACTATTGGCTTTCCTGATTTTTTAACTTTGGCCGGCGTAATTGCCGGAAATACTCTGGCGAGTGTTTTTCCACTTTGCAAGCCGGTAACAATTTTTGAATTACCAATAGATAAATGGATTGTTTCAATCCAATTGATGTATGTTGGTATCAATTCTGCAACGTCAAATGTAGTGTCAGGTGCGGCAATTGGTTATCTTGTTCAAGGAACGTCATCACAAAATTTTAACCAAGCAACCAACATTTTTGCAAGCGTTGCCCACGGAGCAAATAAAATGGGGATTCAAACATTTGTTTCGTATTCAAGTCCATTGTTTATCCCGGCAGGAACAAAACTTGCGCTTTTTATGTTTAGCGAAAACAACTCTGTTGTGTCAAATAATGCTTCCGCTCATATTCAATTTAGAACATAGTTATGAGTCAAAAACTTCCGCCAAACAATCCGCAACAATTTCGTTTGTCCGACAACGACAAACGGTTGGAAACCATCACCCTGACATTGTTTGGCCGCATTGCGGGCGACGTGTTGGCGTGTCCGTTGCCCAAGGTCCGTCCGTTTGTCAGTTATGTTCTTGATTATGAGCGGGTGTTAGTTGGTGTTCAATTGTCAGGCAGTTTTTTAATGGGTTCGTCAGCGGATGATGGAGTTATTAGTGTCGGCAAGAATTTTGGGGCTGATTCGCAATCATTGAATGAAACGGGAAACTTCTTTGTGCATTTGCCGGTTGCGCGGGGTGTCTCTTACAATGGTTCGCAGTCCGTTGGTTTTGATGATGGTCTGAGATTGTCGGCTGGCAGTTCGCTTGCCATTTTTGCCGCAAGTGAAGCCAACGCGGCTAATTTCATCACTGCAACGGCAGTCTTTTTCTTCAAATGAAGTGTTGCTTTAGAGTCGGCAAAGGCGCAAATCCGGCAACGCACGGAGTGCTTCCCCGTTCTAAAGCAACCCCGAAGCAAATGATTCCCGACGTTTGCGGTTGTCTGTCCGTTGAATCTTGCACGGACGTTGTGTTAAGTGCGACAACCCCGCCAACGCCGCCTAATTCATACAATTCAGTAAGGTTCAGCGGGAACTATGACAACCGCTGTTCAATGGTTCCGACGGCGGGCGCGGCAGTCGGTTGCAATCATATTGGAATTGTGAACTATGACCATCCGTGTTGTGAAACTTACAGTTGGACCTATGGTGTAATTTATCGCAACGACGGTGCGGTATTTGTTGACGCGGCTTTTATTACAAACATCGCCGGAATGGTTATTGGCAACACTTATTCCGTTACATGGCGAGCGGCAACCAATGGTTACGAAATTGCCCAAAACAGCGTTGTGATTTATAGCGGCATACTGCCCACCACCGTCGGCCTAAAATGTTGGGGACTCTCCCGATTTGACGGGGAAATGCTTTTCAGCATCAATCCCATACGCTAGACTTGTCCTTATGAACTGGATACTTGGCGGCATCGCACTGGCCCTGCTTATGAGCAGGAACAAACCCATTCCGCAACCGCTCCCGGCCACGGCCAGCCAACCCACGCCGGACGATACCGCCGACGATGCCGGGAGTGCCTTGCAAGCGGCCAGTGAACTTCCGGCCCTGCCACCCATCGCCACGGCCACCATTACCCCACCCGCGTCTAACAGCATGTTGCCCGCGTCCGCGTCATTTCCGCAACTGATTGACACGCCGGTTGAACAGCCGTTGGAATTCACTTTGTTGACCGCGAGCAATCAGCAATCTTCCATCACGCCGACAAGCACCGCGCCGACGCCTGCCCCGGCCAGTCCGCAAAGCAGCAATGCCGCGCTGTTGACCGTGTTGGACCCAAGCGACAAGGTAGGCGGCTGGAATCAATGGCAGGGAGACGGATTGGCAAATGACTGGCAAATCCATTTGCCGCCATTGAACACACTAAATCTTTCAAAAGACAACTTTCGCATTGACGCGGTAAATGTTACTTGGGACGGACCCGGCGGGTGGTCATCTAACAACCCGTCATTGTATCCCGCCGCGCTTTACCGCGAAGAAAGCAATGGCGACTTGACTCCGCTAATCATTCAGCAAGGGGAAGCAAGCGGAAATTTCGACTTGTTTTCAAAATTGGTTGTAGTTGTTTCGGGCAAAGACATTCCAGCCGGAAAACTTCCGACATTCAAAGTGACACTTGAAACTAATGTCGGTCAAATTGCTTTTGGTAATGAAACCGACGATGTTGAAACATTCAAAGAAGCGAATGAAATTGTTCCGGCCATTGAAAGCAATCTGACAATGGACGTGGTGAAATATGGCGGCAACGTCATCAAGCTACTAATTAACAACAGTCTCTTGTTCAATGCCTATCCTTACATTCGCAACCTTTACATTCGTTGGGAAGATGGTAGCGGTTACTTGATTGATGGCGTGCAAGCAAACGCAAAAATCAATGATTACACTTATGACCTTATCAACCGGGTAATTGTCAAAAATTTAATCGGGCAAGAAATGCGGTTGCCGGGTTCTTTCGACAACGGCAATCCGAATGGGTTACAAAATAACCTTTTCGCTTCGGGTTCACAAAATAGCGAAGTGAATTGGATTGAAGTAATCATTCCGGCCAAATGGATTCCGGTTCAATATCGCAACGCAAATTATTTGCCGACACTTTCGGTGATTATTGAATTGGAAAATTATGCTGGAAATGTTCCGTTCAATGGAAATGTTCAGCAAACCACTTTTAGCTACATTCCATGAGAACATTTGACAGCCTATTAAAAAACGACAAGCTGGAATTTTGGGGCAAGTGGATTGCCCGCGTGTTCAGCTTGATTTTGCTGCCCACCATGTATCTGATTGGCGCGCATTTGGAAACCACTTTGGTTGCCCACGGTCAACGCTACTTTGCGCCGAAAGATGAATTCAATCGGGTTGTCGAAAAGATAAACAACCATTCGCATTCCAAGCACGAAATTGAATCGGCAGTTTTGAAAACTGAATTGAGTGCAATAATGATAACGCTAACCGAAATCAAAGCCGATGTTCGCGAATTGAGAAAGGGGGCCAAGTGAAATCAATCATCAAACAAGCTGTTGCCGTTGCCCGTGATACCCGCAAGCGGGTCATTGTCGCCAAAGACAACGACAAGAAAACTGTCATGTTGAATGCAAAAGCGAGCACTACGCGCCTTGTGCAAAATGGAATCAAAGGTCACAAAATGATTGCGATTGCCATTCCCAACGGTTCAATCATTTATCTTACACTTTGCCTTTTGCTTACGGGTTGTATGGGACAAATGATTCCGACGAATCAAAAGCAGACGGCGGCTAATATCGTCAAGGCTCAAAATGAGACACGGGAAAAGACTGACATTGAAAAGGTAATTGAAGGGGAACCGACTCCGGTAAATCATTCAACTGTTTCACCCACGGTCAACGTCAGCGGTTCAAGCAACCGCGTCGAAATGAAGTTTGACGCTGAACCGTTGCCGCCACTGCCGCTTCCGGCTGAACGCGAAGGAACGCGGGAACCCTATCGGCAGAGCTACAAAGTCCGGCACAATTCCGCCGAATCAAATCATGTTGACGAATCAAGTTCGTTTTCATCTTCAACCAAGATTCCTTTGTCTGTTGCATTGCTCTGTTTTGCCATTGGTTTGACAATTCTAATGGCGTTGGCTTGGTTCGCTTTGTCGCGTTCTAGGGCATTGAACACGCTTGCCAAAGTTACAGACGATTGGTTTGCCGAAACTATCCGCAAGCATAGGTCAAACGCTATCACCGCAACTAACACCGCCGACATTGCGCGCAACATGGAAATGGTTGCCGACTTGGAAGCTGCCCGCGCCCGTCTGGTCAAATAAACTGTCCGTCAACAAAAACAACAAACAATCTATGAACTCACTACAACAATGGTCCGCCGGTTGGCCTTACGAAACTCTTCCCGATGGTATGCCCATTTGGGAAAGTCCGACGCTTGGAAATGACGCTTTGATTGCGGCAGTTTCCAGCAACATCGTGGAATTGTATCAAACCAATCTTGGCAGACAGCCAACAGCGGCGGAATTGCAAGAGGATGTAAATCGGTTTTGGGACACCTATTATCCCGAGACGGGCGATTCCTATGACGCGGTTGCCGCGTTCGCCGCGCAACGCGCCGATTTGGAAACGTGGTTTGCCACCCAAGGCGGCAACAGCCAACCGGCCAAATCCAGTTCGCTTTTCGGCATTGGCCTTTTGCTGGCCGGTGGTTATTGGCTGGCCAAAAAGTTTATGAAGTAGTCCGTTGAATCTTTGTCAACCATCTTTTTCTTATGCTTACGCGATACCAAAATGGAATGACCCACAAAGTCAAAGGGTTTGCCGCCATTGATAACAACCTTGTCAGTGTCTTGACCCGGTTTGGTGTCGCGGAAGCTGAACTTGATGCAACCCAACGAATTGCCATTGTTCTTGCGCTTGAAGGCTTGCAAGCGGTTGCTACTGCCGAAGGATGGGACGAACAAACTTGGGCGGACGCGGTTCAAAATGTTTTGTTGACCAATGGAGTTACGCCCAAGAACGGACCCGGCACGGGCGGAAGTGGTTACAAACCGCCTGAGAAGGATAATCAATTGATTATCATTGCGTCAGTTGTTTTGCTGGCTTTGCTGCTGTTGAATGAAAGAAAACGGAAATGAAATTTGAAATTGAAATAGTGACGGAAGAGGAATATAAAAATGGCTATTCCTACACTTTTACTTTGTTTGGAAAAACATATTCGGATTCTGATTTCACGACAAGACAAGCTGCAATTGATGAAGCGAAATCAGTTGCACGAACACTAATCAGAGAAAAAATAAGTTAATACTTAGCGGCATTTTTGTTTCCATTCTCCCCAACCGCATTTGCCAAGTTTATGTCATCGTTTCCCCGCAACTGCCCTTGTCCTTCAACCGTATTCAGTAAAATTATGTTGAATTGTTCGTTGTTGTGTCGTGGAGTGTGGTCAATGTCCAGAGTGTCGGAAGCGAAATGGCTGTTTCTCTACCGCTGTGCCCCCCCC
>Ga0208644_1001389_pt1 | contig 20304 bp, 22 predicted proteins | sample VirMetDEL_Nov_18_FD_184517 | JGI IMG/M metagenome (GOLD analysis project Ga0208644, IMG submission 184517) | Aqueous microbial communities from the Delaware River and Bay under freshwater to marine salinity gradient to study organic matter... | ecosystem: Environmental > Aquatic > Marine >...
GATTATATAATTATGGGATCAATCTTTTCACCAAAAATGCCATCGCTACCACCCGTTCAACCTTTGCCGACACCACCATCAACTGAAGTGTCTCAAGAAGAGAAAGATAGAATTGCAGCGGAACAAGCAGCGCTAGAAAGAAAAAGAAAAGGTAGAAAATCAACTATCTTAACTGGACCTTTAGGTATTGAGGAAGAAGCGGAAGTGCAAAAGAAAACTTTATTAGGATCATAATATGGGAGGAAGTCCAGCAAGAGCAATTACAAGAATAGTTAAACCATCTCGACCTGCACCAGCACCCGTAACAGCAGCTCCAACACAAGCAGAAGTATCTCAAGTAACAGCGACTAGCATGGATGGATATGATTCAAGAAAAACAAAAGCAAGAGGAAGATCAATGACGATTATGACAGGACCTGGCGGAGTAGAAGATCAAACATTAACATTAGGTAGAAAGAGTTTATTAGGACAATAATGGCAAAAACAGATTTAACAAAAAAACTATTAACAAGATTTAGCAGACTAGCAGGTCAAAGACAAAACTGGGAAACGCATTGGCAAGAAGTAGCAGATTACATGATGCCAAGAAAATCAGATGTCACTAAAAAAAGAACACGTGGCGATAAAAGAATGGAACTCATCTTTGATAGTTCTCCTTTACAAGCCTTAGAATTATTAGCAGCATCATTACATGGTATGCTTACAAACCCATCTACACCTTGGTTTACGTTAAGATTTAAACAAGACAATGTTGAAAATGAAGATGAAGCTAAACTGTGGTTGGAGTCTGCAACAGATGCAATGTACACAGCATTTAATAGATCAAACTTTCAACAAGAAATATTTGAATTGTATCATGATCTGATTACCTTTGGTACGGCAGCAATGTTTATCGAAGAAGATGAAGAAGATTTTATAAAATTTTCTACAAGACACATCGATGAAGTTTACATTGCGGAAAATGATAAAGGTAGAATTGATACCATCTATAGAAGATTTAATTTATCAGCACGAGCTGTGGTGCAAAAATTTGGCACAGCAGTATCACAAGATATATTAATATTAGAAAAAAAAGACCCCTACAAAGAAGTTGAGATTGTACACGCAGTTTATCCAAGAGCAGATTTTAATCCTGCAAAAAAAGATAAAAAGAATATGCCATTTGAATCTGTATATATGGAATATAAAAATGGTAATGAATTATCCGTATCAGGATTTAAAGAGTTCCCTTTTGTTGTACCAAGATACCTCAAGGCTTCACATGAAATTTATGGAAGATCACCTGCCATGACAGCTTTACCAGATGTAAAGATGTTAAATGAAATGGTTAAGACAACAATCAAAGCTGCACAGAAACAAGTAGACCCACCTTTATTAGTTCCTGATGATGGTTTCTTATTACCAGTAAGAACTGTACCAGGTGGATTAAATTTTTATAGATCAGGTACAAGAGATAGAATTGAACCTTTAAACATTGGTGCAAACAATCCATTAGGATTAAACATGGAAGAGCAAAGACGAGATGCCATTAGAGCTGTGTTCTATGTAAACCAACTGATGATGCAACAAGGTCCACAAATGACAGCAACAGAAGTTATTCAACGTAACGAAGAGAAGATGAGATTACTAGGACCAGTATTAGGAAGATTACAATCTGAATTATTGAAACCATTAATTGATAGAGTATTTAATATTCTATTAAGAAACAATCAATTACCTGAAGCACCAGAATTTTTATCTGGTCAGGATATAGAAATTGAATACGTTTCACCATTAGCTAAAGCACAGAAATCCACAGAGTTACAATCTATTATGAGAGCTATTGAAATTCTTGGAAGCATGGCTAATGTAGCTCCTGTATTTGATTATGTTAATTTTGATAATCTTGTTAAACACTTAGCTGATATAGTGGGTGTGCCACAGAAGATATTAAAATCACAAAGTCAAGTTAATGCAGAACGACAACAAGCACAACAACAACAACAGGAGCAAATGCAGATGCAACAAGTTCAACAGTTAGCGAAAGCTGGAGGAGATATAGCTCCACTAGCCAAAGCCTTACCTGAAGAAGCACGAGCCGTTGCAAATGCTGAAGAAGAATAATGGGTCAAGCAAAAGATAAAGAAAAAAACTTTGAAAAGTATGTTGAGAGTTTAAAGAAGAACTACAATTATATATTCAATACAGACGAAGGCAAACAAGTCATGTCTGATTTAGAAAAGAGATGCCACCATCATACGACTACCAATGTAAAAGGTGATAGTCATGAGAGTGCATACATGGAAGGACAACGTAGCATCCTTCTATTTATAAAAGCAATGCTACAAAACGATAATGAAAAAGGAAAATAAATATGTCATCAGAACAGATAACACAGGAAACTGTGCCTGTAGAAACGACAACAACTACAGAACCAACCGCAACACCAAGTAATGTTGCTAAGTCCGATACACCTGTATCACCAACAACAGAGACACAACCCGTAGCTAAAACTTGGAAAGAAGCAATATCCGAAGAGTTTAGAAACGATCCAAACATAGAAAAGTTTACAGAGATAGATGCACTTGCAAAGTCATATATCAATGCAACACAAATGATTGGTAAAGATAAAGTTGCTGTACCTAATAAAAACTCAACTGAAGATCAATGGAATGAAGTCTACGATAAACTTGGTAGACCTGAGTCTGCAGATAAATATAGTTTAAATGCAAAATCAGAAGTTGTCCCTATTGATGATAATGCAATCAAACAATTTGCTGAGAACGCACATCAGTTAGGTTTAAATAATAAACAAGCTCAAGGTATCTTAGAGTTCTATAAAAATAATATGGAAGGCATGGCTCAACAAGCCAAAGTAGATACTGAAACTGCTCAAGTTCAATCTGAACAACAGTTAAGACAAGAGTGGGGTCGAGAGTTTGAATCTAATGTTAAGAAAGCTGGAGCATTAGCTAAAGCTAACATGAACCCAGAGATATTAGATATGCAACTTAAAGATGGAATGAGACTTGGAGATCATCCTGAAATTATTAAAGGCTTCGCAAAGATAGCTGGAATGATGTCAGAAGATAAAATAGTTTCTACAGAAAGTGAAAACGTAAGTTCAAACACCGATGTTGAAACAGAAATATCTGATATTATGAATAATAAAGATGGACCTTATTGGAATAAATCACATCCTGACCATGATAAAATGGTACAACAAGTTTATACTTTAAGAGAAATGCTAACTAAATAATTTTTAACCCCTTGTATTTTTTTAAAAATTAATGTAAGGGGTTATTAGTGAGACAATTCGAAAGAACCTTACTGACAGTAGGAAAGACTGCGGTCTAACAGACTTTAAATGCAAGAATTGCCTGTCAATTTGACGGAGAACCTTTCTGTTTAACTTAACAATAACAATAAAATGGAGAGACAATTATGTCATCACAAATAACTACAGCTTTTGTACAGCAGTATTCTGCTAACATACAAATGCTATCTCAACAAATGGGATCGTTATTAAGAGACAAAGTCAGACTTGAAAGCGTTACAGGAAAAAATGCTTTCTTCGATCAGGTTGGCTCAGTAACTGCAGTTGTAAAAACTAGCAGACATTCAGACACTCCGCAAATTGATACACCTCACGCAAGAAGAAGAGTATCATTAGCTGATTATGAATTTGCTGATTTAATCGATCAACAAGACAAAGTTAGACTCTTAATAGACCCGACTTCATCTTATGCTCAAGCCGCTGCTATGGCAATGGGAAGAGCTATGGATGATGTAGTAATCAGTGCTGCTCTAGGTACTGCGTTTACTGGCGAAACAGGATCAACATCAACTGCTTTACCTTCAACTCAGAAAATTACTGAGTCAGGTACTGATGGTTTGACGATTGCAAAATTAAGAACTGCAAAAGAAAAGTTCGATTTAGCAAGTGTAGACCCGTCTATCGCTAGACATATCATAGTGTCACCTAGACAAATCACTGACCTATTAGGTACAACTGAAGTAACAAGTTCAGATTTTAACACAGTCAAAGCATTGGCTAATGGTGAAATCAACTCGTTCTTAGGTTTTAACTTTATAGTATCAAACAGACTATCTATCGCATCTTCTAAAAGATCATGTATTGCTTTCGCACAAGACGGCATTGCATTGGGAGTTGGTAAAGATGTTAATGCAAGAATAGACGAAAGAGCAGACAAATCGTATGCGACTCAAGTTTACTACTGCATGAGCATTGGAGCAACAAGAATGGAAGAAGAAAAAGTGGTAGAAGTTCAAGCACACGAAGCATAATAGGAAGGATAAATAATTATGGCAAACTCAATACAACAAGCGAAGATTGCATCGACTCCTTCTGAAAAAGTAAAAACTAACGAACTCGCAGGTAGAGTGAGAATAGCTTTTGCTGAATATGAAGCGAGTGCAGAACAATCAACAATACATATGTTTAGCATACCAAATGGTGCGAGACTTTTATCAGGAACAGTAGCATACGATGCCTTAGGTTCGTCTACTACAATTTCTGTAGGTTACGCAGCACACAATAAAGCAGATGGTACAACTGAAGCAGCAGACGTAGATCAATACAAAGCTGCAGCAGCATCAACATCAGCAGAAAGTGTAGCTGTGTTAGACACAATCGCATTAGACAAAAATGCAGTAACAGATGCCGACAAAGATGGTGTTCCAGTTACAGTTACATTAGCAGGTGCTAATGGTACTGGTACTATTCAGTTGCAAATGTTATATGCTATTGACTAATCAATAATTTAGGTGGGGGAGAAATCCCCCATCTTTCTTTCATGACAAGAGCAAGATTTGATCCAAGACTCATCAACATTTACAAAGATCCTAAACTTTTGTTGCATTTTGAATGGGGAACGGATAATAAGATTTATAGATATGCTTTAGTTGAAAAAATTGATATAGGTAATATCAACGAATTAACTAAAAATAAGAAAGATGAAGTTAATCTTTCTCATAAAGAAATTTGGAAAAAATATGGCATCAGTAGTAGATATTTGTAACGGAGCATTAAATCAATTAGGAGCAACTACTATCCTATCACTTACAGAAGATTCAAAGAACGCAAGGTTGTGCAATTCAAGATACACACAAGTTAGAGATTCATTATTCAGATCACATCCTTGGAACTGTTTACAGAAGAGAGTAGAACTAGCAGCAGATACAGATAAACCTGCTTGGGGTTTTTCAAGTCAATATACCTTACCTGCAGACTGTTTAAGATTATTAAGAATATTAGATTATGATTTAGATCACAAAGTAGAAGGTAGAAAGATTTTAAGTAATGCTTCTTCTATGAAAATTTTATACATCGCAAGAATTACAGATCCTAATGAATACGATGAACTATTAAGAGAAACTTTATCTGCAGCATTAGGAGCAGATATTGCTTATGGAGTTACATCATCTAATCCTGTAACTCAAAATATGTATCAACTATTTCAAGATAAATTAAGGGATGCTAGGTTTGTAGATGCAACTGAAGGTCAAAACAATTCACCTGATCTTGGAATGACAGACGCAATAGAAGCTAGTACCTTTATTAACTCAAGGTATTAAACTATGGCACGAGTTGCTGCACAGCTTACAAACTTTACAGGCGGAGAGTTATCACCACGTTTAGATGGTCGAAACGATTTAACTAAGTATGCTTCAGGATGTAAAACATTAGAGAACTTTGTTGTTTATCCTCATGGTGCGGCAGCTAGAAGACCAGGTACAACTTTTGTAGCTGAAGTAGCGAATAGTGCTAACAAAACAAGATTAATCCCTTTTGAATTTTCTACAACTCAAACGTATATGCTTGAGTTTTCTAATTTAAAAATGAGAGTATATAAAGATCGTGGTTCTGTATTAGAGGGAGATAAAACTATTTCTGCAATTACTAAAGCTAATCCAGCTGTGGTAACAGCAACAGGTCATGGTTATGAAAATGGCGATGAAGTTGTTATTAGTGGTGTAGTTGGCATGACAGAAGTTAATGGCAAAAGATTTTTAGTGGCTAACAAAGCAACTAATACATTTGAACTTACAGATAAAGATGGAACGAATATTAATAGTTCTTCATTTACGACTTATACTTCTGGTGGTGTAGCCAATAAAGTTTTTGAAATCACAACACCTTACACAACTGCACAACTCTTTGATTTAAAATTCGCACAATCAGCAGATGTCATGTACATCACGCATCCTGAACACGAAGTAGAAAAATTATCTCGTACTGCTCATACCGCTTGGACATTAACTGATGTTGATTTTACTAATGGTCCTTATATGGATGCTAACATTACAACAACAACTTTAAACCCTGGATCACATACAGTAGGTACAGGAGTGGCAGTTGTAGCAAGTGCAGTTACAGGTATTAATAGTGGTAGTGGTTTTTTATCTACTGATGTAGGTCGATTACTTCAGTTTGGAACTGGCTATGGTAAAATTACAGCAGTTGCAGATACATTAAATATTACGATTACTATTATAGAAGATTTAGGATCAGCTACTGCATCCGCAAATTGGTCTCTTGGTTCTTTTTCAGATACCACAGGACATCCATCTTGTGTTACTTTCTTTGAACAACGATTAGTATTTGCAGGTACAACTTCTCAACCTCAAACTATATTCTTTTCTAAATCTGGTGATTATGAAAACATGGATGCAAACATTGGTGGTACTGTAGCTGATGACGATGCTATTATTTATACCATTGCATCTAACCAAGTTAATGCCATTAGATTTATGACAGCGACAAGAACTTTAATTATTGGTACAGCAGGTGGTGAGTTTACAGTATCAGGAGGTGGAGTAGATAGTGCTGTTACACCAACTAACATATTAATTAAAAAACAATCTAATCATGGTGCAGCAAATGTAGATGCTATAGCTGTAGGTAACGCAACATTATTTTTACAAAGAGCTAAAAGAAAAATTAGAGAGTTAGCTTATAACTTTGATGTTGATGGTTACATTGCACCTGACATGACGATACTTGCTGAACATATTAGTGAAGGTGGACTAACACAAATGGCGTATCAACAAGAACCTAATCAAGTTATTTATGCTGTAAGAGGTGATGGTGAACTTATCGGTTTAACCTATCAAAGAGAACAACAAGTTACAGCTTGGCATCGACATATCTTTGGTGGTGCTTTTGGATCAGGTAAAGCCGTATGTGAAAGTGTAGCTGTTATACCGACAGATGATACAGAGTATGAAGTTTATGTTATTGTTAAAAGAACTATTAATGGTGCTACAAGAAGATTTGTAGAGTACATTAATAACTTTGATTTTACAGAAACCGATAACACAACATTTAATTTTTTAGATAGTGCTTTAGCTTATAGTGGTTCGGCAGTTACAACGATTTCAGGCTTAGATCATCTTGAAGGACAAACAGTTTCAATCTTAGCAAATGGTGCAACACATCCTGACAAAACAGTATCGAATGGATCGATAACATTAGATCGTTCTTCGACTAATGTGAAAGTGGGTTTAAGTTACAGCTCAATCTTACAAACCATGAGACTTGATGCTGGTTCACAGAATGGTACATCACAAGGTAAGACAAAAAGAATATACGAAATTACTATAAGACTCTATGAGTCTGTTGGTGTAGAGGTAGGTGAATCTTTAGATAACATGGAACGAATACCTTTTAGAACATCAGCTGATCCTATGGATCAAGGTATACCACCATTTACAGGAGATAAAGCTGTGGAGTTTAGAGGTAATTATGATACTGATGGTTTTATTTTTGTTAGACAAACTCAACCTTTACCTTTAACAATATTATCTTTATACCCAGAACTACAAACCAATGACTAAAAATTTATTACAAATAGTGCCTTATATCTCAACTCATGGTAAGATCATTCTTGCTAATCAAATGAACCACGTTCTTATGGATAAAGATGCACAATACGAAGGCGATGCTATGCAATTAGAACAGAATGGTTTAGCTTATACTTGTATTATTAATGATGAACCTATTGCATCTGCAGGTATGAAAATCATTTGGGATGGTGTGGCAGAAGGTTGGGTATTAGCTACAGGTAAAGTTTGGAATCACCCGCTAGTTATTGCTAGAGCTATTAAGAAAAATTTTGCAAGACTAGCAAAAGAAAATAATATAAAAAGAGTACAAACAGCTGTAAGAGCTGACTTTAAAATAGGTTTAAAGTTTGCTTCATGGCTTGGTTTACAAAACGAAGGATTGATGAAACATTATGGTTTTGATGGTTCAGATCACTTCAGATATGCGAGGATTTTTTAAATGGGTTGGCAAGGAGCAGTAGTAGCAGCATTAGGTGCAGCACAATATCAACAACAAGGTGCTATAGGTAAATATAATCAAAGAGTACAAAATCGTAATGCTCAAGTAGCAGAACAAGAAGCTGAACTTATACAGCAACAAGCTGAATTTGATATAGCACAATTTGATAAAGAATTTAGAAAAGTTGAAGGAGAAACAAAAGTTAATCTTGCAAAATCTGGTGTTGTGCAAGGATCAGGAACTGCATATAGAATTGAACAAGCTAATGCTTTAGAAGCAGAACTACAAAAAAATGTTATAAAATATAATGCTAATGTAAATGCTTCTCGAAGAATGGAAGAAGCTAACTTTGCTAGAATATCTGGTGAAGTTGCTAGACAATCTGCAAGACTAGCACAAATAGGAACTTTAACTCAAACAGGCACAAGTTTATTAACTATGTCACAAGGATCTTTTGGTACTAAAAAAGATCCAGGATTGGTGGTAGCTCCGTAATGCCAAAGATACCTACATTTACATCGAAAGCAAGAATTACAGAACAAGCTGCATCTGTTAAATCAAACATACAAATACCTTTATCTCAAACTATTGGCACTGCTTTAGCTCCTGTTACAAAAGCTGTTGTCGCACATGGTATTAGAGAAAAAAATTTAGAAAATAAATCTGAAACATTACAACTAGAAAATCAATCAATTATGGAATTAAATGATGTTATTGAACGAGCATCAAGATTAAATAATAAAGATCAAGCCTACAATTTAATTCAAACAGAATCAAAAAGTATAGGAGAAAAATATGCTAATCAAGCATCTAATAATTTTGTTAAAAATTCATTTAATGCTAATTTTTTAGGAGAAGTTCAAAAAGGAATATTTAAAACTAATACTAGAGTATCAAAAAATATATTAGATACTTTAGATAATGAAGTTTCCATAAAACAAAATAGATTATTAACTGCAGCTTATGTCAGTAAAGACCCTATGGCTTTAAGATTAATAACAACAGATTTAGAAAAATTATATGAAGATAGTTACAAAGGCAGAATTGATGTTGATGAATATGATAAATTAACTCAAAGTATACCAAGTGTTATTGAAGGGTTTGAAGTGACTCAAGAAATATCTTCTAATCCTAAACAAGCCTATCTTAATTTAATGGATAAAAATAAATATACTAATATTACTTTAGATAAAAGAATCAAATTTATTAATGAAGTAGAAACTATTATTACTCCAGAATTAAAAAAAGAATTTAATAATGTTCTTTTTTCTTTACAAACCAAAGGAACAGAACAACCTTTTGATTTTAATTTTGCAAAACAAATTTTAAAACCACAAGAATATAATGATTTAAGAACAAATTATGATTTAGCTAAAACTAATGCTGAAGATGTTAGATTAATTAACACACTACCTTTAAGTGAAGTTAATAATGTTTTGGAAAGTAAAAAATTTAATACTGATTTATATGTAGGACCAGCAGATCCTATAACACAAGCTAAATTACAACAAGGTTTAATTAAAGCCATAGCTAACAGAACTAAACAAATGAAATCCGACCCTGTTAAATTTATAACAGAAACCAATCCTGAAATAGCAGAATTAACTAATAATTATCAAAATGAAACTAATGAAAGTGTAAAATTAAAAAATAGAGAATTGTTAAGCAACGCATTAATAGATGTTCAGACTAAAATGGAAGTTAGTCCATCTAATATTAAAATATTAACTAAAGCAGAAGTTACATCAATTAAATCAACTCTTACGAATCCCGACACTCCTTGGGAAGAAAAACAATCTTTTATAAATAGTTTACCAGCTATTTACGGCACAGATAATATGGGAAAAGTTTTAAATCATTTACAATTTGAAAAATTACCAAATGAATATGCGGTTGCTATGAGTACAAATAATAAAGATTTAAGTAGAGATATTTTAATTGGTAGTTCAACTAAAGATTTAGAAAAAGTAGTCGCAGCAAGATTGAAAGGAAGTATGACACCTAGTTTAGTTTTGAAATATGTTGGTACTGCTATGAAAGATTCTGGATATGAAGATGTCATTTACAATCAAGGTTCAGGATCTGTTGATAAAACTGTATTTATTGGTTCTATTCAAGACACTTTATATAATGCTACATTAGAAAGAATTAATAAAGGTGTAGAACCAAAAGAAGCTGCAAAATCAGCTGTTAGTGATTTTATATCAGATTACAAAATTGATCCTTCTTTAACATACATGATACCAACAGATATAAATGGTAAAACTGTTAATCAAGGATTTGTTACAGTTGTTAATGATAATATTTTATTAGGCATACAAGATACTGCAGAAGGAAATTATTTAGATCGTTTTCATGGAGAAGATGGTTATATACATTATGCTCAATTTTCAAACGCAGAAGGTGTAACTGAAGAAATGGCGAAAGAAAAAATTACTTCAACTATTAGAAATAATGCTAAATGGTTATTAAATGCTGATGGAACTGGTGCAATTTTATATGCTGAATTTTCAGATGGAACATATCCTATAACAAATGCTAAAGGTCAAAAAATAGAAACTTCTTTTTTAAATCCTACTTCTACATATCCTGTTACTGGAGATGAATTACCATTAATTGATTACGTTGATCCTTATGGTGCAGTTGAATATGAAGAGGTTGTTAATGATTAACAATCTTGGATTAGGAACATTTGAAACTTCAGAAGAAACTCTTGGCTCTTTATACGATCAAACTAAAACTGGTTTTTTTGAAGCTGTTGGTGCTACATTTCAAAATGCTTGGAACTACAATCCTACCTCTTCTTTGTTTAGAGTTAAAGAACAAGTACAAGCATATCGATCTAGCAATACTTATCTAAATAGAGATGAGTTAAATAAACAATATGGTCATCTAGGTTTAGTTTTTAAAGAAGATACTAGAGAAGGTGTAGTTGATTATTTGGTTAAAAGAAAAGAAATAGAAATAGAAAGAAATAATACTATTGCTAGAGGACCAGATGGAAAATTAGCTAAAAGTTTTTTCTTTTTAGAATCTATTGGAACAAGTTTTTTAGATCCTATAAATATTGCGGCATCTTTTGTTCCTGTTGTGGGTCAAGCAAGATTTGCAAACATGGTGGCTCGTTCTGGTAAAAATATTGCTAGAATGAAAAAAGGTTTTGTTGAAGGTTTAGTGGGTAATGCTGCTGTTGAACCTTTAGTATTTGGTGTAGCAAAATCAGAACAAGCAGACTACACAGGTTATGATGCTTTTTTTAATATAGCAGCTGGTGGTTTTCTTGGTTCTGCATTTCACACTGGTATTGGTAGACTAGGTGATTACATTGCTGACATAAGAGGTAAACCTAATATTTATCAAAAATTAGCTGCAATATCTCCAGAGAATCAAACTGCTTTATTAAAATATTCTGTTGGTCGTGTACTTAATGGAGAAAAAGTAGATACAGGAAATGTTATTGTTGAAAAAACTAGAATTGGAGATGACCAATTAAATAAATTAGATAGTCAAGTAAAAGAATTTAGAGGTTTATATCAAGATGCTTTAAGTAAAGGAGATAGAAGTTCTGCTAAAATTTATTTGCAAAATATGCGAAACTTACAAAAAACAGAAAGACAAATTTTTGAAGCTAAGAAAAAAGCTAATGATGATGCTAGATTACAAACTGAACGTGATCTTCGTTTAAGAAATTCATCAGAAACTTTAATAGAAACAGAAATAAGTGTAGCAGAAAAAAATACTGCTGAAATAGAATTAGAAGCAGAAAATTTATCTTTAAGAAATACTTTTCATCAACAACAATTAAATATTAAAGATGAAGATTTAATTCCAGAGATTAGACAAGACAAAGCTGAAATTACAAAAATAGATAATTCTATAAAAAATAAAACTAAAATTAGAGATGCTATAGAAGCAGGAACTAATTGCACTAAAAGGAACAGTTAATGGTAACAATAAAAACAATATCAAAATGTTTTAAAGAAATTAAAAGATTAACTGGTGATTTATTATCTGATGATCAAGTTAATCAAATTTTAGATGAAGCTAAAATTAAACTTAATGAAAATGCTTTTCAACAACAACAAGGTAAAACTGATAAAATACTTGCTCAAGAAATTATTAATAATTTTGAATATGAACAAGCTCTTAAAAAAAGAAATTTAGCAGAAAATAATATTAAAGCATTAGACACATATCAAAAAATTATTGATGCTGTAGATATGTCTGAAGGTAAAATGAACGCAGTAGAAGGTGTGGAAGCTATATTAGTTGGTATTCAAAAGTTTTCAAAAATTACTAGAGATTCTATTGGTGCAAAACAAGACACAATAGAAGTTGTTGAAGTCAATAGATTAATAACTGAAATAAATAAATTAGGAGATAATGCGTGGAGAGATTTTAGTGAAGGTCAGATGGATATAGAGATTATGCAAGAAATGGTTGGTATTACAACAGGAGTAAAACAAGCTAAAGACATTGCGATGATTTTAAAAAAATATCAAAATAGTTGGAGAAATAGATTAAATGATTTAGGTGCAAACATAGGTTTGCTAGATGATTGGATTACCAGAACTACACACAATACAGAAAAAATGGCTAATGCTAGTAAAATATCAAAAATTATTGGAGATAATAGAACAGCTTGGGTAGAATTTATAAAAGGAAGATTAGATATACCTAGGACTTTTGCTAATGTCAGCGATCCTGCTCAAATTGATAATATTTTAGGTGATATTTATAACAGTATCATGTCTGGAGATCATTTAAAACATGGTGGTACAAATAGTGTTTATGGAACAAGAAATGTTACTAATCGATTAAACGCATCAAGAGTTTTACATTTTAAAGATGTACAAGCTAGGCAAGAATATAATGTTGCATTTGGCGAACCTTCTTTAAAAGAAAGTGTAATGGGTGTTTTAAGTAATAGTGCAAGAAATATTGCTATTATGCAGGAGTTAGGAACTAATCCTAAAGATACATTAAATAAAATTTTAGCTTTATTAAGAAAAAAATATAAAGATCAAGATTCTAAAATTACTAGACAATTAAATTTAAAAACTTTTGAAAATCAATTTAAAGAAATAGATGGAAGTATTAATGGTATTGGTAATCAAACTTTAGCTACTATCAGTATGGGTGTAAGAACATTGCAGAATACAGGTAAGTTAGGTTTAGCTACTATAACATCATTTGGTGATTTAGCTCAATATATGGGAACAACAAGTTTTCAAGGAAGAGGATTATTCAGCGGTTTATTTGAAGCTCTTAATGGATTATTTAAAACTAATGATAGAGCTGCAATGGAAGTATTGCAAACCACAAGTAATTCTATTCATTCTTTTATGGGTAATAAATATGGTGCTGCTAATGATACTTGGGGTACAATGGGTAAAATACAAAATACATTTTTTAAATGGAATACTTTAAATGGTTGGATTTCAAGTTTAAAAAGTTCTATGGCAGTAGGACTTTCCAGACATTATGGTATGCAAACTGAATTAAAATTTTCTGATTTAAGTATAAGAGAAAGAAATTTTTTAACATTGTATGGTATTGATGATGGTAAATGGAATATGCTTCGTTCTATCAAAACTTTAGATGTTGAGGGAAAAAGATATATGACTGCAGAGGGTGTTAATGAATTATCTGACAGTGTAATTAATGCTTATGTAGGTAAAAAATTAAGTCAAAGAGAAATAAGAAACTTTAAACAAGACTTAGAAATTACATGGAGAAATGTTTTAGTAGATCAAACTATGCATGGCACACCAGAACCAGATGCAGCTATTAGAGCTATTACTAATCAAGGCTTAGAAAAAGGTACTCCAATGGGAGAAACAATTAGATTTGTTATGCAATTTAAAAGTTTTCCTATTAGTATATGGAAAAAAATTATTGGTAGAGAATTATATTCTTATGGACCAGATGATTCAAGATTAGCAAAAGTATCAGGTTTAGCAAGTTTACTTATGTTAAGCACCTTTTGGGGTTACATAGCTATGAGTGTAAAAGATATGATTAAAGGAAGATCACCAAGAGATCCAAATAAAAAATCTACTCTAGTTCAAGCATTTGCTCAAGGTGGAGGTGCTGGTATTTATGGTGATTTTTTAATTAATGAATTGCAAAATGAATATGGTAATGGTATTTTTGAAACTGCTTTAGGACCAACTGCTTCTGATATAAAGAAAATTTTTGATATAGTTCAAAGTATGAATGATCCAAAAAAAGCAGGAAAAAAATTTGTACAGTTAGCAGAAGGTAATGTACCTTTTTTAAACTTATATTATACAAAAACAGCTTATGATTACTTAATTGGCTATCAAGTAAAAGAATATTTAGACCCAGGGTTCTTTAGAAGAATGAGGGATAAACATGAACAACAAAGAGGTCAAAGTTATTATTTAAAACCATAGACAAAAGGCACATAATTCAATATAGAGAAACATTATGACAATATCTTCAACAACAGTAAAAAATTCATATTCAGGCAATGGTAGTAATGACACCTTTGTTTATGGTTTTAAGATATTTGCCAATACAGATTTACAAGTTATCATTAGGTCTGCTGCAGGAACAGAGACAACCAAAACTTTAACAACTCATTATACAGTCACAGGTGTAGGTAGTGCTTCAGGAGGTAATGTCGTATTTACTGCAGGCAATATTCCTACTGCCACAGAGACAGTTGTTTTAATTAGGAATGTCCCGCAAACTCAAGCGATAGATTATATCGCTAATGATCCATTCCCTGCGGAGACACACGAAGAGGGTTTGGATCGTGCAACCATGACAACTCAACAAGTTCAAGAAGAACTTAATCGATCCATAAAACTTTCAAGAACGAACACCATGACCTCTACAGAATTTACTGTGGGTGCAACAGAAAGAGCTAATAAAGTTTTAGCTTTTGATTCTTCAGGAGAACTTTCAGTTACTCAAGAACTAGGAACTTTCAAAGGAACTGATGCTACTGTAACTACTGCAGCTTATGTACAAAGAGATATTATTAAATCAACAACTACAGCTCAACTTAACAATATTTATATTTGTGTAGCTGATTCTGTTGTTGGAGATAGTTTAACAGACACAGATCATTTTCAATTATTAGTCGATGCTGTATCAGCAGCAACTTCGGCTACCGCTGCAGCGACAAGTGCAACAGCTTCTGCTAATTCAGCTACTGCTTCTGCTTCATCTGCATCAACAGCTTCTACACAAGCATCTAATGCTTCTACATCTGCATCTACTGCATCAACACAAGCAACCAACGCAGCTAATTCTGCTACTGCCGCAGCATCAAGTGCTTCAGATGCCGCTGCATCTTTTGATAGTTTTGATGATACTTATTTAGGAGCTAAATCTTCAGCTCCATCAACAGACAACGATGGAAATGCTTTAGCAACGGGTGCATTATATTTCAATTCATCTACAGGAGCTTTAAATGTTTGGTCAGGGTCTGCATGGGTAGCAATACAAGCAGATACAGATGTCAAAGTTTCAGTATCAGCGAATGATACAACACCTAACTTCTTACTTGCTAAATTAACTGCTGGAACAAATATTAGTTTAACAGAAACTAATGATGGCGGTAACGAAACAATAACAATAACTAATACAGGGGAAGATCCAACAGCTCTTGCAATAGCATTAGGATAAGTATAAAAGAAAAAAGGAGATATAAATGGCAAACACTTTTAAAGCAATCAACTTCGCAGCAGAACCCGCTTCAGCAGGTACACCTTATGTTATGTATACAGCAGCAGGAAGTACAACAACTGTAGTTCTTGGTCTTGTGTTAGCTAACATTCATACAACAGCAGTAACAGTTGAAGTAGAACACGTTAGTACAACATCAAACAGAGGTGGAGCAAACAATGTTGCTAATGGTACATCGTTTTTAGTTAAAGATGTAACGATACCAACAGGAAGCTCATTAGAAGTTTTATCAGGTTCTAAAGTAATTTTAGAAGCTGGAGATAAAATTCAAATTGATTGTTCAGTTGCTGATAAAGTATCAGGAACATTATCAGTCATGGAAATAACATAGGAGTTTTAATTGGCTTACATTGGAAAAGTACCTGCTAATGCACCCTTAACATCAAGCGATATTGCTGATGGTATTATCTCTACTGCTGATTTAGCTAACACAGCTGTAACAGGAGCAAAGGTAAATACAGATGTTATTTCTGCACAGACAGCACTAGCGACAGAACCAGCTGATACAGATGAATTTCTAGTTTCAGATGCTGGAGTAATTAAAAGAATTGATTACAGTTTAATTAAAGGTGGTGGTACTCACGTTTTATTATCCACTACAACAGTTAGTATCAGTGCAACAGTAGATATTACATCAAACATAGATAGCACATATAAAACTTATATGTTTCAATTTATTAATTTACACCCATATAATAATAATGTTAATTTACAATTACTATTTTTTACAGGTGGTTCAATTGAAACTTCGTCTATTTATGATTACTCTTATCGTAGGATTACATCTGATAGTGCAACTAATTTTGGTAATGCACAAAATGCAGCACAAATAGATATGACAAATGCTCAATCTAATAATAATGATGGTGGTTTAAGTGGTAGGCTTTTTTTACACGATCCTAGCAATACAAGTTTTGATACGATTGCGAATTGGACTTTTGCTTATCAACACGATGGAAATAAAGTTTCTGAAGTTGCAGGTTCAGGTAGAATAGAAGATAATACAGCAGTAACAGGCGTACGATTTAAAATGTCTGGCGGAGAGATTGAAAGTGGAATTATAAAATTATATGGAATTACATAGGAGTAAAACATGGCATATATAGGACAATCACCATCAATAGGAAACTTTCAAGTCTGCGATGCTATTAGTGTAGTTAATGGTCAAGCTGCATATACGATGCAAGTATCATCTGTTAATGTAGTACCTGAAACAGCTAATCATATGTTGGTTAGTTTAAATGGTGTAATTCAAGCACCTGGTAGTTCTTATACTGTATCAGGTTCAACGATTACATTTGCATCGAACCTTGTAACAGGTGATGTTATAGACTTTATTCATATACTAGGATCAGTTCTTGATCTTGGAGTACCATCTGACAGTACAGTATCTCTTGCTAAACTAACAGCAACAGGAACTAAAGATGCTACAACTTTTTTAAGAGGTGATAATACATTTGCAGCACCTAGCGGTGGAAAAATTGCACAAGTTGTTTCAACAACTTTATCAACTGTAACATCAACAACATCAGATTCATTTAGTGATATTAGTGGTTTAGCAGTATCTATAACTCCAAGTGCTACCAGTTCTAAAGTGTTAGTTTTTGTTAATTTATCTTTAGGATCACAAGGAACTTATTCTTGTCAATTAAGATTAATGAGAGATAGTACAGCTATTTGTATTGGAACTGATAGTGGAATTGGTGGAAGCCAACCACAAGCAACTTTTCATCAAAAAGGTTGGAGTGATACTGCTATTGTTAATCAAGGAATGAATTTTTTAGATAGTCCAAGTTCAACATCTTCAATAAGTTATAATGTAGAGTGGAGAGAAACAGAAAACACAACTTTATATTTAAACAGAATGTACACAACTAGCAACAATGTAAGTTATCCTTGGGTTGCAAGTACAATTACAGCAATGGAGGTATTAACTTAATGGATATAATTCAATCAATCGTAGCCATTAGAAAAGAACAAGATGGTGTTCATGCTAAAGTAAGTGTAGATCAAAATGATATAAATAAAATTACTTGGCATGATGGTAATCCAACTAATATTACAAATGAACAAATTTTAGCAAAACAAGAAGAATTACAAGCTGACTATGATGCTAAACAATATCAAAGAGATAGAGAAGTTGCTTATCCTACAATTCAAGAACAACTTGATATGCAGTATTGGGATAATGTTAATGGTACTACAACTTGGAAAGACGCAATAGCTAAAGTAAAATCAGACAATCCAAAGGAGTAATCAATGGCTCTTAACTTTGCTAACAACAATTCCTTATCATCAATTACATCTTTACCAGCTAGTATTAGTGGTGGTGGATTAAATTTAATATCTACACAGACAGCTAGTGGTAGTTCTTCATTATCTTTTACAAGTGGAATAGATAGTACCTATAAAGAGTATGTATTTAAGTTTATAAACATTCACCCAGCTAGTGATGGTGTAAATTTTTCATTTCAAGCAAGTACAAATGGTGGAAGTAGTTATGGTGTAACAGCAACAACTACTACTTTTGTAGCTAATCATAAAGAAGATGGAAGTGATAGCAACTTTTATTACAATACAGGAATTGATTTAGCACAATCAACAAATTATGCGATCATAAATGATTATTATGTAAATGATAATGATGCTTCAGGAAGTGGAACTTTACACTTGTTTGAACCATCAAGCGATACGTTCGTAAAGCATTTTATAGCAGATTTCAACAATCTATATAAACCAACATATACTAATAGAACATTGTCAGCTGGTTATTTTAATTCTACGTCAGTTATTGATGCAGTAGATTTTAAATTTAGTAGTGGCAACATAGATAGTGGAGTTATAAAATTATATGGCATTAGTTAAATACAATAACAATTCAATTTCAAGTGTAACTGCTTTAGATAGTATAGCAAGTGGTTCATTAGTTTTACTTGCTACAAACACTATTACATCAGGAGTATCGTCATCATCTTTTACTTCTAATATTGATAGCACTTATGATACTTATTTATTTAAATTTATAAGTATGCACCCAGCTAGTGATGGTGTTAGCTTAACTTTTAATGGTTCAAGTGATGGAGGTTCAAATTATAATGTTACAAAAACAACAACTTACTTTGAAGCTATACATAATGAGAGTGACTCATCAACAGGTTTAAATTATCAAGCTAGTTTAGATATTGCACAAGGTACAGGTTATCAAGAACTATTAAGATTAATTGGAAACGATAATGATCAATCAGGAAGCGGAAAATTATTTTTATTTTCACCGTCTAATACAACTTTTGTTAAGCATTTTATATACACAGGTTCTAGTGTTACAAGTAGTGACTATGAAAATAATAATTTTGTAGCTGGTTATTTTAACACTACGTCTGCTATTAATGCAATAGATTTTAAGATGTCGTCAGGAAACATTGATAGCGGTGTTATCAAAATGTATGGATTAAGCAAATCATGAGCATAATTAAATTAAATAACAGAGCAGTAAAAGATGCAACAGCAGTAGGTAGCATAACAGGACTTGGTAATTTAATATTAATTAAAACACAAACTGCTAGTAGCTCAGCATCTATATCTTTTGTTGATGGTGCTAGTTCAGTAGTGCTAGATAATACTTACAAAGAATACATATTTACATTTAATAATATTCACCCAGCTTCAGATGCTAATCTTACTTTTAATGCCTCAGCTGATACTGGTTCTAATTATAATATAGCAGCTACAACAACTCTTTTTGAAGCATATCATAATGAAGCTGATAGTTCTGCTGCTCTTGCTTATTCAACATCAAACGATCATGCACAAGACACAGGTTTTAAAAAACTTGCTATTTCTATTGGAAATGGAAATGATGAATGTGCTAGTGGTTATTTACATTTATTTGAACCAAGTAGCACTACCTTTGTAAAAAATTACATGGGGGTAATACAAAATTATCAATCTGATAATTATTCACAAGCTGAACATTTTGCTGGTTATTATAATACAACATCAGCAATAGATGCTATTCAGTTTAAAATGAGTTCAGGCAATATAGATGCTGGAACAATCTCACTTTACGGAGTGGTTTAATTAGTATACAACAACAACAAACAGGAGAAAAAATATGGCAAGATATAAAATGGTGAATGGAGAAAGAATCCAATTCACATCAGCAGAAGAAACAGCAAGAGACGCAGAAGAAGCAGCTTGGGAATCTGGTGCTTTTGATAGAGCAATGGCAGACCTAAGACAAAGAAGAAATGCTTTGTTAGCAGCGACTGACTTAAATGCTTTGTCAGATGTAACAA
>Ga0208644_1001390_pt1 | contig 20285 bp, 24 predicted proteins | sample VirMetDEL_Nov_18_FD_184517 | JGI IMG/M metagenome (GOLD analysis project Ga0208644, IMG submission 184517) | Aqueous microbial communities from the Delaware River and Bay under freshwater to marine salinity gradient to study organic matter... | ecosystem: Environmental > Aquatic > Marine >...
TCGGAGCCGGTGAATACGTTCGCCTGAGGTTTAGGCCAAGCATCAAGCATCAGTTTGACATCATTGACGTGCTGGTCAGATTTTTCTGCCAGCGTTCGATATTCTTGGACGCACTGTCCGAATACGTCTGTGACGGTAGCGGCGTACTGATCGACGGCGGCGCGGGTAGCGGACTGGATACGGGCGTTGGCCTTACTGAGGTCTGAGCGCAGCCTGTCAGCGCTAGCAGCAGCACGGGCAGCAGCTTGGGCGTTAAGTGTCGCGCGGCGTTCAGCTTCGAGAATTGCGTCATCCTTTATCCTTTGCATTTCGGTGAAGTTTTTTAGAGCTAGGTCACTGGCATCAAGCATGTCCTGCATCTGCTCAAGCCGGATTGCTGAAATCTGCGCCTCGTACTTGTTAGACTGATAGCGCCACACACCGGCGCCTGTTGCTGCTGCGGCAATAGCTGCGGCTATAAGCGTGGTCTGTATGCCTAACATGTCAATCCTTCCAGTATTTGCAAATTTCCTCGCTGGCGCCACGGCGGTCAACTAAGCCTGGCAGCGTAATTAACTCACCGCTAACGCGGCCTTTGACCCAGCGCGACATTTCATCACATGCGCCGTAAATGTCGCCACTGTTCAGCTTTTTGCGCAAAGTGCTGCCCGCGAGTTTGCTTTCGCCAAGGTTGTAGGTCATGTCTATCAGCGCCATTTTCTGCCAGCGGTTTAGCTTTTGGTAATTCGTGAAAAGCCTCTGCGCCGCTTTTTCGGCGTCTTTGTAGGCCGCTGATTCTAAGATGTCGCACTCTGCCTGCGTGTACCACTTGTGGGGCTTGATAGCCGCCCCTGTCACGCCGTGGCATGCTGTCCATATTCCTACTGGGTCTTTGTATGCTTGGTATTGAACCGTGCCGTCTGGCATGGTTCTAGTCGGCCCTGTCCCTTCATAATGCGCACCAAATATCGCGGCCAATGCCACGGCAGAAGCGCCAGCAGCGCCAGCGGCTTTGAGCTTTTTGGACAGCTTGCTATTCATGGTCAGACACGTCAGATTGCGCGACAAAGCGGGATAGCAGTGCGCCACAGACGATGCAGAATGTAAACAGTGACCAGCCTATGCCGGGTCGTGTCGGCGTCAGGAAAGGCAGGATAGCTTCAACACCAGCAAGCACAGCAGCCAGAATCATTAGACGTACAGACCATGCCTTTTTGAGCACCGCACGCCAGTTTTTGATGGGCTTCATCGTCTAGCCTCCAGTCTGTCGCTGATTTTTTCGGTGGTCTGCTTGATGTCTCGCAGGGTTTCTTTGATGTCCGAAAACTTTTCCTCTGTTCGAGCATCTTGCATTGCGTCGATTGATGCCTGCGCCTTGCGCGATTCTTCAAGTATCACGACTCGCTTATCAAGCGTTGACCACCCGATGATGATAGTCACGACGAAGCCAACAAACGTAAGCACATGGCCTAGATTGATGGTTGGGTCAAAATTCAGCTTTTTTTGCTCTTCACTCATCAATCGCTCCACTTCGGCAAAACCGACCATGTAACCGGGGCTTTGAGCTCATGGTTTGCTATCGGATACCACGCTTGCAAGCCGTTTGATTCATTCCATACGTTTGTTATTTCGTAGCCTATGCGGGTACTTATGCACAGCTTACCAACAATCTTTTTAGTAGCGTTAACCTGCCACGCATTGCCGCAATTGTAGACGCTGACAGTTGTTTTGCCCACAGTTCCGCGCCATACTTTTACGCCTGTGGATAAGTCCAAAGCCATGCCCAATTGATAAGCCCGATACGCCCCGCCGTTGCGCCGATACCATGCTTTTCTGGCTTCGTAGCTGCGCGGGTGCTTGCCCTTCGCCCAATAGCAAGATGCCACAGCGTTTTTGTAATCCTGCGATTCTGGATCCGGGTTCAGCCAATGGCCTTCCACCGGCCGGCCACCTTGGATGGTTTCAACCCACGGCGCGTTATCACCTTGAGCTGTGATGTTTAACATCGGCTCAATGTCATCAAATTCAGCAAACGAGCTATCCACATCAATCAGCCGCTCAGACTCCCACGTCAAGACCTTGGCTAGCTTGCCAGCTTTTAGCCACCTAGCTTTTATCTTGTGCCACAGCAAACCATCAGCGCGCTTGTGCACTTCAAGCAAGCAAACAATCGCCCTTTGCTTTTCAGCGCCGGATAATCCCGCAATGGTCAACAGCTTGTCAATGTCCATGATTTCTCCTAACCACCGCCTGCAAGCTGCAAGGGTCATACCGATGCGGGTCTTTGAATCCAAGCACTGCCGCGCATGCTTCGCTGCACGCAAGGCGGTCGTTTTTGTTCGGTATCGGCCAAGCAAGAAAGCCAGCAATGTATTGCCAATCGTACAAGGTGCCCTGCAGTTGGTACGCCAGCCGTGCAGCAATTAGCGGCTGCGCTTGCACGTTATCCAGCTCCCATTTCGTCCAATCGTGAACGTGAATCCGTTTGAAACGTGCACCACCTACCCGGCCAGCGCGTCTTGGTGAGTGGCTGGGCAGCTCCTCAAGTCCTACACTGGAAAAGCACCACAATCGGTTTTCAGCATCGGGCGCACAAGTACCGTCTGGCATCAAGTGATCGACGCCGTCGCCCGGTTCAAACACAACTTCACAGTGGCTAACACGTCCGCGCAGGCGCATGCGTATCAGCCTATTGCCAATGCCCATGATGCCGGGGCGCGTGCCGATATATGAAGCCAGCTTCACGGGTATGTCTCACTTTCTTGGATCTCAGCCAGCAATACCGCATCACGCTCTTGCGCTGTCAAGCGCATGTCGTAGCTCACGCCATCCAAGGTAACAGAAGCAGGGCATTGCACACTGGCCAGCCACTCTATACCCTCGATGGTCTGCGCATCGTCAAGATTCACATACGGCGAAGCGTCAACGCGGGAATTGAGGCGGTCAAGCACACCGGCAAGCATTGCAGCACCAGCGGGTGTACTCATCCTTACGGCTCGCATCACTGATTCTTTAAGCGCCGGAAAGCGGTTCCAGAATGCGCGTTTAGTGATGAATCTCTTAGGCGGGGCTGGCTCTGGCTGCGTAAATTCGCCGGTCTCGCTGCTGTATGAAGACCCTATTAACTCAGGTTGCCACGATGCAAGCGCAACCATGTTTTCAGCGTCGATAGGGCTTGAGGATTCAGACACCCCAACAACAATGCCGCTTTGAATCTGTGCGTAAAAATAACTCATTAGTAATACTCCACAAACTCATAAGAAACTGCTGTGTTAAACCCGCCGCCGGTGCCTTTTCTGGTTGCCGTGATGGTCGTTGTGTTGGTCAAATAGATGTGTGCGTCACTGCCTGCTGCTTCGGTTGCGCAGCCAAGGTAGCGCAGCTCTGTTTTAGCTGTATCCACAGCCGTAATCGTTGCGGTGGCGGTAAAATTTGGGTTGTTGATGTTGATAATCCCGCGCCCTCTTGTCTTGACCGGCAATTGACCGTCTGCGCGCCAGTTTGTCGAATCGCTTGCGGGGTCTGTAGTGCCAGCTCCAGCAACAATGCGTACGTACAGTTGATGGTTGGCAGGACTGCGTACCGTCTTGCCCTGCGCGTATGTGGTGCCGCTGACCCAGTATTGGACAGAGCCACCCATCCCGAAAAATGATGCTGCACTCATTAGATATACCCCCGCGTTACATCTTCATAAAATAAATCCATCGACTGGATGTCAACGTCCAAAGTGCCCGGTGTGCCAGACCTTACTTTGATTGACCCCCACACCCAAGTGCAGCCAGTGACGCCAGCGGTCAATCGAATACCGTGATAGTCGCCCTTATTGGCACTTGATGGAGCGTTCAAAACGATGTCGTTTGCGGCAAAGATGTAGCGCACGCCTACGACTGCGTTTACGGTGGCACTGGCTGTGCTCATCAACTGGCTGGGCACTGTTCCTGCGTCTAAAACTGTCCACGCAGCACTGACGCCGGGCGTGTCTGCTGTGACGTCCGCAAGGTCAGACAAGAGCAACCAGAAACGGCCTGAGTGCTTCACGCATGCAGGCCGCGCAAGTGCACCAGTCAATGACGGCCATTCACCTTTGAAATTCGCAGCACCCACAGCCGATGCAGCCGCATTAGTAGCGGTCAAAGCCGCGCTTGTGGCTGTTGTAGCTTGCGTTGCAGCTTCTAGCGCGTTGTCGTAGACGTTATCAGCAACCGCTGCAACTTCAGTTGCAAGCGTTTGTTGCGCAACACTCCACGGATATGCTCTAGTTTTAAACGTCGGCCTATCATCCGGATCGGGTGGCGTTGGTAACGCGGTGATTGACGGTGGTGCTGTAGCGGCCATTAGATTATCCCTCGAATCGTGAAGTCTATCGACGCATTATTGAATGAATCGTACGATACTGGCGACGATGCAGCCAGCCCGAATGTGCTTAAACCCTCGTAGCCATTGGCATCACTGGCTATCCAAGCCAGCGGCCTATCTAAAACCTTTTGGAGCAGTGCTACGGCCTTATCTGCGTTTTGACGCGGGAAAACCGCACGGCATCGTAAATTGGTGCCGCTATGCCTGCGCACTATCGTTGTGGTGCCATCGGTGTTTGTTTTGATGTAAGACAGCGTAAAAGGTTCAGCCGCAGCGCCATGTGTGACGCCTGCCGGTAGACTGGTTTCACCAAACACCGGCGCATAGTCACCTAGCAATATCATGCCAATACCAACCGCTGCGCCGGTAGCCGCCGTTATCTCAATCGTGACCTCGGCATCTGGTCGGATTGGCACGCTCTTCATAATGATTTTAGTCTTGAGATACGGCTCAATAAAAAGGTATTCATACCATCCAAGCGGATCCTCGCTCAAGTCACCAGATTGGCTAAATATCTCAGTTCCGCCCGGCTCATCTAGAACAGAAACCGAATACTGCGAACCAGTCAAGCCAAACAATCCAATGCTGTTGAAGTATTGGCCGGGCTGTATAACATACGTCAAACTTGTTACCGTTGTTGCTGCCGTATTTGTGTAAATGTCGAAAGGCGCATGCCTATCGGTTGGGCCTATGTCTACCCAGCGCGTTTCGTCATTTTCTGGCAATGGACTAGCTGCGCTGGTGTGAGCAACCGCGCATTTGTATTTACGGTGAGTTGTTGAGCGTATCCGAATGTCACCTTCAGCATAAGACACGCTAGAACCGCTCCACGCCGTTTCAGACGCGGACGGTTCAGCAATTGAAGTGCCAGCGTTAAGCATGGCCTCGGTTATGTCTATGTTGTCGATGATGTTCATGCTACTACGCTCTCGACCAGCATAGGCGCTTCAGGCTGACCGTTAACAGCGTTTGCTGTACGGGTAGCTTGCCGGTTCATTTCGTCAATCTGTACGCGCATTGCTTGAATTTCCCTCGCCATTGCTGAAAACGCATTGACCTGCATTGTATCGTTTTGACCAAACATTGCACCATTTGCGGCTGGGTTGAACGCCTTGGGCACGATAGCCTCGCCTTCGTGCACAAAAGCAAGCTGGTCACGCTGCACGTAGTTTGTGCCAACCGCATAAGAATTGACTCCAGCCCGTCGCGCTGCATCGAATAAATCGGCGTAATTAAAACCAGTCAGTGCGCCAATGTCTGTTAGTGAAGCGCCAGCATCAAACAAGATTCTGAAAGCGTCAGCGATGTTTTCAGCGGTGTTTGATGCTTCCTCATAAACGCGCTGCAATTCCTCTAAGCGCTCTTGCTCTGCGTCATTTACTACCGTAAACCCTGACCCGTAGCCGCCGTAGTATTGCTCTGTGATGTATCGTCCATTTGCGTCACGCCCAGCGCTTCTGATTACGTTAGATGATGGCTCGGTATTGCCACCACCGATAACAAACTCAGGCGGTTTCACTGTTGGGTTTGTGTTAGCTGTCACATCGGGCATCAGCGCTATTACAAGATTGCTGATAGCCTCCTCGATGCTTATTGCAGCTTCAAAAGTGCCCTGCGCTATCTCGATTTGCTCGCGCCAGTACTCAAGCTGCTTATCCAGCGCATCAAGCTGCGCCTCACTTGTAGCTAGCAAGCGCTGCGCTTCTGTTAGCTGGTTTTCTGTTAGATCGCCAAGCGCTGCCAGTTCACCGGCTAGGCGTAGCTGTTCAAAACGCCGGTCTGATTCACTGACAAATTGCTGCTCACTCAATCCTGCACGCGCATCCGATATGGCTTGTTGTAACTCGCCAGCATCAGGCAGGTAGCCAGTTGATTGAGCATTAGCCAGCGCGTTTGTAATGAAATTCTGGCCAGCTTGGCCAGCCACTACAGCGCCTAACGCATCCTCGCGTAGCCCTTTGATGCCGTCTGTAATCGCATCAAAAACACCGGTAAGCGCTTCTATACTTTCATTGGCTACGTCAATTCTGGATTGAATGATTTGGCGCTCTTTGTCGGTGGCTCTTTCTAGTGCTGCAAAGGCTGCGCTTACGCGGTTGTTGTAAGCCTGTTCTGCCGCTTCCGCTGCGGCATCAGCCGCTGCTTGTGCCGAATCCTCAACCTGCGCAAAGGCTGCCGCCACTTCTAACAGCGCAGCATAAGCACGTCTACCGGCCTCGGTAGTCAAGTCCTGTGCCTCAAGTTGACGGCGTAAATCCTCTTTGCTCGTTGGTGTTGTTAGCCCAACCTCTGCAAGTCTGCTGCCGATTTGAGCCAGTGCAAGCGCACGTTGCTCCTCGCCTGTGTAGTAGGCCGATAGATAGCCACTAGCAGCGCTAGTGAAGTTATCCAAGCCGCCAAACAAGTCTGCAAGTTGCGATGCAATATCGCCACCAGCCAAACTGCTCTCTAGTAGCGTTTGCCCCAGCGATTCAAAGATGCCGTTAACCGTCAATAGGCTGGTAGCCAACCTGGTCAGCGTGTCGATTGCTTGCTCGCCTTCGCGTGCAAACTCGGATGGCTTGTAAGTGCGTGTTACCTCGGTTTCTGTGATGTCTCTAAATACGATGTCATAGTTGTCAGGATCACCAACGCGCTCGGACACCCTGCGCGTCACCTCTGTAACGGTTTCCTCGTAGCTGCCGATGAGTTGCTCTGCCAATTCATTGTTAGCGGTTGCAATGGCTTCTTGAAACCTGGCTTGAATTTCTTGCGGCTCCAAGCCCTTTGTGCTGATTTTGATGCTGCTAGTAAACTCCTCAATGCGTGAAGTGTCTAGGCCAAGTGCGTCAGCAAAAAATCCAACTTGCGCCCGCATTGACTTGAATATGTTTGCGATGCCTTTTTCAAACTCCGCATCTAGTTCGCTGTATTTTGTTTTGTCGCTAGCGAACAGGCCCCCTTTGTAAAACTCGAACTGCCGCCCTTCAAATCCAGCCTCACCACCTAGAGTGCCCTCAACTCCAAAGTCTTTTAACTTACGGCCAAAAAGCCTGTTGACAAGACCTGCAATCGCGCCGCCTATAACACTACCTATAGGACCAAAGAACGCGCCAAGAGCTGCACCAACGTTTACAATACCATTTCCAGAACCACTTACCGCGTAACCGCCTGAGATAGCCTGACCAAGTCCACGACCGGCTAAGAAACCACCAGCTGCGCCAACTGCAGAACCAACGCTAGAGCCAAGCGGTGTAACCTGGCTTGGCACAAATGCTGATGGGTTGTTACCAATCACTGGTGCGGTGCCTAGGCCAAGAGACTGACCAATGCTTGATGTAGCAAATCGGCTAAACGCGGAGGTGATACTTGATGAGATTCCGCCGTTTAACAGATTAAGACCCTGGCTTAGTGTACTGGCAATTCCGCCAATTCCACCAAGTCCACCGCCTTCAACTCCAGCAGCCTGCGCAGAACCACCACCAAACCCCAACGCCCCAGCCACTGCCCCTCCAATCGGGTTGATAACAGCGCTGATAATTGGTCGAAGCACCAACGTTTTAAACATGTTCACCACAGTATCACGCAGGTTCTTGGCGAAATCTTTACCAGATTCGAAGCCGCGTAATAGCGCATCAGTCAATGAATCATTGATTTTTTGTGATGCTTTTTCCCAATCATCAATCGCTTTCTGCGCAGCTTTCTCGCTCTCATCCTCAAGCCGCAATGTCTCACGGCGGCCAGCATTTCCAATCTTGGCATCAGCTAAATCGCGGTACGCCTGCGCCTGCTCGGTTAACAGTCTTATGGCCTCAGCGTTTTGCTCGTTTTCCTCCAATCCACTAGCCCTAGCTTGCGCATCAGTAGCCAGCATCTCCAGCTTGGCGGCATCAAGCCTAGCCACGGCCAACTCTGTCAAGCCTAGGCGCTGTGTTTGTTCATCTAGCTGGGTTATTTGCTCACGGATGCCAGCATTGTCTTTCGACAAACCGCTTATATATTTTTGGTAGGCATCAGCCGCGTTTTTTTCAGCTTCGATTTTTTGATTGATTGTTGATATTAGTGATTTGTAAGCACTATCTACCTTTGATGCGCCACTTGCAACCTCGCTTGCCGCTTTGCCCGCTTCCGAAGATCTGAATGCCTTATTTGCAAGGTCTGATACCTCTCGGATGTAATCTTGCTCGGTTATAGCACCGGATGCCAATGCAGCCTGATATTTTTTTAGGTCTTCAAGGTATTGAGCATTGACGCCTCTCAGTCTATTTCTGACTGCGATTAAATCTTCAGCCGCTTGCTTCGATGCGCTTAAGCCCTTTGCTTCTGCGTCAAGCGATTGGTTTTGCTTTATCTGTGAATCAAGCTCTGCGTACTGTTTTAGCAGCGTTTGCATCAATGCCACGCGCGCGGCTTCTGGCAGTGCTGCGCCACCATTGATACCCCTACCTGCTTGCAAGTCAGATATTTGAGTGCCAATCTGGCCTAATCTGGATTCTGCTTGAGTAGGTTCGCGGCCAACAGCAATGCCAAGTTGCTTGCCAAGCTCGATTCGCTCTCTTAATTTTGCGTTTTGCTTTTCTAAATTTGCAAGTATTTGAGCTGTAGATTCTTCTACAGCTTCGCTAGCTTGAGCTTGCGCGTTTTCGCTTGCGCTACCCCATGCAACCCATGCACTTACACCCAGACCCAATAGCGTAGTGATTACTCCAATTGGCCCACCTAACAAGCCAAGCGCTCTGGATGCTATGCCAGCTGCAACTCCAGTCGCTCTTGTTGCGGTTGCAAGCCCGACCTGGGCGGCTGTTTGAGCGGCAATAGCCGTTGTTGCTTGAGCCGCAGACGCAGCTTGCTGTCTGCCCAACACCGTCAATGCTGTGATTGATGCTGCTCTTTGCCTTTCAGCCGCCGCCAGCGCGTTTGTAGCCGCAGTCTGTGCAACCTGCGCGCTAGTTGTTTGTAAGCTCGCTTGAGCCGCTGCAACCGATGCAACACGCTGAGCGTTGAGCGCTTGAGCGAAAGAAACTGAGCCAGCCACGCCTTTTAAAGCGGCTGCCCCAGCGCCTATGAATACTTGTGCAAGTTTTGCAGCGGCGAATCCAGCTGCAGCCCCGGCTAATACATTTAAATTGTCAGCAAGAGCATTTATGCCAGTTGTTATGACTTTTATGACGCCACTAGCCTGGGCTTGAGTGCCTATAAATTCCAGTACGTTATTTTTTAAGACAGTGAAAGCGCCGCCGATTGTTTCTACGCTTTTTGCCTCGTTGCGCAAATCTCCAAGAGCTTTTGGCAATGCATTAGCCAGCACCTCGCTTGTCAGCTTACCCTGCGCAGCCATCTCACGAAGTGCGCCAATTGGCACGCCAAGGCCGTCGGCCAAGGCTTTCATTAGTCGTGGTGCGGCCTCGTTGACAGCATTAAACTCCTCGCCTCGCAAAGCACCAGACGCGAAGGCCTGCGACAGTTGAAGCATTGCAGATGCGGATTCACTTGCAGCCGCGCCGCTTACCTTAAGCGAAAGTGCTACCGTTTCTGTGATGGCTGCAACGCGCTGCTGTGATAGTCCAAGCTCTTTTGTGCCGGTTGCAATTCTGGCGAAAAGTGTACCGACGCCCGATAGCTCTTGCTGCGCTCTTGTAGCGATAGAGCGCACCTGATCGAGTGAGCGCTTATAGGCGTTTGTGCTATCCGTAGCTAGTTTTAATTGCGCTGTGTATTTGGTGTACTGATCGGTTAGCCTGACAATCTCAGCGGCGCCAAAGCTAGCAGCGGCCGCTCTCGCAGCCACCGCCAACGATGAAATGCCGTCAGTCGTTCGCTTAGATTGAACCTCTAGGCCGGATATAGCTTGCTCTGTTTGGCGGCCAGATTTAGCCAAGTCTTCAAGTGATTTTTTGCCGCGCTCTATGCCAGTGGTCTCGACCGCAACGCCAATAACTGCTACATCTTCGATTGCCATATCAGCCCTTCTTAGGTCTTGAATCCAAGATCACACGTAAACCAACCCCAGCCATGAGCTTGATGTCCGTGAGCATTTGGAAATACTCATCATCATCAAGTTTCATGCGCTCCATCACAGCTATCGGCACTTGCATATTGAGGGCGACAGGTCCAGCCGCCCCCATAATCCACTGATCGCACACCAACTGAAATACATCCACCACCCTCGCCATGCATGGCCAGACTTCGACTATCTCATCTGGGAAATCATCCTCACAAAATCCCCATGCTTCTAACTCTTTCGCGTCGTTGCCCGGCTTAAACAATGCTTGGGCGATGGCCTCTATTTTTTTGCGCGGTGCGCAGTGCCGGTTGATTCTGCAATGTATGTTTCTAAAATTGCTAAACCGCTACCGACATACTCAGATACCAACTGGCCGACATTTTCAGCATCAAACGGCTCATCCAATTCCCAGCCGCTAGCCATGTTCATAATCAAGTCCACGTCATCTTGGTCTTTGAGATTCTCTAAAAACTCTTGCATCTCGATTTTGTTCCGATGCTTGAACGTGAACTCGACATGCGTAATTTTCCCGCCTGGAACTGGGATAGGTGCCTGCGCTTTAAATGTCGGATTTGCTACTAACTGGAGTTTGACTTTAGCCATAAAAATACCTTCGCGTGGGTTTTAAAAAAGCCCTTACCTACCAATGCCGCCACGCGAATGGCGAACACTGATAGGCAGGTGCACAACTATCACAATTAAGCGCTGTAACGAACTGGACGGCCTTGCAAGCTGAATGTGGCATTCACTTGCATGAGCTGGTTTTTGTTCATTGTTGGCGTTTCGTTAAACGACAGGTAGCCGTTGAACAAGATCACAGAACCGTTGGGGAATGTGACTTTCATGCCAACCAGTGCGCGGGTTTCTGCGTTGTCTTTGAGCGCGATGTAACCGGCCAATGTCGGATCATCAGCAACGCCAATGGTCAACGATTGAGGGCTAGATTGAGTGGGCAACTGGCTTTCAAAGTCTTGTTCTAAGAAAGAATAGTTTGCAAACTGCATCTCGCCGCCGGATGTAGTCAACTCCAACACTTGACTAACTTGCGTCCAGGTTGTGATCGCACGCACAGAACCAGTGCCTGAACCGGCTGGGTACAGGGTAGTGCTAGTGGTGTTAATGCCCTCGTAGCTCAATGTTGAGCCAGAAGCAGAAGCAGCGCGCACGATGCGGTTGTTGAGCTTCGCCCAGCCGCTAGTGACTTCGATAAAGTCACCATCACTAATGCCGTGTGATGCGCTAGTGGTAGCGACTGCTGGGTTAGCGTTAGTGACGCCTGTTACGGTGTCAGCGGCTGCGTAAGCCGTAGCGATGGCGATGGTTACGCCGTTTGGTAGAGAGACTGCCATGAGGTTTCCTTTGCAAAGAAATAAATTTTTCGTGCCACAAATAGCACAGCTTGGCAAGCCCCGCTATTTTAGTCGGTTAAATTTAATTTGCAAACGAACGCCAGCGAATTGTGATAGGCACTACCCATCTGTCACCATCCTGATAGCCGCCAGCCACTTGTGCTGATTCGGTTATCTCTACGACAGTAGAGCCCTCAGTTAGCTGTTGCACCGGCTTAAACACGGCATCAATCGCATCAGCGCGCGCTTGTGCAAGGCCTCGGCCATTGCCAGCAGGGTAAAACAATGTGACTTGGAAAAGCCCGAAAAACTCACGCACATCAGCGCTTAGAGCGCGGTCAGCCGCATAGTTTGGTAGCAGGTTGACGCGCTGGTATGGCGTGCCAACGGTTGGTGTATAAGGTATGTTTTCGTAAGCCGTGGCAAGCGATGGCGTAACGTTTGCCAGCTTCTTTTCAAGCGCAGCCTGAATCTCTAAATAGCTCATTTGACATCCCTCACGGCTTTTGAAATGTTGTCTTTGAACGCCTGAACGCTTAGGCGCACCATGCCAGCCGGTGCCTGCTTTGACCATGCGTCATACTCCAGCCGCTGGGCATATGGCAGGCTGTTTGTAATGTAGATAGTCTGCCCCGGCCTCCACGTTGCAAGGCCAGCCAAGATACGGCCATTGGCAGCCGTACCGCTTGCATCTTGCGGGCTTGTGGTAGTGCTATTGATGGAGCCTAAGCCGTATTGCCAGTTGCCTTTAAATCGGCCAGTATCAACCGGCGACTTTTGCACAATAGCAGCGCCAAGGCCAGCCACAGACGCACGAACGACCTCATCGACTTGTGATCCTGCTTTGTCTATCAGCTTTTGGAAGTCTTGAGCGAAGCCCATTAGATGCGCCTAGCTTGCAGCTTGTAAATAACGTCCGTGCCAGCCGGTGTTATGGCTTCGACATCCACAATGGCGTAAGTAGCGCCGCCAATCTGCAAAAGTCCAGTGGTTTCAGGCGTTACCACGCCAGCGCCCATGAGAACCTTTCTGTCAGACTTGAGCACCATCGTGCCGTCAATCTCTGCATTTTTGAAGCTAACAACAGCCGCCGGTATGCCCGTGTAGCTGGTATCCGTGTTGGTCATTTGACCAGTCTCAGGGTCATAAGCACTTGATGCCCTTTGAACGTATGTAATCAACTGGCCTTTGTCAATCAAAAGGCGCGTAGCAGTGGCTTGTAAGTCTGTGTAAAAGCTCATGTGCGAATCACTCCGTGCATGACGTTGGACACCCATCCTTTGGTGTATGGCCTCACCATCGCATCAACGGCTAGATACTGGGCATTCACTGGAGAGTTTGGGTCGTATTCAACCTCGATAACGTCCACTTTTTCGCGCACAGTTTTACGGCCAAGGTCAGGGTTTAAGTCGTTGCTGGTGGCATGATGGGCACGATGCGCAAGCTCTGCACATGCTCGCATAATCGCATCAGGCACTACAGTGCTAGATACGTCATATTCAAAGGCGATTACATCGTATCTAGGCCAGTCTAGCGCTTGCGTGGATTTCTTGCGGTAGCCCTGCCATAGGGATGTGTAGCGCTGTTGCATGTAGTCAGTCGCAAGACGCAACAACCCCTCTTTGTGCGCTTCGCTACCGTCCCAGTTTGAGACGTTACGGGCTGCAAAATATGCGTCAGCATATGCCACGCTGCAATAGCTTTCAGCGTCAGCCCGGCCAGTTCCATCCTCGACTATGAGTGCCATTTACGCCTCTTGCTGTGGTTTGTTTTTTACTTTTCGCTCTTGCTTTTGAACTTCTACGACCGCCTCATCGTCAAATTTGACGTGAACGGATGGGTCAAAGTCTGATTCGTTAATCAGCACAAACTCACCTTGCTGTTTACCCCAAGGCTTTACTTTAATTGTGTTCATTTTGCACCTCAAAAAAAGGGGGCGCAAAGCCCCCTATTGTGATTAACCAAGCAACAGCGCTAAATGCTCAGGCTTGACAACAGCACAGCCCCAAGCCAGTGCTACTTCGTACTGGATTTGACGGTATTGACGGTACAGGCTGACTTCAAATGTCAAGCCGGATGCTGGATCAGTCACCATCATTCGGTCGTCCGCGCTGTCTCCGCCGTTTGGCAATGCTGGTGCGCGTGTGGCTAATGCAATTGCAGATCGAGCAAACGCCATGTTGCGTGGACCTGTTGCAGACACCGTGATAGCGGTTGCAGATGCCGGGATAGCTTGACGCAATCCGGGCGCAGCTAAAACGATAGTGCCGCCGCCGGACACGTCAGCATCTCCAGTCACTACAACGTACTGGTTAGAGTCGCCAGCGAAAGTAACAGAGTCACCGGCCACGATAGTACCAGTGCCAGCCGATGCCAGTGTGATGGTGGTAGCACCAACAGCATAGCCTGCTGTGTTAGTGGTTGCGCTTGCACCAGTGCCCTTGGTGTGGGTCTTGATTTGCGCAGATTCACGAACAGCGAAGCCGTTGATGTCAAGCAAGATACCACGACGCAGGATGTCAGTAGTACCCTCATAATCTACGCCACGGCCACCCTGTTTCCCGCGCAGGTTAGCGCCTGCACCGGTGTTAAGCACCAGTTGCAAGTCTGTCATCGGTGCGCCGTTGTCAACCAAGATTTTGCGGACAAAAGCCGAATCGCTGTAATCGCCAGCGGTGCCGAATGGTACGGTAGTACCAACGCCATAAGAACGTGATGCGCCAGTGTACAAAGCGGCCAAATCTGCTTCCACTTCATTGACCAAAGTACGCATTGCTTGCGCAAATTGGTTTGTAAGAATGCTGTTGTATTGTGCGCCGTTGTTGTCAATTTTCAGAATTTCCTCGCCGTTCCAACGAACTGGGACACGGCGTGATTTGCTGATTGTCATTGACACGTTGCCAATGGTTTGATCGCCGTCATCAGGTGGCGTTACGGCTGGGGTAATGTCTGTAGCAGTTGCAGCAGGTGCCACAGGGCTGCGCACGGTTTGACCAACGGCTGCGCGGGTGTACTGAGCATCGATAGTCGTTGCTGGGATGATACCTGTCAACTCGCGCGAGACTACATCAAGCGCGTTGTAAAGGTCTACTGTCAGATTGGTTAATGTATTGGCCATTTTCTAGTCCTATAAAAAGTTTAATCAGTTACTGCTCCACCTGATCGAATGAACTCCGCTTTTTGCACTGGGTTTTTGGCATCAAAATCAGTGCGGCTAATCTGTTTAGCCGCCGGTTTTGTGCCGCCACCAGAAGCACCGCCGCCGTTATTGGCGGGTGCTGCAACAAAGTATTTACCTTCGTCACCGCTTGCCCATTCGCTCACATACTCACTCAGTGCCTTATCGCCAACCTTGGCAACACGGGTGTCACCATCAGCAACGATTTGCACTTGACCAGCTAACATAGCCTTGACCGCTTTTTGATGAACTGGGTTTGTGACGCCAGCTTTAGCTAGTGCATCATTTAAGCCGTTATCAACCAAAAGCCGCTGCGTAAAACCCTCAGAATCTTGGAGCGCTTTTTTAGCGCCTTCAGCTTCTTTGGTCGCAGTCTTAACGATTTTCTGCGCTTCGCCCAATTGGGATTTCAGCGCGTCGATTTGGCTTTCCAGCTTCTCGACATCCTCAGGGTTAAATTGCTTGCCCTTCCTGAGTTGCTTCAATTCGCCCAATAACTCGTCACGCTTGGCTAATAGTGGGGCCGTCGCCTTTTCTACTGCCGCTGCAATCGCCTCTTGCACCTCTGGTGCATTAATGTCAAAACTCATGCTAATGTCCTCAGGACTAGATTATGGCCTCAGGCCGGAAATGCCAATATCACAGATATTGACGGATGGCAAATTATAACCATGTTGGGAATATGTCAAGCATTATTTAATGCCAGCCTTGGTGAATGCCGATTTGTCGCGCTCCCGCAATTCGTCTAGCGTGAGATATTGGCCGCGCTGTGAGTACATATCCTCAACCTTTAAACCGCCATCCCTAAACAGCTTGGCGCGTGTTTCACCCAACACTTCCGCCTGCCTTGATGCACTCTGCTTTTTCAGCCAGTCGCCATAACTCAATTCAACAGGCACCTGGCCATCCATGCTTGCGCGCGTGTCTGCAATGTTTGGATCTAGCCCCAACTCTTTGAAGCCTTTAAGCACTGGCACCGAAGCACTACGGCATCGCCAATGGCTACGCCCTGGGCCTGCTAGCCAAGGGAAAGCGTGCCCGATTGGTTTGTGTGTCACTGGGTCATACAGCTTGCCATCCCTTGGTCTGCATGTTGGACTGGTGCGAGTGTCAAGCGTTGATGACCAGCGCACGCCTTTGATTATGTCTGCATTGGCCTCCATCACCATATCTTGAGCCATGCCAGCAGTGTGACCTATGGCCGTTCGCACAATGGCTTCAACGTCACGCCTAGAGCGCTCTAGCAATCCGTCTTTGTACTTAGCAGCCCGAGTGCCACGAATGTCGCGCACTATCTGGTCACTGGTGCGCCCCTCTACTATCCCTTGCGCGATTGTCTGACGGATGCGCTTGGCTGTTTGTGCGTCCACGTCATCGAGTGCGCCTTTGAGTAAAACACCTTGAAATGGCCTCTTTAATGCCGCTGCATAAACCTGCTCACCGCTAACGGCTGCGACATTCACGGCAACTGGCACGGCTTCCTCGATGGTCATTGCTTGCCAAGATGATTCATAGGCTGCTAGGTCTTTTATCTCACTTGTCAGCGATTCTTTGACCAGTGCATAGGCTTCTTTGTTGATTTTGCGCACGTCGGTAAGCAAAGACTCAAGGCGCGTTTGACTGAAATTGTCAGCGCCTATTTTTTCTAAAACTTTAAACAATTCAGCGCTCAAACGCGCATCACTACGCCCAAGCACGGCCATGATGCGACGCACCACGTTATTGCTGTAGCGCTCCAAGGCCACAGCGTGAGCAATAGCTCTATCTTGGATTTCCTCGTTAGCCGTTGGCATCGGTCAAAGTGCCAAGTGCTGGGGCTTCTAACTCAATCTCGCCCTGTTCTTCTTCCAGCGTTTTGCCCGGCGCGATAACCTCGCCCGCTTGCAGGTTGTAGAACAGGGTTGCTTTGCTGATAGCACCAGACTGCCAGCTAGAAACCAGCGCAGTCAAATCTTGACCAGTCATACGCACTGGCATGTAATCGGTGTTTAATTGGTAGCTTATCTCGCCTGAAATTCCCATCCACTGCGCCATCCACTCAAGTATGCGCTCCATAGCCATGCTAACGATGTTGGCCTGCGAAGCTAGAACGCTAGTCTCACCCGCCCGCTTGATCTCCATAGTTTGAGCAGCCTCTACGCCTGATTTTTCAGGGGCAAGCATACGCGCACCGATAGCGGCCATCTGTGCCTCTTTGCGCGTTAGCAAGGCTTCGAGCGCCTGCAATCCTTGGCCGGTGAACTCTAAGTAAGTGGCGGTTGCTTGCGGGTCAGGTGCAATGATTGCGGTCGCACTACCAATCGTTATTTTTGCGCCATCCTCAAGCTGTAGGCCAGCGATAAATGGCGTAGGCAAGCCGGTAAAGTGTGCGCCATGCTCAAGGTCTGCCGTGGTACGGTAATGGCTTAGATTCAAGTCCACAAGGTCAAGCAACGGCGGCTTGCTCACATCAAAACTTAGGCTATCCGAGTTGACCATTTGAAATGGTATGAAGCGCATAGGAACGCCGTTCATAACCGGCACTATCTCATCGACTAGCACCCATTCAGATTTGGCCGTGTTGCTGTTTTCCTGCCTGTAAACGCGCTGCTTGTAGACGCCATCATCAAGCACTAGCGCCCTGATTTGTGTTTGTGTGCTCACCTCGAACTGCCCGACCTCTTGATGCTGTTCTTTCAGCACTACTAGCACCGGCATCATCTGATTGTTGACCCGTTGCACGCGCCAGTTAATGATTGATTCAGCCGCAAAGATAGTTGCGTAGGGGCGCATATTTAGCGCCCTAGCTTCTGCCAGTGTTGTAGGCTGCGCGCTCATGCGCGGGTACTCAACCAGCACACCCACGCGCCCAACGACCTCCACCTCTTGAATCAGTTTGTGCGCAAGAACGGTAGCAGGCACACCCGTAAGCGTCACATCCTCTAGCACTGGCTCCAGCGCTAGAGGCGCCTCGCTAATTGGATTCTTGCGAAACACCAGCCCAACCATGCCATCCACGGTACGCGCAGCAGCGTTAAAAAACGGCGTCCGCTTTTTGTATGCGTCGTATTCTTTGGTGTCTTGATTGGACAGCGCTGGCAGGTAAGAAACACCACTTGCATGCACAGCATCTTGCCCAGCCACAACGTCGCGGCATCGCGTCCAGCGTGGATGGTTTGCTTCGTAGTCGGGGTGTTGAAATTCAGGTGTATCAGCCATAGGTCACAGTCCAATGAGTTGCGCCCTCTGGGCTTTGCCGCGAATTGGAAATTCGTAATCAACCATGTAACCTACGGCGGTTGTAATGTGCTGATAGTCTGTTTCCTCTTCTTGATAAGTGGAGCCTTCCTTAGTCTGCACCGTGGCAAGCCCCTTGTGAGTATAAGGCGCAGCCGTTGTATTTACAAATAACGACACATCACCCGCCGCGTTTTTGATTTTTGCACGCACGGCGTTTTGCCTGTCTTTAATCGCTGGCGCTGCATTCTTAACCTTGCGCGTGAATTTCCAGCCACTGGAGCGCAAGACGCTCTCGATTTCGGTGTAATCAGATGCATGCCCATGCTTTTCACCAGCACGGCCAGCCGGGTCGCCATAGATGGTAACTTGCTTGTTTTGATGGTCTGCGTACTTTTCTACAAACTCCATTGCAGATTGACGTGAAACCGCAGACGTTAGGATGATCTCATCCAGGCAGTAAATGTCATTTCCCCTGCGCACCCCTACGCCTGAACTCATAGGCGTGTAGTTGAAGTCATGGAACCACAGCAGCGCCTCGTGTGGCTTGATGGTTTCTTTGGTGTAATTGTGCGCCCCGTAATCCTCATAAATTCGCCCGCTTGCAGTCTCAAAGCTGGCCTCGAACTCTTGTTTGAATTGCTTTGAACTCATCGCCCGCTTCATGGATTCCATTACATCGGTAGGCAATATCTCTGCCGATTTCCAATGAAACACCTTGAAGTTTGGATCCTGCCCCATCTCTGCCTTGCTGCATAGCTCGTAGTAGTGGTTAAGGCCATCAGGCACACCCAACAGCCAGCACCACGCCCGGTAATCTGGATTTGTTGGATTTACCGTATTCAAGGCTGGCAATATGTTTGCCTCCCATGCGTCCGGCTTTATGTCCGCAAACTCGTCAATGCCGCCGCCTACCCAAGGGATGCCCTCAATGCGCTGTGGCTTGTCTAGTCCGATAACATGGATTTCTGCGCCATGATCCATGTAGATGATGCGGTCAGATTCACTTGGCCTTCGCTTGTGTGTGCAAGAAAGCGTGAATGCTTTCAGGTCATCCCAGAATATCTTTTTTGCTTGGTCATGCGTAGGTGCTGCCGCAAAGTAAGCGCCTGATTTTTTGTTTGCTTGGTGAACCAAAAAGCGCTTAAAGCGTTCAGTCTTTCCGCTACGACGCCCAGCCGGTACCAGTGGAAACCTGACACCATTAGGCACTGCATCAACAAGCGCTAACTGCACCGGATGATCTTTTAGCTTGTACCACCGCGCCAACTGGCGGTCTAGCATCAAATTGCCGGTAGTCATCCGGGCAGCTTGTCGATTAGCTTGTTAACGGCATCGGTCAAAGTGCCATCGTTGCTTTCTGGCTCGATGTTGTTGCCGTACACCTTTGGCCGCAGCTTGCCCGCATACCATTTTCGCGCGTCAATCTGTAGCCTGCGATGCTCGATCATGTCAGCGCGCTTGATCTCTGTGCCCCATTCTTTCGTTGTTTCAGTTTCACCCATAACTGGGGTATTTGAAATATCCAATATCTGGTCAGCCAGCGCATCGGCCTGTAATTCCCGCGCGTGCGCGTATTGGGCACGGAATGCCTCGTTTGTTGAAAGCCAACGCAATACGGTTGGAACACGAGGCATACCCTCATCACGACAAATACTGCGCATGCTTTCACCATCTGCCAATCGCTCGCAGATTGCATCCGCAATTTCTTGAGTAAATGTACTGTGTGCCATACCTTAAATTATAAACCCCCTTCGGATTTACCAAAAATGGCAGAGGGTTAACCGTTGTCCACTCCAGCGATTCCACGGCTGTGGCATCCGTGTTAAGGATAGTTAGCGAACTGGAGATGATCCGCTAACTCTGCGTTCGCCTTCCGCAGGTTGTCGCGTACTTATAACACATTTTACCCAACAAAAACCACATTCTTAGAGCCGCCTTTGACTTTATTTGTCACCTTGACAATGTGCGCCTCATAGACTGACCGCGCCACATTTGAGCGTTGCAAGTCGTGGTACTCGAACACATCCCTTAGCGCCTGCAACTCTGCCGCTTTGAGCACCATTCGGCCATCCGTCTTGGCCATCCTAGCGTGCACATCAATTAACGCCTTTTGCGCGGTTTCTGTGGCCTCTAGCGCTTCAATTCCAATGTGTGCCCTAGCCATGCTCTCGCACAGGTTGCACATATCGGCCAAGTCTTGCCACTCTTGACGTGTACCAAC
>Ga0208644_1001391_pt1 | contig 20274 bp, 22 predicted proteins | sample VirMetDEL_Nov_18_FD_184517 | JGI IMG/M metagenome (GOLD analysis project Ga0208644, IMG submission 184517) | Aqueous microbial communities from the Delaware River and Bay under freshwater to marine salinity gradient to study organic matter... | ecosystem: Environmental > Aquatic > Marine >...
GGGTGTTCTTGATATAGAGCAATACTGCAAAGATAATAATATCGATACTGAGAAAGTAACGTCTTTAGATTGCAGTGATAACCAACTAACAGAAATAAAAGGTCTAGATAAGTTAGTTAATTTAGAGGTGTTATGGTGCGACACTAACCAACTAACAGAATTAGATTTGAGTAAATTAGTTAAGTTAAAGGGGTTATATTGCAGTCATAACAAAATAACAGAATTATATGTAACCAATTTAGTTAAGTTAAAGTGGTTACATTGCTCTTTTAATAAACTTACAGAATTAGATCTTAGCAATTTAGTTAATTTAAAGCGGTTATATTGCGAAGATAACAAACTTACAGAATTAGACGTTAGCAATTTAGTTAAGTTAGAGATATTAGAATGCCAAAACAATCAACTAACAGAATTAAAAGGTTTAAACAAATTAATTAATTTAGAGGAGTTATATTGCGGTTTTAACCAACTAACAGAATTAAAAGGTTTAGACAAACTAGTTAATTTAAAGTGGTTATATTGCGAGAGAAGCAAACTTACAAAATTAGACGTTAGTAAGTTAGTTAATTTAAAGATGTTAGATTGCCCTGATAACAACATAACAGAATTAGATCTTAGCAATTTAGTTAAGTTAAAGTGGTTATATTGCGATGAAAACAAACTTACAAAATTAGACACTAGCAAACTAGTTAATTTAAAGCGGTTACATTGCCATTGTAACGAACTTACAGAATTAAAAGGTTTAGATAAACTAGTTAATTTAGAGGTGTTATATTGCAATGAAAACAAAATAATAGAATTAGACGTTAGCAAATTAGTTAATTTAACTGACTTTAATTGCGGGTGTAACAAGCTAACAAAATTAGACTTGAGTAATTTAGTGAATTTAAAGTTATTATATTGTTATCGTAACAAATTTACAGAATTAAAAGGTTTAGATAAGTTAGTTAATTTAGAGTCCTCAAGTGGCGTAGCAAGTTATACTGGAAAGATAAAGACTATAGAGTTAAGCTCCGAAAGACTAGAGGGCGTACTTGATATAGCGCGATATTGTTTAGATAATAACATAAATGCTGAGAAAGTAAAAGAGCTAAAGTGCCACAATAACGAACTTACGGAATTAAAAGGTTTAGATAAACTAGTTAATTTAGAGGTGTTATGGTGCAGTAATAACAAACTAACAAAATTAGATTTGAGCAATTTAATTAATTTAGAGTGGTTAGATTGCTCTTATAATAAACTTACAGAATTAGACGTAAGTAAGTTAGTTAATTTAAAGGGGTTATATTGCTCTTATAATAAACTTACAGAATTAGACGTAAGTAAGTTAGTTAATTTAAAGGGGTTAGATTGCTCTTTTAATAAACTTACAGAATTAGACGTAAGCAAGTTAGTTAATCTACAAAGCTTATGGAGCTATAATAGCAAACTTGTAAAATTAGATGTAACCAATTTAGTGAATTTACATTGGTTAAATGGCGGGAAATATCCTAATCCTGAGTTTGAACCTGAGCCTGAGCCTGAGCAAAATAAACTCGATTTGCTAACAAATAGAGTTGAGAAGCTAGAGCAAATAATCTCAGAACTAACAAGAGGTAAATAATGGAAATAAATTTAAACTACAAAGATTTAGAGGGTGTTCTTGATATAGAGCAATACTGCAAAGATAATAATATCGATACTGAGAAAGTAACGTCTTTAGATTGCAGTGATAACCAACTAACAGAAATAAAAGGTTTAGATAAGTTGGTTAATTTAGAGGAGTTATATTGCGGTAATAACAAACTAACAGAATTAGATGTTAGCAAACTAGTTAATGTATGGGCGTTATATTGCGATGAAAACAAACTTACAGAATTAGACGTTAGCAAACTAGTTAATTTAGAGTGGTTATATTGCCATTGTAACGAACTTACAGAATTAGATCTTAGCAATTTAGTTAAGTTAGAGGTGTTACAGTGCGACAGTAACGAAATAACAGAGATAAAAGGTTTAGATAAGTTAGTTAATTTAGAGTGGTTAAATTTAGAGGAATATATACATTTTAAGCCTGAACCTGAGCCTGAGCCTGAGCAAGACAAACTCGATTTGCTAACAAATAGAGTTGAGAAGCTAGAGCAAATAATCTTAGAGCTAACAAAAGGTAAATAATGCAAATAAATTTAAACTACGAAGATTTAGAGGGCATACTTGATATTGAGCAATATTGTAAAGATAATAATATTGCTGTTGAGAAAGTAACGTCTTTAGATTGCAGTGAGAACGAACTTATAGGATTACAAGGCTTGGATAAGTTAGTTAATTTAGAAAAGTTAGATTGCTCTTATAACCAACTTACAGAATTATATGTAACCAATTTAGTTAAGTTAAAGTGGTTACATTGCACAATTAACTGCCTAACAGAATTAGATCTTAGCAAGTTAGTTAATTTAGAGGAGTTAGATTGCTCTTATAACAACATAACTGAATTAGACGTTAGCAATTTAGTTAATTTAAAGGTTTTGTATTGCGAAAATAACCGACTAACAGAATTAGATCTTGGCAAGTTAGTTAAGTTAGAGCGGTTATATTGCGAAAATAACCAACTTACAGAACTAACAAAAGGTAAATAATGAGTACAATAAACAAAGTAATATTAATTGGTCGATTAGGAAAAGACCCAGACATAAGAACAACACAAGCAGGAAAACTAACCGCTAGCTTTTCGCTTGCAACTTCTGAGAAATGGAAAGCTAAAGATGGAACGCCACAAGAAAAAACAGAATGGCATAACATAACTGTATTTCAAGAAGGGCTTGCAAAGGTTGTTGAGCAATATGTTAAGAAAGGCACTATGCTATATATTGAAGGCAAGCTCGAAACTTCTAAATATGTAAATAAACAAGGACAAGATCAATATTCTACTAAGATTGTTTTAAATGGCTATAACTGCGTTTTGCAAATTGTAAACAATCTAGCAAATGAGCAAAGTCGTGTTTTAAATTTAAGTAAAAATAATAAAAAAAATGATGAAAAAAACGTGTATTTTGATAAGTTTGATGATGAAATTCCTTTTTAACTTGCATGGTAAAAACATATACAACTTTAAATAAAATCAAGAAAGAGTTTGAATGTCATAAGTTTTATAAATTGTTGTTACATGACTTAAATAAACAAGAGCCTGATGACGAGCCATTATCACTAATAGACATATTGGAAAAAAGAGGCATTGAATACGCATTACTATGTTTAAGAACCTTAGATAATGATCACAAATTGGACATTGCTAAGTATGCTGTTGAATGCGCCAATGATGTTATTGATATATTCGAGCATAAATATCCTGATGATATTAGCCCAAGAAATGCTTTAGAAATTGCAAAATACTTATTGTACTCCCAAAACCCTGATAAAGTTAAAAAACTTACCGAGTTAAAACATTTTGCTGGTCAAGCAGTTGATTCGACAAAAAAAGCTAATAACGAAGCGTTTTTTTCTGCGTGTACTTGCGCTAATGCTGCCTACGCAACTTATGAGGTTTTTATGGATTACACAAATTGTGAAGACATAGCCTATGACACATATTTTGCTGCATGGTCGGCTAAATATGCGAAAGCAAATAGTCAAGAAGCTATATTTAGAAAACATTTTAGTAACTCCGATGACAACTAAATCATATCATCAATATATATTAGAAATTAAAACAAAGAGAAGAAAGCATAGATTTATTGCTTACTCTATATCTTGCGTTTGCTTTTTATTATATATAGCTATCGCTCACTTTTGATATTTGTTCACAAAACCCTAAAACGGGCTCTTTTACAAACTTTGTTTAAAGAACGAGTTTAAGAACCAAAATATAGCATTTTATATAATTGTTTTTTAGATTTGCAAAATGTCCGCAAAAGGATCGTTTTACGAACTGTTGTTAATCTTCAATATTTGAGATCTCTAAAATAAACTCTTTTGGCAATGTTCGTTGCAAAAATGTTAAAGTAGTTTGTGAATTTAAAACTGCTATATCATTTTTAATAAAGCCATAAGTTTGCCCTACTAGAATACATCCTTTAGTATGCTTTGATATATTTCCGTTGTGAAATAGTATAGAGGAACGACCAGGGACATTTAGAATTTCCCACACATTCTGATACTTAACTCCATTAAATTCTTTACAATGATATATACCACAAGGTATCGATGATATATATGGCTTGTTGTCTAAATATGGATTTTCTAAAGTTTTACAGATCTCATTGTTTTGCGAGTCATTTAAAACACCTAATATTGCTTTGTTGCTTATTAAATACCTTTTTAGCCTATATACTTGCATTATAAATTTTTTAACAATGATTCCTTCTCTTCTGCCTTTAGGTTAGATTTTTTTATATATGACTTTAAAACAACATTATCTAAGTCATTGTTATTTCTATTAACCAGTATTTTTAATCCTTCTAATATCGCTATTTGCAAAACTCCGCTTGGAATACAACTGTTAATAATTTTAAATCCTAGGTTAATGGTTTTTGTTAATTTGGTAATCATCTTGTTTATTTATAATAAGGTTTTTTCAACTATAACTTGCATTATACTTGATTTATATAAATATGTACACTGTTTTTAAAATTCACAAAAGAATACAGAATATTATTAAAAATACTAAACAAGAAAATCTATATAAAGAATTAGAGATATTTAGATTAGAAATAATCTTATATGAACGCAAAGTTGCTTACGAAAAAGTATTTTATTTTAAAAAGAAATTATCAGAAATTAAAGGGCTTTTATTTAGATTTTAGCCTTTGATCTATAACCTGCATGTGTAACTCCATTTTATCAGTTAAGTTGCGTTCTAGGGTTATTATTTGTTTTTCAATCTCATTTAGCATTGTTTGCAATGTTCTTTGTGATGTGTAATTTTCTTTAAAGCTTGCTATATCCTCTTTGGCTTTGCTTAGATCATCACGAATAGCGCTGTTTTCTTTTTCTAGTCTAGCTAAATGATCTTTAAGCATATAACTAAATAAAGTTATTAAACAAATAACTAGGCCTTGTATTATTTCCCACTGGTCGATGATCATCTTAATTACAATCCCATCTTTTTAACGCTAGCCCTTTGCGTGTTAATTTACCACCTTTAGAAGTAGGGCCAGGAACACCACTCATTCTAGCGCAAAATGACTTTCTTCTTTTAGCTTTAGCTGGACTTTTTTTAGCTGCTTCTGCTGTTACTGGTGCTTTTAAATTACTTCCTGTTAGCCTATTATATTTCTTTCTGCCTTTTTCTGTAAGACCACCTTTTTTTGATTTTTCGCCTTTAGATACCAATAGACTTACAGCTCTTTTTTTAGGCATTATTTTCTTTTTTTAGCTGTTTTTGCTGCTGCCTTAAAAGCTGCTGCTGTAGGCGCGCCTTTTGCTCCTGCTTTACGCATTTTCTCGCCACTTCCTGCAGCAATTCTTTTGCGTTTTGCATGAATATTTGAATATAGACCTTTCTTTTGCATAATTTACCTTAAAAATCAGTGTTTATTAATTCTAATTCTTCAACAGTAGATGCATTTGTAATATCATCTTGCAAGCTTCTTGCTAAAGCTCTATTGTCTGCAACCCCTTTTTTAAAATCAACGCCTGATTCAACTTTTCTTATTGCTTGCCAATCAGTAGCTTTTAGATAAAAATTGCATGCTGCCAATTTAGAGTTTTTAAGCTCCTCTACTAATTCTTGATCGGTTTTGGTATATTCTGTTAATTTGCCATCTACAACCGCAGCTATATTTAGCTCTAAAGCTGCTTGATGTTCTTCTTCTGTAACCTCAATATATGGCAAGCCATCTATTGTCTTTGCATCTTCATCAATAACAATGTTGTTATATTTTATAAAGCTAGGATAAAAACCCTCAATTTTTGTTGTTTCTTTATTGTATTTTACTTTTATTGTTTTTGTCATAATTTAATATTTAATATCCTATTGATTGCCAATATAGGTTGTCAGCACTAGCTCCACTACCTCCAGAGTCATCAATTTTAAAACTAAATTGAGAGGTTGAAAATGTGTTTGTTAAAAAAGCGTATCTAAAAGCCCCATCATTTTTCCTTGCTTGCAAATATACTCCGCGATTTGCTGTTGAATAAGTTAGATTCAAAGTGACTGTTCCAATAGATGACGGTGAGTTTACAACTCCCCACTGAAGTATTAGCCCATTTGGTAAATATGTGTAACCATTTGTATTGAAAGAGGCTGCAAAATCACTGTCAATTCTGCCTATTGCTAACCAATTTGCACCGTCATAGATTAACTCTATGCTATCTATAGTAAAATCTAAAAGAATATCCTTGTTGTCATACAATTGAATATTACCAGTACCATCTTTTATAACAACATTTCTTGTACTGCTAGATATTCTTAGAACAAGTCTATCGCCAACCGTTCCGCCAGATATTGTGTCTAAATCATCAGTGGCAGCACTGCCCTCTGTATCTAATCTTATATGTCCGCAAGTGTACGCAATAGCTCCACTTGATATAGTTTGCGAAACAACACTTGTATTAAATTTACCATTTACTGTAGCATCGGTGACGTTAATATCACTTGACCAGTTAGCATCTGTTCCGTCTGAGGTTAATATTTGATTTGCAGTCCCTAGAGCTAATCTCTCCGCTGCTGCTGATGATGAACCTCTAATTAAATCACCTCTTGTTGTGATAACGTCTTCTTGAGCATCTAAAGTAGTTCTTGCTGCTGCTGCTGTTTCTGCCTCTAATACCGTTTTCATAAACGCAGTTGTTGGCGATTCAGCCGTCCCATCTGCTGCTATTGGGTCACCACTAGAATCAAAAGCTAAGTATTTGCTAGATCTAACACTTGTTATAGGAAGCTCAACCGATGTTGCTGTGTCTTCATCTTTCAATAAAAACGCTCTTTTTGTTTCTGTTTCGTTTTCTTGTAAGATATGTGTTATCCTGTCTAGTTGTGCATTTAACTCGTCAGCGAAATAATCACCTGCTTGGTTAAAATCCGTTGTTCTTGTAGTAGGGGTTGCACCAACGACCGTTATAATATCATCTAATGCAGCTCCACTGACTAAAGTAATATTACCGCCTGAAGCATCGCCAACCCCTGATACTGTGTAATCTGTTGCAATAGTAAGGGTGGTGCTTGTTCCATCAGATGCTAATGTTTGAATAACTGTAATTTCACTTTCATGTTGTATAGGAAAAGGATAGGGAAAAACTGTTTGTCCTGCTGTAGCTTCATATTGTATTCTTCTTTCGTTTGCTGTAACTGTCATTATAATGCCTCGTTATTCTGTTTTTCTAGTTTAGCTTGCAAAACTAATTGGTCAATAATAGGATACTCTTCACGTAACTTTTCTTTAGCTGCTTTTATATAATCTCTTTGTATCTTATTTATAATATCCTGCTTTTCTTCTCCATCTGTAAAACTACTATAAAACGCAATAGATTGTGGCAATGTTCTATCTATTAGGCTTGTAAGAGCATCTTTCATATTTTGATTGTTGTATTGAATTAATTCTATTTCCTGCCCTCTTAATTCTAACATTCTGGAATATATTTCTCCATAGTCTCTTAAATTAATTTTTTCGCCATCAAAAGTCTGTGTTTTTAATGGCATACTAACACTATAACCTTCTTTTAACAAATATTCATCAAGCGGACTATCTTTTTCTTTGCTTGCGTAAAAAGGATTAAATAAACTAGTAATTCCTGATGTTGTTTGATCTAAAATGTTTTCATCAGGATATCTATATTGAATTACTTCTCCGTATACATTTCTACGTTTTGGAACATCTTCTGAAAAACCTGGTATTCTTGCTTTAAAAGCATCTGTAATATTAGTTACATATTCTCGCTCTGGATTAACTGCCCTTTCAACTGCTGCTACTCCTGCTGGTACAAACGAACTCAAAAACCTTTGAGCAAAAGATTCGGCTTTGCGCTCTGGATCTGAAAATGCGTCCATTAAATTTGATATTCCTTGTAAAAAGGTTTTGTTTATTGTTGCATCTGTTAATGCTAAAATAGAAGCTGTTGTAACTTTATCAACTTCATCTTGCGCTTCAATATCATACATTTCATAATTAGTTAAAACCTCTGCCATTGTAGTACTAAAAGAAAATAATGTTGAAAAAGGCTCTAATCCTGCATAACTATAATAAGTATCACCAATTTTTACTGAGTTTGGCTGCCAACCTGTACGTTTTAAAGCCGCCCTTGTTTTTGGGTTTGAAGGCCCTGCACCTGTAATATTACCATTAATAGACATATCAACGCCTAAAGCCATTAAGCTTGACCCCATCCCTATTTTTACCAGAGCTTCTGCTTGCCTGTCACCTCCCGCTGCTAAATCTTTTCGTGTTTTTTGCAAAGTTAATGCTAAAGGTGTTCTTTCGTAAGTAAATTTAAAAATGTTTGTAGGTGTTTTAAAAAATGGTACTACAAATTTTAAAGAAGGATTTGTGCTTATTATTCTTTGTATTTGTTGACCAGTTTTACCGAGTTGGTTTGTAAATGTTGCATAATCAGCAAAATCAATGGCTTGCTGTTGTAATAATTGACTAGGAGAACTAATAGAATTAGCAATATGATTTCTTAATTCTTCACCTTTTAAACCTTTTGTTATACCTTCTGTTGTAGCTAGAGCATTTAATTGTGCTTTATATAAAACAGTTTTTGAGTATTCATCGCCAGCAGCAAGAGCCTTAAATGCTATATTTACAACTCTACCATAATAATCTAGCGCATACCCTAAAGGCTTTGCCATGCCTTGTAAATCTAATATATCTCTTGAGCTAGCACGAACTCTTGGTAACTCGACTTTTTCCATTCCAATTGTTACTTGACCAGTTTTAAAAGCTTTTCCTGCATTAGCAAAAGCAAGTTTCTGTGATTCAACCAACCCTTTAAAATAGGCATTTGCTTCTGCTACAGTAACGTTGCTTTGTGGTAACAATGCTTGACCATATCTTTCAAATCCTAACATTAAAGTTGTTGCTGTATTAGATAAAAGGTTTTTTGAATGTGTTGTCGCATTAGTCAACATCCCCCCTGTCCATACTTCAACTAGCGCATCTTTTGTACGAGCATAAGCAGACTTTTGAGTTATGTAGTTTATTTGTGTAGTATTTAATTGACCATCTGCAAAAGATGCCAGTTTTTTGGCTAAATCTTTTCCTGCTTCTGGACCACCATGTATATTTAATATTTCTTCCATGCCTTTTAGCTTTTCTGTTGGTGTTCCTGTTATTGGAATAGCCCAAGCTTGAAATGATCGCCCTCCTTCTGTTCTTGCTCCTAAAAGTTCCTTTTGGACTGCATGATGTAAAGCAACTATTTTTCGAAAAGCGTATTGATCAACGTCTGTTGCTTCTGGACTTGCTGCTTTTTTTGCAAGCTCCATTAACTTATTTGAAGTATTATAATAAAAATTTCTAGCCGCTGTTATTTGTTCAGCATTTAAAGGCTGCCCTTCTCTTCTTTCTAGAAGTGTTTGAAAACCGTCTATATCTTCGGCTGCTCGCAAAGTAACTTCATTAGATCTAACACCACGACGCGCGTCTTGTACTTTAGGCAATAACTGCATTTCATTAGCATAAGCTTGCATTGCTTGCTTTAAATCTTCTGGACCGTTTATTCGAGCAAAGTTTATTTGTATATCATCTGCATTTGTTGGTTTCTTTGTAGCTAATTCATCAATTTGCTTTGCTGTTAAACCTTCAGTTTCTTTTACTGCTGCTTGCATTTTTGTAAAAACAAAATCTTCGCTATCTGCTTTTCCTAACATGCTAAGTTGTTCAACTTGTAGTCCAGTTTCTGGCACTTTTTCTACAGCTTCTAATTCTGCCTCTATATTCTGTTTTACTTTTTTATTCTTGCGTAAAACTTGAATTACTTTTCCTAGACCTTCACCAGCTAAACCAAGTCCAATCCCTTCTATTGCTTGCTTAAATTTAGCTTCTGCGACAGAATCATCTTCATCAGTTTGAAGAAATTCTGTTACTGGATTTTGTAATGCAGGTACATCTTGAATTATATTTGATAGCCTCTCTTCTTGCTCATCAAAAGCTAACACGTCACCAAGAGCAGCTTGACCAGTCCTTTTAGCTAGTTTTTTAGTTTTGGTTCCTGCCTTAAACCCTTTCATTGCCCTACCAGCAACACCAAAACCAGTTAAAAATTCCATTATATCTTCAATTATATTGCCTGTAACACTTTTTGGACTTTCTGCTTTATCTACTCCAAAAGTTGGTTGAGGTAATGTAAATTTTTTTTCTGTTTGTGGCAGTTCAACAACATTCTCATTTAGCCATTGAGCGGTATCATCAACTATATCTAACATTTGGTTAATACCTTTTGTTGATCCACTTACTATAGCTCTTCCACCTTCTCCAATAGTACCTCTTGCAACATCCTTAACAAATCGCTTAAAAAGCCCTTCCTTTGGTATTTGTGGAACATCTGGCTGTTCATCTATAATTGGTTGCTGTTGAGTTTCTATAGGCTGTTCTTTTTCTGCAAAAGCTGCTGCTGCTGCTGCTTCATACGCATTTTGATCTTTTACATATGTGTGATAATCATTTAAAGATTCTATGTTTTGTTCAGAAATTTGCCTACTCATAAGTCCTATTTATTTTGATTTTTAATACGTTCTTGTTTAATGCGTTTAATGCGTTCATTTTCAATAATAAATTGTCGCCATTTGTTTATTTTGAGCATTTCCCTTCCGAAATCAAGGTCGCGTTCTACTAGTTCTTTATTGTTATTATTTTTTTCTAGGTAATGTTTTTTTGTATCTTTTTCTATATCATCAATATCATTAATTGTTAAAGATCGAGCATTTCTCTTTTGCTCAGATTTCATTAGTTCAGGCTTTGGAAAAGTTGATGCGAGATTCTCAGTATTTAATAGATTATATTCCTCAAAAACTTTGTTTGTTAATTTTTCCGCTTCTTCATATGTAGGGCTTCTATCATTTATTTGCTTAAATAATCTAAGCTGCTTTTTTAAATCCATTTCTGCATTTTGCATTGTTGTAAAATTAGCAATAGTTAGCAATTCTGATGTACCGCCTAACAGCCCTCTTAAATTATTTACCGCTTCTTTTTCAGGTGCTAGAAAAACTTCATTGCCATCAATTTTATTTAATAAAGATTCAAAATCCTCATTACTTAATGATTTATCGTCAAATCTTGCGCTTCTTATTTCTTCTAAAACGTTTTCGCCTCTATTAATTCTATTAACAAAATTACCATATACAAAACCATTTGTAGTCGGGTTGGCTTGTATTGCCATTTTGCTAAAATTTTGGTAATCGTTATAATCTAAAATATTTCTAGCAGCTTCAACCGTCGCAGGTAATAAATCGCCTGTTTTTGCTTGATCATAAAGCTGTTTTTTTATTTCATCCGTAAAAATTGCCTCTTCAGCTTCAACCCTTTCTTCTAGCTGCTTATCAATATAAACTTCGTTTTTTATCTCAGTTAGAATATCTTGATCTATTTTTTTTCTAACATCAGGTGATAATGACTCTCTAATATTAATCGTTTTATCTGGAAGGTTTACAACTGCTTCATTATTTAACCATTCTGAATATGCTTTTAGTTTATCAGGTTGAGAACTAAACCATGACTTACTGATCTCACTAAAAACAGTTTGTTGTAAATTTACTAAGCTTTTTTGAACTTGCTCAGGCGTTCTTATTTGCAAGCCCTGTTCATTTACTTGTAACAAGTTTTTTTCTAACTCATCGCTACTTGCAGCAATAGCATCAAACGTTGTTATGTTTTTAGCAACTATTTGATTCTGATCTAATCCTTCGTTGTTAAAAAAATTTGATACAGAAAACTTAATGTCATCAATAATTCTATTTTCAGATTCAGCAAGCTTTGCATTTTGCTCCTCTGTTAGCATTTTATTTTTATTAATATAGGCATTATTAATATATGCAGCCCCCATACTATTATAGTTATAATCTAACTTTGGGCGTAATGATGCAGGAACGTTATTTAATAGGCCTTGCTTATATTCATTTAATTCATTTTTAAGCTGATCTGGATTATTAATATTTCTTTCATATATGTTTCGCGCCTCTTCTCTTGCGCTTGTCATAAATTCGTTAGTGTATATAATATCAGCTTTTGCTTGCATATCTCTTGCTGTTGCTTCTAAAGAACCTGATAATTCATTAAAGAATTGACTAGTTTCGCTTGTTGGCTGAAAAGACGGTGATTGTCCTATAATGCTTATTTGTCTTTCAGGTGTTTTCATGTTTTTATAGTTTTAAATCCTGTTAATAAACTAGTTGCGCCTTTAGTTAAGCTTTGGCTCGCTCTCATTAAACCTAGATTTCTTGCAGTCTCTTGACTTAATTTAGCTTGTGACTTCCTAAACTCTAGCGTCCCTTGAATAGCTCTACTTTCTAACTCAGTGGCTTTTAAATCTTCCTGTAATACTCTTTCTGCTTCTGTTGCAAATCTTGCAGCAATACCAGTGCCAAGAGCAACTCCACGCCCTGCAAAACTTGCACGTGACGAGCTAATATCTTTAAAAAACTTCTCTCTTAGAAAGATAGCTTGTTGTTGTGCTTTTAACTTTTGATTAGATATTGCAAGATCATCGAAAGCACTTTGTATTTTAAATTGCCTAGCTTGTGCAGAGGCTGCGGCTAAACTTGCAAAACCTTGTCCAAGACTTGCTAGTCCGCTTCCTAGTTGCAACATTCCAGCTTGTGATAATCCTTTAGGTTTTGTTGAATTTTCTATAGCCATTATATATTCACATTCATTGTTACACTTAATACTTGCAAGTCTGCCGGCTCATTCTGCGAAATCGTTATTTGCTGCCTTTCATCAAAACCAAGCAAGCCTTTTACTTTTTTATCACCAGTAAAACTTGGAGGTGCTGCATCTAGCGGACTTCCTGCACCTGCTGCTCCAAAGGTTCTAAAAGATACTTTATCATTATTTACGGTAAAATCACCTGTATTATTTACCCTAAGAACTACCTCAGAAATACGTTTTCTTTTACCAATTTGACTTCCCATACCAGCTATCTCTATTGGTAAAGTTGTTACTGTAGGTGTCATATTAAGACCTATTTCACAACTAGTTTCAGCATCTCTTTCTATTGTTATTGAGCCACTAGAAACAACTCTATCTGTCATTACGCTACCATCAGCAATCACTTTTACTGTCTCGCCTTCTAAATGATCTAAACCTGTAAATGTACTTGTTGGCAATCCTGTTGTTACTGTCTTTGAGCTATCAAGCAAAGAGTCGTCTTGCATAACTTCTAAATATTTATGAGTAGAGCCATCAACTGTTCTTTGTGTAACTGTGTAAATCGTTGATATATCAATACCTACGTTAATAAATGTACCTGTTGCCGATAAAGTTTCTCGCTTTGTAAAGCCAATTACATTTTGCGAAAACAACATAGTACCCATGACTAACTGACCATCGCCATTTATAAATAGCACTAAATTAGATTCTTCTGTAGATGTGCTTTTTCTTACTGTGAAATCCACAGGGTTTTTTATCAGATGTGAAGATAGCAAAGATATGTTTTCAGATAGTGATGATTGTTGCAATGTGTCATAATTAAATGACATGATACTTTTACCACCTCGTTGAACAAATATGTTTAAGCCACTGATAACACCAACATTAAATCCTGGTTCACTTCCAAATTGTGACACTGGCACGAATGTAAAGGTAGCAGGTGTAACCGCTGCAAAGTTAGTTTGTGGAATAACAAATTCAGAGCCACTTGTAAAAACTGTTAAGTTACCACCTGTTGACTTAAGATTTACTATTTCGTTTATTTGATCTGTATCTAGTGTTGCATCTAAAGCATCAGCGTCATCTAATGAACCAAGATCAAAATCAAAATATACACCTATTTTAGAACCCCATACAGTTTGTGGTCTTTGTGTAGTGCCACCAAAATATAACCTTCCACTATGAAACGTTACTGTTTTTGGATAGCCTCTTGTTGCACTCCAAGCGTCTTCATAACCAGTAATTATATCCCAATTACCTGTTGCTACTTGATTTGTATTAAAAAAAGGGATTTCTGTAACTGCTTCAACAACAGTAGTGCTTGTAATAGATAATATTCTAGCTCGTCCACCATTTGCAATAATATATTGGCCTATATAAGAACTATCAAATGGTACTGCATGTTGTGACGTTAAAGTAACAACTCCCGAAGTTGCACTAACTGTTAAATGACCCCAAGCTGCATCAGTTGTAACAACTGGATCAAAATCATATCTTGGCACATTCTCAAATACAACATCAGATATTAACCATCTGTCATCTGCGCCTTGTCTTTGTAATTGTTGCGGTGTAAATGTTTCTTGTACAAATATAGCTGTATCTGCTGATTGCGTGCTTTTAATTTCACTTACAACAGTATTAGTAAAGTTTGTTGCTCTAACATCTACCTGAAATACTTTGTTTCTATAAACAGCAATATTTTTATCAGTAATAACTAAAATATAGCTTTGTTCTACATTAAACTCAAAAGGTATTATTTTTGATTCTGATAGTGACGCGCTTTCTTCATATACATGAAATTCATTAATTGTTGCAACATCTGTTGTAAGATCTGTTGAGCCTATTCTTGCAAATCTAACATATCTATAAGAACCTCTTACTCTTCTTCTTCTAGTTACCACTGAGCTAGACATATCAATAGCATCACCAACGCTAACCCAATCAGTATTGTTTGTACTTACTTGTATAAAAAATTCTGTGCTATTAGTTTGCGAAGTTAGTTTTGTTTCTACAACATCTATAAAAGCAATGTCTTTACTAGCTCCTAGATCATAATGCACTATAACATATGGATTGTTTGTACTTATATTAGTTGTTGTAATTAAATTAGTTGCTGTGTCATCATCATTTGCATTTGCTGCCGTTCCGCCATTTGGCGCTGTTGCTGTAAGCGATGTAAGCCTTGTAACTTGCCTATGCAATCTTTCTATGAATTGCAATCCGTCGTCTCTTTTAAATCCACCTTGAGGCAACAATCTTACATTAGTCATTGTTTCTGCTGCTCCATAGTACCTATCTAAATCAGTACGACCCATCAACAAAGGATCAATTTCGCCAGATGTAAATTTAAATTGAGTCGTTTTTATAGGCATCTTAACTAATTCTTGCAGCTAATAAGTCATCAGCAGGTATTTGCAAAGTAGGCGTTTGCATACCATCTAATTTTTTTGCAACACCAAAAGCCCCTCCGTTATAATTATTAGCAGGACTTCCCCAAGCCTCTAGCTTTTTTTCAGCAACAATATTTGGATCATCTGTTATTGACCTAGCTATCTTTGCAGCCATTGCCTGCACTACAAATTCCACAAAATAAGCGGGGAAATTTTCTTCTATTACTTGTTGTTGATAATCAACATATATTTCTGTTTGATCTGCTTGTATTGTGTTTTCAAACCTTTCCCAGTTTGTAATAGGTATTGCGCCAACATTATCACTCTCATAAACAGCTCTTAATATTAGCATATCAGACGGTAGTTGATACGCATATTCCCATTTGTTTAAAGGGGCTGTTACTAATCTGGCAAGTTGCACTTTTGCCAAAGAAAACTTCCAAGGATGTAATGATAAAAGGTATTGAATGTATTCTGGATATATTAGGCCACAAGTTCTTGCTCTACTTGTATCATCAGTAAAACTGTTAATTGTATCTTCGCCTAATTCATTTAGTGCCTTTGAGCAAATATCAAATTTAGATACCATATTAATCCTTTAATATTGTTGTTCCGAATACATACGCTGTATATCCGTTTACACTTGACACATTACTATAATCCTCACCCTCAATTATATCACACAATTTTGTTTGATGTCTAGCAACTATTCTGTCATTGCCTTTATTTCCAAACCTTGGACAATCTTCTATGTTTTCTTGGGCTTCTTCTGCAAAAAAATATCCGTCTTCACCATTCATTGGCATACCTACTAAAATTATTTTTGTAAAACCCATCTTTCTCGCTACCTGAAGCGCATCTATACCACTTGTTGCACCTTTTTTTATATCGGTCCAGAAATAATCAGCAGTGTCATGCAAGTCTTGCCGATAATGTTTTGTTGTGTGCGTTTCTATGTCTTTATTAATAGAACGTGACACAAAGTAAGGTATTTGATCAGGATGAGCAGTAATTAATTTGTCACAATACAAACCTTGTACCGCCTCATTCACACCTATTGTAATAAAGTTACTATAAGTGCGTTGTATTCTTAAATAGTTTTTTAACAAACAAGGAGCTGAACCACAAATTACCGCAGTTAGCCCCTCATTTAAACCTGTATATACTTTTTGTACAGGAATCATATTCTTAATATATACAATATATATACTTTAAATATGTCGGACATATTAGTCTGAATCAGATGGTGTAGCTGTATTGATTACATTATATGTATCAACAACACCACTTGCATTTGATGCAACAATAAATTGCCCGAAAGCAGTTACAGATGTTGGAGTAGTTACATCATCAACAACTGTTACATCAATAATATCACCAACTTCTAGTTGATAATATACATCGTTAAAGTACCCAGCACCGTCAATAGTTGTAACACCATCAGTAGTTCTGTAAGAAAATCTAGCAGGTGCTAATCCTCTTGTAGAGTTAGAACCCATAGACGTAAAATTTGTAATAGAAAATGTCATGATTTACCTCTTAATTATGCTTCGTAAGTTAATACTTCGATAATACCTTCGGAATCAATACCAACTGCTCCAGCAGAGTAAAGTCCGTTAGTCAACCATGAAGTTTTTTCTGCAATGTAGTTCATTTCAGTTCTCATGTCGATACCAACAGCAAGACCAATTGCAGATTTATGATAAGCAAAGTTCTTTCTTAAGTTTCCAGTTAAAGCAATACCACCTTCGTCTCTATCTTCGATCATTACAAAGTTAAAGCCCAAAAGGGTATTTACTTCACCATTAACTAGAGCTTTGACAGACGCGTAATCAATTGAAGTTGATTTTTCCTCGCCTAGTAAATCCTCAAGTCCGTTTGCATTTATAACAAAAGTTCTGTCAGATGATGGAACACCAGCAGCGTCTAACAATCTTTTAGCTCTTCTTAATTTAGCAACGTTAAGTCCTGAATTAGTACCACCAACGTTTTCATCAACTTGAGTTGAGCTAGCTCCTGCATCAGCTGCATCTAAAATAATTTGATCTGCACGACGACCAATAGCACTAGAAATAGTAGTAACCAACTCTTTTCTCTCATCAAAGTTGATTTTTTGTAGGTCGTAAATATCAGAATATTCTGGTGCTTCCCAGTCTGTTAGAGTAGCAGTTGCATTAGAATGAGTTACATTCATCGGCACAACGTCACTTTGTGGAATTCTAGGTTGTGCTAAACCTTTTCCCAATTTAGGGAATCTGTGAGTAGAACCAACAACACCTGTTTTAGTTCTAACTGTGTTCATAAGCTTTGAAGCTCCTTGATACGCTTGTTTTACTTCTGCATCAAACTGAGCTATAAAAGCAGTAGATATGCTTGTAGACATAGTTTTATGTAAAAAATTAATAATGTTTATGAAATATCGCTACAGTGAGCTAAAGTGTTGCACAGGCCGTAAGGTATGCTGTGTCTTCTTTAGGATGTTACTTCGTAGTTTCCTACTACGCAAAGAACGCTTCATTTATAGGTGTTAGGCCACAAACTTAGCGTTCTTGTATTTTATGATTTTCGTTAAATGCTGTCAAGCTATATCTAGCCGTTCATAGCTTCGAAGTGAGCCTTAACTTTTGCATGTGCTGAGGCATCTCCTTTTTGATAAGCGTCTGATCTAATAATCTCGTCTACTTCGTCTCTTGATAAGATACCTTCTGGTACTGCGGTTTGTACTGGTATTGAAGGTTCGCCAGTTAATGCAGCAATCTTATTTAATACTACAACTGAGGCAGCATCAACCGCCATATTTTGAAATACTGGTAATTCATCTTTACTCAAAATACCTTTATTAACCATGCCTTGCCCCCAATTCACAACGCTTTGCAATACTCTTTTACCGTCTTTCCCAAGCTTTGCAATTTCTGCCTCTCTATATTCTGCATCCTGCGCTTCCTGCTCTTCTTCCGTCAACTCAGGGCCATTAAATGTCAACAAACCCTTTTCTTGCAAGCTAGGAATTAACTTTGAAACAAAAGTATTAAACTGATCTTTAGTAAGTCCAGATTCTAAAGCTGTCTCTTTTAGCATTTGAGACGCGTCTCCGTCTTCTGGCAATAGTTCCCCTAGATCTTCTGAGTAACTATATTCATTTGCTTCCTTTGGCGGTTTAAAACTGCTTTTTTGTGATAAAGCTTTTCTCAAATCCAACGCTTTCTTTTGTTCTGTTTGATAAGCCTTAATTAAATCATCCTGCTTTAGAGATTTATTTTCTTCGTCCCAGAAAGAATCGTCTAAACCCTCTGGCTTTACTACTTCTACAACCTCTTGTTCTTGCTGTTGCTCTTGTTGCTCATCAACTGTTAGCTCTTCTTGTTCCGCTTCAATTCCTGTCATTAAATTTGATTCTGTCATATTAATCCTTTAGTTTGGTTATTGATTCAATTCGATCTATAATAGATCTTACAATAGTATTTTGCCCCTCTCGTAAAAACGCCATGTGAACGCCAGTTTCGCCATCTCCTGGAACCCATGCAGGTTGTTCTATTGTACATTTCTTTAAATGTGCTAAAACCTTTTTTCCCGCCTCTGAATTAAAACACTTTGCATAACATTTGTTTAAATCATCATTTAGTGATTTTGCAGTTTCATTATGCAAGGCATCTGCTGCTTCCATATCATCCAAACCATAAGGTTTTTCCAAATTAGAATCTTGATTTGTCATATTTTAACTAATATAAAAAGTTTATGACCTTTTATCACAATTATTTTATATCACAAGTTTAAGCTTGTTGTTGCATTTCTGCTTGCTGCATTGCTTGAGCTGCCATGGCAGCTTGTTGTTTTAGCTCTTGTTTTTGCTCTTCAGTTCTTATTAAAGAAGGTGATACGCCTAGTTTATCAGCAATATAAGCCCCTATATCATCTATATTGAGAGTTAATTGGCTCAAATTACCTGTAGGGTCTATGCCTTTTAATACTTGGTCTGTATTTACTATGGTGTTTACTTCCTCTAGCCCTTGTGCTTTTGCAAGTGGTGCTAATATTTGCGTTGTTACGTTGATATTATCAATCTTAATGCCTTCACCAAAAGTAATAATATTTCTGTTTTCTAATACATGAATGACACGTTGTAATAACTTTTGTACAAACTCAAATATAAGCCGTCCAAACGCTGCGCCAGTATCTACTTGTAATTGCTTCATGCGCTCAACAATTTCTGTTGCTGATCTTACAGGGCCAGCATCAGGTGGCAATCTATCGTTAAGCATTAAAGTATTAATACGTTGCGTAAGATCTTCAAACATAAAAGCTTGTGCGTTAAAATCGCCAGTTCTAGGCAATGGAACAATAGAAGGGCCAGAAGGGCCTGCATTTCTTGCAACTGGAATCATTGCATTAGGTGCAATCCTAATTGTATTAGGATTGGTCACCCCGTCATCTGCAACAGTATAAACACCAAAGATATTCAACTGCGCTGATCTAATCATTAACTCTTTAGCTTTATTTAGCATTTTAAGGTCTGGCAATGCTTGTAATAATGGACCTCTACCAAATACTTCGCCTGCTACCTTAGACCAACGAACAATAATCCATGGGTTAACTTCATATTCCCTTTTAACAATCTTGTCATTTTTATAAATAACTTCGTATCTCCACAACTGATCTTTATCATCCCAATAGGTGGATTCTTCAAACTCTATTTCTTTTTCAGGGTTGTCTTGTATGCAATCAGATAAATCACTAGTTAATTTTGCATCTGGAAAAGTTGCCATAATGCCTCTAGCTGCTACTTTATGATCTCTGTATATCCCAGATATTTGACCGTTTTCAGATTCATCTAAACATAGATTAGCTGTTGGCACAGTAATAAACTTAATAGGCATTTGTTCATCACCTTCTAGCACTAACATAGCGCCAGTTCCAACAGCCAAATCATAATACATCTCACCGACTGCAACTGAAAAGTTAGAGCTGTTTAATGTTGAGAATAGTATATCTGTAACTAATTCTAATATTTTGTTTACTTCTTGTTTACGCTCTGGTGGAATTGCTGGCCCTGCTTTTAATTCAGCCCATTTAGTAAAAGGAGGCGTTAAAGCAGATTGCATGCGATTAAC
>Ga0208644_1001394_pt1 | contig 20264 bp, 26 predicted proteins | sample VirMetDEL_Nov_18_FD_184517 | JGI IMG/M metagenome (GOLD analysis project Ga0208644, IMG submission 184517) | Aqueous microbial communities from the Delaware River and Bay under freshwater to marine salinity gradient to study organic matter... | ecosystem: Environmental > Aquatic > Marine >...
GATGCGAAAACCTTTAATTGGGATGAAGATGACAGCCCTCTTGGGGATTTGATTACCAGAGAAATGGCTCGCATGTTAGCCTATCGTTGCGCTTTGATTGAAAATCTTCTTCAAGATGTCCGCTGCACAACATGCACAAAATTCGAATAAATTGGATTATCAACAAGTTCTTCTAAACTGGGATGCTAAAGCCGAACAAGATAAAGCTGATTTTTTAAATATTCTTTATGATTTTTACAGACCTTCTAACTGTTGTTATACCGGTCTTTATCAACAATTCGCTGCGGACCTTCTCGCATCCTTCAAAGCTTTAATTTTATCTGGTGAGTTCGAATTATTACCTGTTGTTGCCGTCGATGATACCGATTCGCTCGATGATTGTCATGAACCTTTATGCGACATTTAGGTCTTTTATTGTATCTTTTTTTAGACTGAAGTAAGTCTTCTATTCGTTATGTCTAGAGATTACGATAGAGAATATAAAACTTACCACGGCAAACCCGAACAAATTAAAAGGCGCGCTGCTCGTAATAAAGCTCGCGCCTATATGGTTAAAAACGGTAAAACGCACAAAGGTGATTCCCGCGAAGTGGACCACAAAAACAAGAATCCGTTAGATAATTCACCGGATAACATTAGAATGAGGGACAAGAGTGCAAACAGGCGGGATCAGTAGTGGCCGTTATTCCAGGCGCAGCTAGTTCGAATAACCCCGACGCTGCCGGCCAGCCTCGGTTTATGCCCGGTTTCATGGGCTACAACCGGGAACCTGAGCTTTCTTTGCGACGGACGTTCACCCTTGATGGATCCAATCGCATTGCCTCGCAGCTGGAACACAACCGTGGGACCTATTCGCGGCCGCCGGTGCAGCCTGTCGAGTATGCGCCTGGAAATATCAAGACGAGTCATTACGTGACGGGGGCTGTCGGCTATAACCAGCGAGCTATTGCCGCACCCGACAGTGCCGATGATATGAGCCAAGAGCAATATATGATGTCTATAGCTCAGGATAAACCTGAGCAACGACTCAGGATGCAAGAAGAACTACTTCTTAACGCCAAGCAGAACTTCTTAAATACTCGTGTAATTCCTACGGATTACGCAGCGCTGACGCATAACACCGTCAATAACTTGATGTCTTTAGCTAAAGCTAAAAAGGAGGCAAAATGATGCGCGACTCTGATTTTCCAATCCGGATGGCGGGTGCTCGTTTGAATCTCGATTCCACTCGGTTGGCTGGGATTACTCCCTCCGAGGTGACTCGTCGCCTGCGATATCAGGCGGCAAATCCTGCTACTTGAAGTAATATCAAGGGCAACTGAACTGCCCCCGTGGCTGCTTACACACTTCCAGAAGTTCGGCTCGATTGGATTACGCCATCGGCCGAACAAGTTATGGCTCGTCATGCTCGTGTATCTACGAGTAATCCAGATCGAGATGATTTTGAAAAGTTGTTAGCTTATTGCATAAAGCACTCGCACTGGAGTGTGTTTGAGCAAGCTTGTGCATCTTTTGAAATCACAACAACCCGAGCTATTTCACAACAAATACTCCGTCACAAGTCTTTTAATTTTCAAGAACTGAGTCAACGTTATTCAGATCCTACCGACGTCCTTAAGCAACACGCAGAGTATGCAGCTAACTTTGAGTTACGGGCTCAGGATTTTAAGAACCGGCAAAACAGCATTGAATACTCCGATTTTGAAATTGAGGAGCGATTCCGACCTCGCATTGAAAAATTGTTTTCGGATGTACAAGAGCTGTACGACGACATGCTTTCTGCGTCCGTGGCTAAGGAGTGCGCTCGAAATATCCTTCCTGTCGCAATGCCTACCCGTCTCCACATGACTGGCAGCGTTCGCAGTTTTATCTTTTATGTCGGCTTGCGTTCTGCTCCCGGAACTCAGAAAGAACACAAACTTGTGTCCGACTCAATCGGGCTAGCTTTGCTCGAACTTCTTCCTATCACTGTGTCTGCTGTGCTGTCGCAAGCCGCGTCTGGCTCTAATCAAGGACTGAACGGCTGGAATTTTATCGAATAGTAAAAAAGGGGCCTTTGGGCCCCTCTTTTTTGTCGTTTTATTTTTATCGGATCAGGTTTTGCCAAGGATCTTCATTTGATCCCACCGTAGGCGCCGCCATTGCTGGAGCGGGTGCAGCGGCTTTGATTGCCGCTGATTGGATCATAAGTAGCTGCTGCTTCAAGGCGCTATTTTCTTTGAGCACAGGCTCAACCCGGCTGTCAGCCCACGCGGCAGCGTTCGCTGTTAGACGGTCCAGAATGTGATCCGTGTGGGGGAACCGAAAAAACACCCCTTCTGGCAGTTCAATCCGTTGTCCGTTCTGATTGGCAGCTAAAGCTTCCAGAAACATAAGACCTTTAGAGAGGTCTATATTGCTTCTTACGCACAGTTGTTCTGGGTTAATGACACCTTTGTACTGTTCATACAGTTCGGAAAACACAGTCGAAACCCTTGTGGCCTCGGCTACTTCTTCCTCCTTCTTCGAAGAAACTTCTTTTGCAATAGATGCACCAGCCAAAAGGGAGCCAGCGCCAGCGAGCGCCACAGGAAGAGCACTAGGGTTTGCGATCGCAGAAGAAATGACGACAAGAGCACTAAGTCCGGTAAGAGAACTAATTAGATTGTGTTTCAACAGGTTTGTCATGAGTGTCGAAAGCTGTTTTCCAAACGAGAGGGTCTGGGTTTGATGCCCACTCCACAGGAGAAGGCAATCTGGTGTCTCCGTAGGAGGCTCGATCCGTGGTTGGATCGTAAGGCTTCAATCGTAGACCAGTAAAGACAGATTTGCCCTGCACGAACTTTGGTCCAACCCCTTCGATTTTCAAGACGTTACGCGTAGTTTCCCTAAGTCGATCGATAAACCTGGGTTTAGCTGAGTGCTTATATCCGTTAGACTTACAGAAGTTGACATAACTAGCATACAGTTCGCTGTGTGCGTTTTTAATAAATAAACCCCGCTCGCTTTCATCGGTGTTGGGCCGGAAAGCACCACCCCCAATAATGTTGTAGCTGTTTGGAGCGTAGAGTGTACACTCTGCCAACCAAGCAACATAGGGGTTATTAAAGATCAAAGCCTCTAGGTTTGTTGCGTTCAGCATGGGAACATGCTTAACCGGGTTGGCTAGAACATCGCGCATCTCCTCGAACGGCATGTCGAGAGCCCATGTGACCACGCCGCTTAGCTCGGGAACAAGCTCCCCTTCGACTCGGTCTTGGTAGATGTTCAAGAGATCGCGGCGTTGTGAGGGGGGCACCACGCGGTCCATAATGATCGTCAAACGGCGGCGCTCCAGACCGCTGCTGATATCCGAGCTTGTGATGTGCTCATTCGACGCAATACAGACTAGAACCTCAGGCTTGAAACTAATAACTTCTTTTCCGTACTTCCTCTCTGCTCTTAGTGTGTCTGATGCTGACGTAATCTTCTTTAGAACATCTAGACGTTTGTTGAAGTTAGCTTCATCCGTTAACAGTAGAAGCCTTTTGCCGATGAGGTTATGGCATTCGAACTTATTCGTCTCGATGATTTCTAGATTGCTGGTATGGGTTGCAGCAAATCCAGCCAGAGCGATCAGCAACTGCTGCAGCGTGGATTTACCTGTGCCCCCAGGTCCCACAAGGTGGAGGAACCTTTCACCTGTCGTGTAACCCGTGAGCAAAGCTCGGCAGAACGCACGAATAATGATGACACGCTCGGTTCCTACACAGGAGTCAATCCATTGCAGAAACTTTGGGCACTTTGCTGTTTTGTCGTAGGGGTATGAAAGGCGGCTGCGTAGATACAGTTCTTTTTGATTCTCCGAGTCGAACTCAAATGTCTCAGCATCGAGAACCCCGTTGGTGAAGGCGATCTTCCCTCGGTTCTTGCTCCAGATTGATGTGCGGCCTCCGTCAATAGATTTCAACAGTTTCGCTTTCAGGATCTGATATACCGAGCCCACCGTGGCCGAGTTGTATCTAGGCAACACCCCGGCCGCCACAAACGTATCCAATGTTTTTACGATCCTACGCTTAATATGTTGTTCGTCCTGCAGATACCAAATTTTTCTATCGGCATCGTATGTAAAGAACTCATCTAAAGATGAATCAAACAGAAATTCACCACCGTAGTTATTTACGATGATGTCTGCTACGTCGTTCTCTGAGAATTGTCTATTGTTTTGTTGAATTTGAACCAGTTGGGCTGGTGTGTCTGGCGTGGCGGCCACCTCCATTTCCTCCGTTGATGTTGTTGTTGGTGTTGATGTGGTGTTGTTTGAGTTCGAAATATCAAATTCCGAGAGCTCTTCGAAAGATAAAACCGAATTAGTTGGTTTCGGTTTTTTGATTTTAATTTGATCTTTTACTTCCTCGGAACACAGTTCGTCGAAAGCTTGCCGGTTTGTCTTTTTGATCCGCTTCCAACCAGCTAAGTCTCCATCTTCGGAGGCTATGGCGATCGCGGGCTTCAGGTCGCTCGGATCGTTGATGCTGTTTAAGATCCGGAAGAATTTCCCATCGAGGTTCGGGCTGTATTCGTAGATATTCTCGAATATGGTGTGTGCCGTTGTCAAGGGGTCGTCGCATGTCGCGATGCCTTCGGAATTCAACCAGTTGCACCAACCCAGAATTTCTTTCAAGGCCACGGTCATGGAGAACGACCGATCCTCTACCGGTTCCCCATCGAACATGTTTCGAACGGTCTGGCTGAGTAATTTAACTAACTCAACACCGCGATCACTTTTAGATGTGGTTAGATACAGTTCGGCGTCGTGTTCGGATTCCTCTTCTTTGGGGAGCGCTGTGTATGCCGCAAACGCCTCATCAATTTTTGCTGAGGGTATGAAGTTGCTGAACACACCCAGAATGCTTTCTACTCCGGTTCCGCCGTAAAACAGATTCGGAATCTGGGTTGCTCTTCTGTCAGAGCCTGGGATTTGATCTGAGATCTGTCTGGTAAACCATTGGTAGAAACCCGTATCGATTATTGGTTTCTCTAAGCCGAACACCAGACGGAAGCGTGGCCATTCTGGAGTGTGACTCGGGGACAGATATGCAGCACTGAGATATTTTTTACAGAGGTCTAATTCCAGAGCCTCTTCTACAGTTAACTGTTGATCTTGAATTTTATTACCGTCTTTATCTTTTCCGTCCGCCTGATTATCTATATCTACGATTATTAACCCAGCTTTAATACAGCCGGTCTTTTTCTCTACTCTTTTTCCTCCGATTAAATGCCACGCACACAGTCCGTTCTGTTCGTCGCACACGAATCGAATTAAAGAATCAATATCTTCTTCTTCCTCAATCCAATTTTCATTGAATACCCGAAAGTTGCCGCCAGCCGAAATCTTTCCCGTTTTCGGATTTATAGCATTTTTGACTTGGTCGTTCCGGCTGAAGACGAATTTCACGAGACCTCCTAGTCTTGCCATTTTGCCACGACTTTCCCTGCGGCGCAGCGGAAGTCGGCGTTAAGCTTTACTACACTTAGATACATTTTTAAAGAGTTACTTGTTTTGGAGATCGTAAAACTGCCGCAAAACACTAAGCCATTGTTCGGTGTGTTTGTCTACTTGAGCCCGGCTGAAAGAAAAAATTTGAACATCGTATTCTGGAAGCGGCGTGGATACGATTATTCTCGTTTTATCGATTCGTACGCCTAAACAATCCTCTGCCGCTAATGCGTATGCGGCCATCTGCATCATGGTTTTTTTAGCTTTAAATACTCCCCCTATAAGAGCTTTTCTCACGTTGTCTGGAATGTCGCTGGTTGCTTTGGGGAAATTTAAAGAATAAGGTGACGTACTTGTTTTAAAGTCCGCTAGGATTGTCTCTCCGTTTTCATCTCGATAAATAAGATCAGGACACCCAGCATACCCATGTCCTGTTTGTTCGTTGTAGTAATGAAGTCTTCCGACTCCATCATCCCCCACATATTTTCGCCATTGTGGTTGGTTGTAGGGTGACTCGCTCCAGAGGACTCTGCCGTTCTCTAGCAGGCTGTCCAACATCTCCGGAACCCCACGCCAATAGGGCTTGTACTCTTCCGGAGGATTTACGGTCAATCCTCTAATGTGATTCTCTGTTGCAGAGTGGATCCACGTTCCCCTTTCCGCTGCTTTTTCTAGGGCTCCTGGATTACTTAGATTCCACGCATTGAGTTTTTTCCGTGTTTCTTCTGTTTGCGTGGCTGACAGAACGGATGTAACAGACGGTAGTGGACGAGGCACTCCATCACAAACGTAGTGCCTCAGGCCATTTAGAGTTAGTCTAGTTTGGGACACGTTATTGTGTCGAATTAGTCTAACTTTAGTCGATTTTATTAAAAAACCATTGAAAACGACGGAGGTAAATCTTCGTCATCATCCTTTTGGTTGCTCTCTGTATCTTCCACCGAATCCTCGTCATCATCTTCTTCCATGCCTATGAAGAATTCTGATTTTTGATATGAGAAATTTTGAGCATGGCTATTCAGTTCCTCACTCAAGCACATACCCGCACAGAAGCTCTCATTGATTATTTCGGCACACTCCTCTGAAGTACGGGCTTCTCCGCTAGGGGACACACACTCCTGCAGAAGCTGATCGGAAACCAAGATCGCACAGATCTTCTCCAGAAGTTTATTTGTTTCAGAAAGTCTTTCCAGAACATCCTTCTGGAATTTGTCGAATTTATCTTGTCGAAATGAGGTCATGGTAGTGGGGGAAGTGGATCTACTCGGTCCCAATCGAGTCCGTATGTTATCTGAGTTCCGTCGTGCCAACACTCGGGGCGTTGAAACAAGAACCAACAGCTAGTGACAGAGTCTCGGGTTGAACCCATTGAGCGGAATTTCGGGCGTGGGTTCAGCACAATGATATTGCTAATCTTGTTTGCCAAAAGAAAGCTTTTACGTTTAGCTACTGGTTCGATAAAAGATAGGCGATCTAGCACTGCGATCCCCTGTTGAGCTACTTGGATACCATACTCCAATATGTATTCTGCTTTATCACCTAGTCCCATTGTTGCGGCCACCACCCAATCGTATTTACGTTCTTTTTGTGTTACCCACCACATAGGATCTACTACATTACTTTCGTCGGTATTACTTGTTACGTTTAGTCTGTGTTTCTTCAGTTGATCTCCTAAAACATTCAGAGGGTCGTGTGGGACGAGGATTGTTCCTGTTATGAAAGAATGCTTTATCAAGGCGTGTGTGACGCCACTCGGGATAGTGTAAAAAGAGTCTGTCATGCTTTTGCGGGTTTGATCTGTCAGATCTTAATGACGGGTTTGTTTTTTGGAGGGGTTTGTCCCGTAAGCTTTAGGCAAGACATTCTGTAGATTATGTTAAATCTAGACTGGATGAGCACAGAGCAGGAGTTTCTACATAAACGTGTGATGACCGATGCAGCTAAACTCAATCGAGAGCAGTTGTTGGAGATTTTTGAAGGAGTTCATAAACAATACCTCATCCGAGCCCATCTGTTTTCTCGGTTGGCCACGTGGTGCGCCCGAAACTCCATTCTCCTTCCTGGTTTTGACGAGCTGCTTGCTCCTCGGGAAGTTGAGCATCCGTCCGGGTTGGAAACTTCTGAAGGCTGACAAAAAAAAGGGCGGTGTCCCGCCCGTGTTATCCACTCGAATTGAGCTTAACCGACAGGTTTCGTTAGAAATCAATCCCAAGAGCCTTGGCTTGCTCTTCTGTTAGCTCTACCGCTTTCTTTTGATTGGGTGAAGGCGGCTCGGGTGCTGCTGACTTCAGCTCCTTAGGCTTGTCTTTAGCCGCGAAGGATGGACGCTGAGCATCCCCTCGCGTTGCTGCGAATTGGGCTTTGATTTCCGCGTGGTCAGCACCGAGGGGCAGCTCCACCAGATCGGAACCCGGAATATGTGACTTGAGAGCTGAGGAGCAGAAACTGCCACCTTTGTCCTCAAGCCAATCGTTGACGTCAGCGATGAGTTTTTCTTCTTCCTTGTTAGCTGCCGGGCGATCGTTGAATTCCAAGGCGTTGAAGTTGATCTTTGCGCCATCTGCCCCAGTTAGGGGATCACGTTCATTGAAGCTGCGAGTTACAAACTTCGTAGATGTGATTACGCTTGCGCAGTTGATCCTGTTGTTGTAAAGCGTCTGGAAATAACTAATGAAGTTTTTCTGAGACGACTTCCCTGAGATCATTGAAGTAGTCACACACCGTGGAGGCAACAGCCGGTGGTTCGGGGACACACCAATGTAGGCAATGCGCAAGAACTCTTCTTGATTGCGCATACCTAAGTTTCCGAAATACGGGGTAAATCCCAGGAGAATGAACTCAATTGGGATTCCATTGTCGTTTTTATCTACGATTGCGGCGTCAGGGTCTACGTCCGATTTCCACCTGCGAGCTTGAAGATCAATTCGAAGAGTATGCGGCGGGACGTTACAGAGAATTTCGTCCTGTGAAAACTGACCAGCGATAAATACCATTGTTTAGTACCAAAAAATCAGAGGGAGAAGTCAATCGAACCGATAGCAGCTGCAGCAACTTTACCTTTTTCAGGATCCGCAGCTTTCTTAGGTGTGCTTTTAGTGGACTTAGGAAGGTAAAGAATTTTGTCTGCCGTGTAGTTCAAGTACGATTTCTGATCCTTTTCGCTCGTGGAAACTTTGCCGACCACGATAGTGGGGGTTCCTGGAGCCAGCTCGGAGAGTTGCGCACTCAGTTCTCCCCACGCCGTAACCTTGAACCAAGAGGTTTCGTTTTCGTCAGATTGCCACGCTAGAGACCTGTTGGTTACCGTCGTGTCGGTAAGCTCAACTTCATCAGCTTTAGGACCGAGGCCCCCAGTCGCCATGAAGGTATTAATCGCCAGAAGATCGTGAAAGTTCTCCTCTGTCACGACCAACATGACCTGCATCTTCAGGACTCCATCAAGAGTCGGCTTCGTGGGACCCATCGCTAGCAGCGTTTGTCCTTCCTTGAGGTTCTTCAGCAGTTTTCCCACGTAGTGGTTCTCCTGCTGCAGAAGCTGCACCTTTGTTGCAACCCTTTTTTCGTTTGAAGGCAGACTTTCAGCGATTACGTTTGTGATGCCGTCTTCGGTTTGAGCCTCACCCGTGACTTTTAATCCGAGTAGGAACAGATTCATTTTTTAACCGTCGGTAAATGGTTGAGCGATGGACGTTGAGTGCCGAGGCGATCTGAGAGACCTCCACACCTTGGCTTCGGTAGGCTACTAGCAATTGCTCGTCACCGCCAGAGAGTTTCTCGTTTTTCTCACGAACGTACTCAAAATGATATGGATTTACACATGTTTTACATTTACAGTTATTTTTAGTTATAAAATCATCTTTTGGTATGTCTAGGTACTTAAGAATTAAACTTCTTAAATAATAACGTTCTCCCACTATGTAACAACATGGAACATCGTTTGTACTGCCTTTATCCCATGTGTAACATCTTTTGTGAGAGAAATTGTTGAACGCAAGGTCTGTAAACAATTTTGATATAGCCGTCACTTTGTGCGGCCCATATAAGATGTCGTACCGATCAGCCTCTAGCGCACGGACAATATCGATCGCTTGAGCCTGCGCGTGGCCGTGATCGTTAGCCTCTACGGCTAATCTGGTTTTCTTAAAGTTTTTTACGATTACTAATGTGTAATTCTCAACCATTCACTACTTTCTAGTTGCTCCTTTCTTTTCTGCTTTCGCTTTAGCTATGGCTTTTGCTCCTGCTGTTGAGAGTCCGGAAGCTTTTTTAGTTGCGCTACTGGTCTGGACTCCAGCCTGTTTTAATTGGGCTGCTCCGCTAGCGCTCACTTTAGGAGCTTGTCTTGCAATTTTTTGTAACTGAGCGGGGGTGGCTCCGCGGCTTAGGAGAGCTTTGACGTCTCTGCCGCCGAGTCCAGCGCCCCCAAATCTCTTAAGGTTATAAGACGAAATTCCCTTCTTTTTCGGTATTGCTTGAGTTGGTTGTTCTTCTGTTCCTCCCGCTTCCTGCGTGGGAGCATACCGTTCTTCGGGCATCATCGCACCGAAGTCGGGTATTTCGAATTCAGGCATTTGGAATTCTGGGAAAGTTAAGTCAGGTAGTTCCTGCCCCATCCCCGCTCCTGCACCTCCGCCGGTTTGTTGGCTGCGAAGTTGTGAAATACTGCTGATTAAATCGTCAATACCCAGATCTTTACGAAGTTTTGCGACATCTTGGAGAGGGTTTGTTGCGCCGACGTTTGTCGGATTGAAAACCTGTGGATTTGCTAAGCGAGCTGCAGCTCCCTCTGCTTGTTCTTCAGCAGAGCTTGCTCCTAATCGGCCCCCTCTACTCGGCTTCAAAAATTGACCTGCTGTTTTTATCGTTTCCTGCGCTGCTTCAAGAATGTCCGGCGTGGCGGCGCCGAATTGCGGAAGTTGACCGGCGAAACGACGCTGACGAGCCACGACTAAACTAAAACCCTTTCTAAATGTTAGCTTACTTGATTTGAATCACTTCGAATGTAATACCTTCGTAGCCCATGTCCTTTTTTAATAACCATATCTAAGGTTTTTATGAAGGATGACGCATCTTCATAGTTTTTGAATACTCTGGCTTTTTCTATGTTCTTAGTGTATTTAGCTACTGTATCTTGATTTAGAACTTGTTCTATGTACTGTCCGTTTGGGCTTAAAATTAGCCAAGCCTCCTTGAAAGTCAAGTGAGTGAGCTTAGCCACTTCCGAGTCGCTGTACAGAACATGATTTTGTTTAACTTTAACTTTTTTTGTTTGTTCAGAACCCTTTTTAAAACTTACTTCAATTTTGTGTTTCTTTTTTAGCGCTCTGGCTTTATTACTTGCAATCAAAGGAGATTCGAACAGCTCGGGCAAAATATAGACATCATCTTCACCATTAATTACAGCTAGATACACTCCATCTGCTTTAACGGTAAAAACCTCCTTATCAGGATTTTTAGAGAATTTAGCCAAATCCATTTGAGCTCCTTTGTTGCGTGGATTTTATTTGGCGGACCAATCTTTGCCTACACCGGGTTCCGCTACTAACCGCGTTTTTTTAAACACAGTTTTGCCAGCATCTACCATAAGCTGTTCTAGCTTTTTTAGCCACAGGTCTTCCAATCCTTCCTTAACTTCTAAAACGCATTCGTCGTGTACTACAGCGATTAGTCTCACATCGTCATTTAAGTATTCGTTTAAATTACCTAGAGCCACTTTAAGACAGTCTGCTCCTGTTCCTTGGATCAGGGTGTTTGCAGCGATCGTCATGCGGCTGTCGTCGTACGAGAGAAGCCTTCGTCTACCCATAGCCGTCCGGGTATAGCACCAACCATCTTCAACAAGCGCCCCGCGTTCTCGGTGCCATTCACGCAGGCGTGGATACGCAGAGTGAAATTTGCTGCGAAGGACTTTGCTTTCGGACAATGATAGGTGGACATTGAAGGATGCTGCAGCATATGTTTTAAATTTTCTAAAACCTAGTCCATATATAAAGCCAAAGTTAGCTCCCTTAGCTTGTTGTCTCTGTAGTTTTGTTACTTGATCTATTTCGCAGTTGTTGATTAAACTTGCCGTTAGCGTATGTAAATCTATGTCGTTGTTATACGCCTCTTGCATTTGTGGGATGTCAGCTAGCTCAGCCAGCAGCCTCAACTCCATCTGACTGTAGTCAGCGATGATTAGGGAGTATCCTTCGCTAGCGATAAAGCATTCCCTAAATGCTTTAGATCGAGGCACTTGTTGCAAGTTGACACCGTAAGTAGTTTTCTTCTTCGTCTTAGTTCCCCGGGCAGCCCCGGAGCAAGTGAATCGTCCGCTGTTTGCTCCTACTTGGTTATAAAAACTATGTATTCTAAGTGTTACAGGATTTATGTTATCTAGGAGTTTGACGGCGTGCTCTAACTGCGTTTCTATTTTTGTACGCTCTCTATAGAGATTTAAAACTTCGTCGTCGCTATCAAACTCAGAAAGAGCGATCTGGTTCAGCGTGGGCTTTCCTGACTCTTCGTCTACAGGAACTGCAATGCCGCAGAGACTAAAGGCAGTAGTAACTTGAGCTGTAGAGCCAGGATTGAACTCTTTCTTAGCTCGTTTCCCGAGAGCCACTTCTCCGTCTTTGTTCCTGGGGAGCTTATGTCCTTCAGGCAACCGGTCGTCTAAGGCTTTGAGAAACTCTGCTGTTTTGGTGTCCAGCTCTTTCTCAATTTTATCTTTTAGCCCGTTTAATTTGTTTATATCGACTCGGAATCCGGTGTAGCACATCCTAGATACTGGGCGGATACACTTAGATTCGATTGCATATATCTCCAATAGTGCCTCTTCTTTTAGTTCTGCGAGTTGCTCTGCGGCAATTGATGGCAGTACGTCCACATCCGTGGCTGAATACTCCACCTGTTCGAATGTAAGTTCCGGTGCGCTCCAGTCGGTTAGACGCTGCTCCTTATCCAGCTCAAGACCTAAACGCCTTTGTGCGACCGCTTTCAAGGAGCAAGACAAATCTGCGAAATATGGTTTGTTTGCTTTTGGGGAGACTTTCTTTTCTTTAAAACCCGCCCTAAGAACCCTCTCCGCAACGAACGTATCAAAAATTTTATTTTTAAAGTCCACGCCTATTGAATACAGAAACTGCATATCGAAGTTGGCGTTGTGGATGACCAATAGATCTCGGGACTCGATTAAATCCCGAAGAGCTTGTGTTGGTTGTGTTTTAAACAGATCAAAAACGTATATGGTTCTGTTGTCAATGTTGGGGTTAGCGTCACACAGCTGAAGCAACCGAAGCTTAGAAACACTTGCCTGCAGCCCCGTGGTTTCTGTATCTAAGCAGAGTTTTCTAACGTCCTGCAGATCGGCTATCGCTTTCTCTGCTTGTTCTTTTTCAGTTAGATACAGAATGTTCATGAGTATTTTTAGGTAAATAAAAGCACCCTCAGAAATCCCGAGGGTGCGGCCAGTTTACTCTGCTCAGCGTTCGATGCGTTTCCGGAAAAGAAGTTTCGCAAATGATTCGCAATCTGACCAGAGTTCGGCGAGAGCGACGCCTTTTTCGCTTGCTCGAATCTTGTAAAAGACCCTACGCATATCTTTTGCTCTTCTGTCTCGGTTTGGATTACTAGATCCTACGGACACTTCACTAAGGACTTCAATAAGATTGTGCTTCTGACAGAAAAGCATACCCTCCCTCAGACTGATATACATCGGGGATACGTGGAAGGTTTTCTTCCTTTCAACCCCTTTAACAAGCTCACAAGGTTGGAGGAAACCAGCGTCACCCAAAACAAAACCCCGGTATGCCGTGGAGTTGTTAGGCAGACTTCGAGTGATCCAGCAATCATTAACAAACTCCGTAGCGATGCGTCGAAGCGTTGTCCATTCCTCTTGTGTTGTTCGAGAAACGATCAGAGCAACTCCTGCGGCCCAGTAGGCGTCGCTCCGATGGAGTTTGTCGATGATGTCCTCCAGACTCAGCACCTGCTCTTCGTACGCCGGTTTAGCGGCTCGGACGAGAGTCCTGGGTGATGCGATCTTTTTTGTTTTATCAGAGCGCCCCATCGAGATTCGCCAAGCCAGACTGGCAAGCTCTTGATTTCCTTCTTTCACGGATAGGTCGAACAGCATTTTGCTGTTGACCTTCCGCATGTCGAGGAACTTTTCTAGATCGATCCGCAGACCTTGCAAAGGGTCTAGCCCTGTCGCAGTCAACAGCGCCGTGGCCTCCGAGGGTTTGATCGGAGTCCCTTGCAAGTGGAAGTCAAAGTTCATGTTAGTAGACATGTGAACAGTTGGAACAGTAGAATTCAATGCTGTGAAAGGCAAGTGTCTCAACTTTTTCTTAAGATTTCCGTATCGAACCCTGGAATAATTTTTGAGTCATGCTCTTCCGGTTTGAGTGAAACACACAAATGAATGTGTTCGGATATTTTTGATGTTATTTGATCCCAATCTGGATCTCCTAAATTAGTGAATCTCAGCAACTGATCAAAATCTCCTATTCCAAAATAATGTTCTAAATAATTTCTAAGCGGCAGACATATTTCAAAATACATAGTTCTGTTTACATCGCTTGAGACTATAGAAAAAGTTCTAGTTTCTTTTAGAAACTTTAGATGCGCGTTGTGATACCAGAAATCTACCGCGTGACAGCCCTCCAGATCGCGTCGAGTTACAACTGAAGTAACCCAGTTCCTGAGATCTTCGATTGTTTTACCATCTTTGTGGTATTTGTTTTTAAGTTGTAGTAGTACTTCAGCTGGTGTCGAAACCATTAATCTTGCTCTGGTTCGTTAAAGTCAAGCTCAAGATCTTCTCCTGGTTCACAGTTTCTCAGTCGCACCCATTTAAACTCTCCGTTTATTCTGCCGTAACATATATAGTATTTGTTTGTATTAGGATCAAAATGTAGAGCTCCTACATGTTGCGCCGTTCGGTTTATCTGATCGCGGATAAGAGCTATTTCAGATTGTCCTCGTTCGTAGTATTCCGCGATGTCAATTAATTCTTCTACGGTGTTTCTTGATTCCTTCATGGCTATCGAATGCACTTCTGAATTGCATCAACTGTATCTAGTGAGTTTGAGATGTTCACGCTGAATGTCTCATCGCTAAACAAAGTGCAAACTTCAGGGACTGCCATATTCAAACAAACGGTGCTTACCTGAGTCCCTGTATTTGTTTTAAACGTTTTAAGAGATCTGATGAAATTTTCTCCGACCTCTGCTTGTCCATCAGTCAAAATCACAACGTCGGCTTTAGGTTCTTTAGCACCCTGCCGTACCACGTGGTTAATCACGGCGTTGAAGGATGTTCCTCCGCCGAGTGTCCAGCTTGTTAGCTCGTCGAGCATTTCTCCCCTTGTAAGACCACTCTCTTGGATTTCCAGAAGCTCCATGACGGCTGTGTCAAAGAGGTTCACATAGATTTTTCTGTGTTCTTTTTTGGCTTGTTCCGCGATAACCAAAGCAATAGCTTTACTCCAAATTTCTAACTCACCACTCATCGACCCAGAAGCATCGATATACATGATGATGGGACCTTTGCCAAGATCTTTTCTGTGAGCCGTGAAGTCCTTTGTCATTAGAGTTTTCTGAGAGTATTTAAGGGCAAACAGAGCTTTACCTTGCGGCGTGGCAGCTAAAGCCAGCTCGGATGGAAACGCTTTAATGACGTTGTTGCTGAACTCTGCCCCGGTTACAGATTCGTAATGAGATTTAGCCAGCCGTGCCCTTTTCCGCTCTTGCCAAATTCTCTGCAGAGTCCCCAGCTTTTTAACTATTTGTTTTAACTTGGCGTTATTCTGAAGCTTTCTGGCGAGTGCTTTTTTCTCTTCTATATTTTCAGTTCGTTGTCTTTCGCCAGCTGTCGTACCCCATAGTGTTGACATAGCTTCGTTTGCTTCCTTACTTTCCGCCAGAGTTTCATCCATTATCTGATTTGCCTTCCCTTGGATAAGTTGCCTAGCTTGTTCGATGGCTTCATTCAGTTCTTGATTGAGCTCCTTACCCTCCCTTCGGTATTTGTTGGCGGCGGCCGCATCTCCTGCAGCTTGAGCTGCTTTGAAGTTTTGCCGAAGTTCTTCGAGTCGTTGCCCAGCGTGGACAAGCAGCTGCGTGTTAAAGATTCCTTCGTCTATTGCCTTTTCTAATTCATCAGAAAGTTTATTTAAGATCACCACAGCGTTGTTCGCGCTGTTGTATTGCTCACCGCTGCAGTGCTGCAGCATCTGGGGCCACGCCGCCGCAGCCGATAAGTCATCCATGATTGCATACCATAAACCGTTTTCCGGTTTGTAGCCCTTCGGGAAGGCTGCTTTATCCCCGTTGCATAGTTTTCTAAAGTAGTCCTCGTATGCCTCTAATGAAACCAACCAATTAACATCATCAGCTTTATAGAGGCGTTCGAACAACTCTTTACCGAATCTAGATAGCTGTTTAACATTGTGAGTTTCCGTTAAATACCTTACTGATGGTCTCGCATCTCGGATAAAGTCTTCCCAGAGAAAGTCTGCCAGCGCAGAGCAAGCCAGGGTCAGCGGCTCGTTGTTTGTAAGCCGAATAAATTCGATGTTTGTTTTGGGGTTCATGATTACCTGCTGAATTCGTTTAAAGCTTTAGCAAACGTGGCGCTGTGTGTTTCAAGTGATTGAATCAGTTTCACACCATCCGCTCTTGTTCGAGCGCTTATGCGCTTTTTATCATCATCGAGAACTTCAGATACTTTAGTCTTGATTGTGTCGATGTCTTTGTGACAGCGCCGTAAGAACATAACGTATTCATTTAAATCCTGTAGTCCCTTGGATTTGAATCTGTGCGCTGTTGCCGTGTACTCCGAAAGAATTCCTGCTGCGGCTCTTTTCGCCGTGGCGAGAATGTTATCGGCAGTCGGAATCTCTTGATCGATGGTTTCTTTAATTGTTAGTTTATCGTCTTCAGATTTATAGACGATATGAATGATGCTGTTGTGCATATGTTCTGGGCATAGTTCGCTATCTCCCTGCACGATTGCCCACGCCTTGAGGAATTTCAGAATCTGAACTCTTCGGCGATCGCTTACCGTGATGGACCTTTGCTGCAGCATCTCCCACACAGAACCAAACTTATCCAAGAAGTCATCCGAAATCTTTACGTTTTCAGCCGCTTCTTGTAGTTCTTTTAGTTCTGCCAGGGTCAAGTGTTCGCCGACAGATGGTCTTTTCTCAATCCCCAACGCCCACTGGTCGAGAATTCGTTTGGAACTTGGTTTTCTTAACGGCAGCACAGTCGGACGGAAGAGGAATCGATCCGCAAAAGCTTGTAGAGATTCCTCCTCGGGCCAGCTATTTGTTGCAGCTACGATCGATTCGATGGGGGTTTGGATGTATTCTTTGCCGTTATTAAAAGTCCTTTCGTTTAGGAGCATCAGCAAAGAGTTGAGAATCGCTGAGCTACCTCGGAACATCTCATCTAAGAATCCGATATGAGCTGACGGCAGATACCCGTCGACATCTCGGCTGTATTCATCCTGCAGCAACTTGGTCACGGCTACGGGGCCGAATACTTCCGAAGGATCTGTCGTGGGAGTTAATAGATAACCAAAGTAGTTCGCTCCGGAAATCCCTTTGCAAATCGATCGGACAAGATCAGATTTGCCGGTGCCGGGTTCGCCAAGTAGGAATGCGTTTTGACGGCTTATTAAAGAAGCCAACAACCCGTCGATAATTTCTTCCCGTTCGAGATTGGCGACGTTAAGCCAAGAGCGAAACGTTTGAAGCTTTACAAAAGTTTTGTTGTTCATGGTTAGTTTGGTTTAGGTGATCAGAAATCGATGCTGTTTGCTGTGTCGCTGGAAGCTTCTGCTTCGTCTGCTACCTCTTCGATTAAGTTATCGAGGTTTTCGGTAGCTTCTCCAATAAGTTCCCGGCGTTGTTCCACTAGTTTTTTGAGTTGTTTAGCCCGCTGTTCGTAGACATCTAGTTCTAGGTCTACGTCTTTAATTAACATGTCGAGAGCATCGCTATTCTCCACGGTTTTAATTCGATCACATAAAGTCTTGTAGCTGTTTGAGAACGTCAGAGATTGTTGCAGAGCATGTAAGCCTTTAGAAGCGTTTCTGTTGTTGCAAATTTCCTCCAATTCTGCTTTGATCTCGTCTTGAACTTGAAAGAATTCTTTAGTCCCTTGAGTCCGAACGCCGCGGTCTGGATCTTGAATATCGATGCCGGCTTGTAGGAGCCGTTGCGAAAGTTGTGATAGGTTTTCGAAACCGGAAACCGAGTCGCTGATTAGCTTGAGCTTTTCGGCAGTGATCTGCCAAGAACCCCGCTTCTTGTTCCCTCCCGTTTGCTGTCTGCCGATCTTGCTATCCGAGCGGACGTCAAGGTCATCTAACAGCTCTGCGCTTATCATTAGCGCTTTATCTGCTGCATTATTCTTAGCTGCTTCCAGCACTTGAGCTGTGTTAATTTGATTTTCGTAAGCGGCTAGTCCGATTGAATCGCCATCAATCGGTTTATCAACTTTATTTAGAGAGACTGGGAGGGGTCCCAGCACTGATACGCGGATAGGGGTTTTATATTCTTGCCGCGTGGGGAAGATTCGGAGGTATGCTTCGTATGCGAGCTGGAACTCCTCCTCATCCTTAAAGAGTGGGCGAAGGATTCCTTCTGCGGTTTCCTTCCAATTTTGGAATTCAGACTCCCACAGATCCTTCAACTCATCATTTGCCTTATCTGCTTCCTTACGAATTTCCTTAATTAGTTCATTAGCGCACTCAAAGTAGGAAGCAGTGACAAAGTGACAATCATTATAATGAATACAATACCCATCATAAAGTTCACGCTGCATAACGCGTAGCGAATCAAGTTTTCCCTTAAGTGCGTTGCTGAGATTCGGCCGAAGACTGACAGTGTTGTTCTTTTCAAGGGTCTCGATTACTGATTGCGGAAGTTTAAGATCATCAAATTTGATCTGGACACTTTGTCGCACGCTGGCGGATACTGAACAAGCCAGAAGATAGTGGGTTGTCATCTGAGGTAGTTAACTAAATGTGTTGGTTTGGTGTATGAAAAAACCTCCGAAAAACGGAGGTTTGCTCTCCCTAGCGGCTTTCCCCGCCGCGGCCATCTTACCGGATATAACCCCGTATGTACAGGGTCGGCCACAGAACTCATGAACTGATACGGTTTAGCCCTTCCGGAGCCGAGTGAACGCTAGGGAGATTCGCTCCGTCACTTCGTCACATTCGTGAGCTGTTACGAGCTGCTCGGCCGTATGCTTGAGTGCGAGCTTGGCTAGCTTCAGTTCTTGCTCTAGTTTTGCGACTTTGGCCTGGAGCTTCTCCAGCTTGTCGTGCGGCGTGGGGACTTTAGAAATCCTCACAACGATGTTTGTGTTGTAAACAGGGAATTTGAAGCGGCTCTCTGATCCGGAGAACACGCTGAGATCCAATCCTTCTGCTTCCGCTATTTGGATGTCTCGAAGCAGGTTGTCTCTGGACGCTTCGAAAGGCACCCCGAAAGATTGATCAAGCGCTGCTTGAGCGTTGTCTCGCTCATCAAACGTTTCGGCGGCGAGCTCGCCGAGCTTAACTAGCTCGCTGGATCGGATGCTCATGGTGGTAATCAAGTGATGTTAATCCACCCCGTTTTGTGCGGCCGGTGGCGCCGCGTGAATACTAGGTGATTTTAGTGCCCTTGTAAAGGTGTAGACGGCGCTGGGGAATCGAACCCACACATGCTCAAATCAAACTGGCTTCTGATGAACAGCCACCAGGCGCGCCGCCCTCTACCTAAACAATGTACCGGTGTTTCGAAGTTTACCGTTTTAAGTAGACGGCCACTTTTAAGGGATCGTTGATTGCGTTTTTAGTCATGAAGATCCTCTTAGCTTTTTCGGGGGATTCTGCTTTCAAGGAGCATTCGTACTGCCACGTCGGCCTGTAGGCTCTCGAGAAAATGTCAAACTCTTTTTCGGAGACTTCGAGATGGTGCGGCACGCGTGGCTGAATGAATAACTCGGAAATCATACCGTAAAACGAAAGTCAGTTTACGTATGTTTAAGGTGTTTATCTAAATGTTTTATTCTCCTATGAAGATACTTTGTTAAACCTGTGTTTAATATAAACTTCTATTCTCTTTAGCTCTGCTTAACGTAATTTGCCGATTTTAAGCGCAGTCATTGACTACTTAAAGTTGGATTTAATAACATCCAGAAACAACAGTGCAATACCTAATACTAGGAACACAGCGTTGTAAGGGAAGTTATTTATTATGCAAGTGAGCACAAAACATCCTGATGCGATCACCAAGAATAAATTGGTATCTTCAAATTTAATCATGCTTGAGGTTTGCGGAGGCTTCTGTTAAGTTGCAGTAACGAGTTTGACCGCGTGCCTCAACGACATCGCGTATTTTGTTAAATAGTTTTGCTAGCTCATCTGCTGACACAGGTTCGCTTAAACCTATTTCAAGCTGGATGTGCGTAAAACTTGGAGACTTATCACTCATTTGAATTAGTTAGAGAAAACGGGGTGATCTAGATTGGGCACTACAGTCCACATTTCGTAGGCCCTGTCGATCCAGATGATTCCTCGCTTTTCCAGCGCTGTAGCAATCCTTCTGGATTCCGAGTCGTTATGGATGTGAAAAGCCCTAGAGATTCCCGGTCCGTAGAGCTCAATTTGCCTTCTCATGAATGAAACCATTTGCTTCTGTAAGTAGCCCAGTGGTTTGGTGTTCATTGGATAAATGCTTGGAGAGGTTAGTATGTCAGGCGGTTTTAGTATATTACAGACTAAACCGTGCGGCGGCCCCGCGGAGCGGGAGAGAGCGCATGAT
>Ga0208644_1001396_pt1 | contig 20227 bp, 29 predicted proteins | sample VirMetDEL_Nov_18_FD_184517 | JGI IMG/M metagenome (GOLD analysis project Ga0208644, IMG submission 184517) | Aqueous microbial communities from the Delaware River and Bay under freshwater to marine salinity gradient to study organic matter... | ecosystem: Environmental > Aquatic > Marine >...
AAGCCGCTAGGCGGACGGAATCAAAGTGTGCGTTGTTGTTGGCAACTAATTTGTTTTTGATTTTTTGAGTCATCACGACTGCCTGCACTATTCTCTTCATTTACCCTGTCGAATCCAGTGCACCCCCCTAATCCTCAAAGTAAGAAACTGGATCATACTTATTTTTGTAAGTATGAAAATCGTTGTGTCTCAATCCTAAAAACTGCATTGTCTCTACTTGCGTCCTAGTAGCAGAGTAAGCATACTTAAATATAGCGTCCTTAACTATGTCTGTCAAGCTAAACCAGATAGGAATTCCATAGAGTCTGCTATTAACTGGTTTTGTAGAGAGTTCTAGCTTGAGTCCAATAACTTCTTCTAAACTCAGAGAAGAGAGCATAGTCTCGAATTCATCATTTGATCTTTTCTCTTGACGCAACTTCTTACTTAGACTATAGTAGGTATTGCGTCCTTTCCTCTCTTTCTTTCTCTTCCAAGACATATTATAAATCTATAATCTCTAATAGATCTTCTAAATTATCTTCTCCACCAGTATCTTCTTTATCTTCTCCTGGTTGAACACCAGCCTTCTCTTCTTCATATTCTGGTGTTGTAGGTTCAGGTAAGTTCTTTGTAAGGACTTCTTCAAATCTATCTCTCCAAAGAAGAATATTAGTTTTTAGATAGTCATGATAGATCTCACGATCTTCATCATTTGCTAATACACTAAAGTCAGTAACAATAGCAGACTGGATTTGCTTGAAAGTTTCAATAGCAGCATTTCTTCCAGTTTCATCATTTTCATCAGTATCTAAACCACGAGTTACTAATTCTTCTTCATCGGAAATTTCAATTCCTTCTTCATCTTCCTCTTCTTCACCAGATGGAAGAATATCATCTCCAATATCAATGAAGTTTTCGTCATCAGCAGCTTTTTCATCACTAACACTGATCTCGATCTCTTCTTCAAGATCTTGCTTGTCACTTGGCTCAGGAGCATCTATATTAGTGTTAATAGGTGCTAATAGATTATCAATACCATTAACAAGGTGAGCGATATAAGACTTTCTCTGAGACTCGTCAGTGGTTAAGTTCAAATAGTCATCACGGATCTGTGGAACAATTTTCTTAAGAGTGTCCCTTAGTTTGTTGATTCCAGTCTTCTGATGAGGGACTTCATCGCCAACAGCAATCTTTTCTTTTAGAAGCTTACGAATAACACCACGAAGTTCAGTCTCTTCGTTGAGTGCCTTTTGGGCCTTCTTGGTCTTAACAGTTGTTAAAGCCTTTCTGATATTTTCTCTTAAAAGTTGCTCAGCAATAAAGTCGTTTCTGTCTTTCATTTTAAGACTCCCTTACTTATTAAATAGTTTAGAACCTCTTCAACAACCTCGTCAGTTCTCTTTCTAACAGGGCTTCCAGAGTAGCCAGCGACAGACCCAGCAGCCATAGAGGACATTTCATCCAAAGGCACTTCCGGTCCAGGCTCCACACCCAGGATAGAAAGAACCTCCTCAGGGCTCGTCTCGTCCGGTATGAAGTCTTCTAAGCCAGCGCCGGCATCAAGAGCCGCCCTAAAATCACGAGCGCTCAGAGCGTCATCAGAGGACGCGACAAAGGCACAACTAATAGGATCCTCTATCATAACACCTTCACGGGCATACTTTTCAAAGTTAGCCTTGAAACGAGCCTCGTCACCGCCCTTAGTGCTGCAACCAGGAATAACAATATCACCCGGCTGAGCCATCTCTGGTTTGTTGTCCTCGTTTGCAACAAACTGGTAAGTTGCTGAAACCGGAGAATTTACAGGAGATCGAATAACTTCAACTTTGTTAGAAAGTCCAGCATCTCTTAAATATAAATTCCAAATTGCCTTAGAAACACTAAAATCAATATCGCGACCACTTGGTGTTCTTCTTGGAAGTGGTGAAACCATAACAACAACCTTGTCAGCAAGATTTGCGTAATGTTTGACCATTTCAAGATGACCCCTGTGAGGAGGCTTAAAGGCCCCAGGAACAACCGCAACTGTCTGTCCTCCGGTCTGTTCTTCCTCGTCCAACTTGCGGAGAGCGGGAACATTACCACGACCATATTTGAAAAGTCCGAGCAACTGGTTCATTGGTGCAAAGTTTCCTGTGAACTTATAGGTTACACCATCATAATCAAATACAAAACCTTCGGCTGCTGTTGAGACACCTTCGATAGACTTGAGTTTGCTCATCTGCTTCTGTAGGATCGCCATAGCCTCATCAGAACCACTCGCCTCAATAGCCTCAATAGCCTTCTGAAGTTCCGCACGAAGTCTTCCGACCTCTGCCTTGTTATCTAAAATGAACGCGCTCTCAAGCCCTTTAAGCATCTCTACAGAGAAGTCGTGCACGATCTCTTCCACTGGAGAAATAGCAGCCTTCTTCAAATTTCCAGCAGCCTTGACTAACTCGTCAACAGCCTTGCGCATCTGGGTATCACCAGCCGGGATTAACTTGCGAACCTTTACAAGACTCGCACCTTCTTCCTTAAAAATGCGCTTCATAAGTTCTTTTTTAACGTCTAATGGTAGGTCTATTCTCTTATCAACCATATCGCTTACGCGAGAAACCATATATTCAGCGACAGTTTGGTTGTCAGAGATTCCAGCATCAGAAATAACTTTTTCAAGGCGAGCGTTGGCGACAGCAACTGCTTTGTCATCGCTCAAAGCGCTTAACTTACGAATAGCGTTCATTTGAACAAGGAACTTTCCGACCTCTCTTCCTGTTTGTTGGCTTTCTAAGGCATTTGCTAACTTAAAAGCGTTAGAGGAAACATCCCTTCCTGTTGGGGTACCCGTCTCACGGTCATATTCATTATGCCCAACTCGGTGAATAGTCAAAGTGGGAAGGTCATAGTTGATAACATTAGCGGATCTTGGATCCTGAACCTCAGCGTTGTAGTAGATATTTGTGTTTGGGCCAAAGATCTCGATCTGCTCTTCCTCTGACATTTGACTAACAACTTGCTCAAAAGCAGCAAATGCTTCGGTAAAAGCTTTTTCTAGTGGTCCACGACCTCCGAATTTCTCAGCAAGACCGGCAGCAGTTAGACCTCCACTCTTAATGTTGCCCTTGTTTCGGGCAGCACGGGCAGTTCCAGTCTTAACATCGTAGGATAACTGAAGGTTTTGGCCATCAGTCTTCTCTGTTCCATCAAGTTCTCCACTTGAGGCTGCTTGAAAGATGTTTTTCATCTCTGCAAATGTTAATTCTGGGTTGTCATAAAGGTGGTTCATATGTCCAGCGACACCACCTTCGGAAAGAATAGAGGTCATTTTGTTGTTCCTTACTTGGCGAGTGTTCTCTTGAGGGCTTCGCGAACAAGGGAACGAATTTGGGACTCGCTCATCTTCTTTGCAGAAGCAGCAGCATCCTTCATTGGCTCTTCTTTGTTGCCATCCTTATCAAGATCTAGGAAATCTGGCTTGGCTTCCTCTTCCATCATAGGGCAGCCGCAAGGTCTCATACCGCATGTAGGGCACATGCCCTCGTCCATGCAGTTTGACTCGCCAAGTTCGCCTTCTCCCATGCAGTTTGACTCTTCAACTACTTCTTCTTCCTTCATCTTTCCGTAGCCGTAAGCCTCGGTAAGACGCTCGAACATTTCCTTGTTCTTCCACTCGTTGAGTTTCATTTTGGTTTCTCCTTTTTGGTAATAAGTAGATTCTTGCAACTGTGCTCTGTACTGTTCTTCCCAGTTTCTAAAGCACATATTTCCTTTTTCATAGGCTTCGCGCTCTATTTCTCTCAAATAATCGTCATTTTGGAAATAATCTTCGCCATAAGTAGGCTTTTGATCAAATTTTCCATCGCAGTTTTGCTTGTGATGCACCAACTCATGCGAAAGCGACCTCATAATGTCTTTTGGGTGTCTTCCAGTCGTGAAAAGCGTCACTGAGTAGTCATTTGGGTCATAAAAGGCAGTTTTTCCAAGTGGGTTTGCTGCATTTTGATCGTCGTGAACGAATTTTATGCAAACAGGCTTAGAAAAGCCCATTTTTTGACGCGCAAACGGAAGAAAACTGTTCAAAAGTGGTTTCATTCCGTTCATATCAAGATTGGAGTTGTTGATGATGCGATATTTCATTGTAATAATTAGTTTTCTTCCATTGTATTTGTTTGATAAGGCATTTTTTTCAAGTTTATACACAAAATTTCTTTGTGTGTCTGGTCATTGAAGTCTAAAACTATCGCAAAAGCAACTTTTCGACCTCCGACATCTTTCAAAAATAGATTTTGCACGACACCAGACATATTTTTACCAATTTTATTCCACCAAACGAGATCTCCAACCTTAAATTTGTCTTTTTTTCCGAAAGTTTCGCTTTCAATGAACATTTTTAGTTCTTTTTATCGCCCGGTTTGACGATTGGAGGCTCTTCTGTTCCACCAAAACAGCGACCACGAAGGGAAAGTGGGCCTGGAACACCTAAAACAAACGGAACTTGGTCGGTCAAGCGGCTTCTTTGGGGCGTTAGAGTGTCGATGTCGAAGGTTTTTAGGTCAAAATCGTCTGCGATCTGTGCTTGCGGGGTGGTTTCCGTTGCTAGAGTGAGCCCGCGACCACTTAAATCTAATGCAGGAAGAGTTCCATAATTTATTTTAAAGATCGAAATTGAACTACCTGCATTAAAAATCGTGCCCGCCGCCCCGCCTTTTATGCCGAATTCAAATTCATCACTAGCAGAGCAATTTACAACAATTGCAATTGAGAGATCTCTAGGGGTCCAGTTAGGGTTTAGACTGTAAGCATTGCTATAAATTTCCGTTCCTTCTTGTTTAACATAGAATGAAATGTCTGACGTTGTTGTGTGGTCAACCACTAGGTGGCAAATAAACAAATAAATGCCCGCGTTCTCGACTGTAAACTTTCCATTAGAGGAAGTATAAGTGATCCCACTCGCCGTTACATGGTTTGTAACAGAAAGACTTGTCCAATTACTGTCATCAAAGCAATTTTGATCTCCACTTCCTAAGCCATTAGAGTCGTTATTGCAGGATAGACTAAGAAAAGCACCCGTTACTGCTTCTTCAGTAGAAATATCTATCAAACTAAATGTAGTTGCCTTATTCAAAATAAAACTATTAGTAGCTGGTGTCGTGATTCTTGAGATAGCGGTTTGTGTGCCATCAAACTCATTTAGTAATGAGAAGGCTAAAACATAAGGATCTTGGTTACTCTGAACACTTAGTGTGGAGTCTCCAATTTCGCTTCCTCCTTCTAACATATCAATATCTAGTGGTATTTCAGTGCCACCTGTTTGCTGCTGCGCTGAAATTGATGAAAACATTAAGTATTTTTTCGCACCAGAAGGAGGTGTAAACACATTTGAAGAATATGTCATCGCACTTCCTGTTAACACAGTAACTTTACCAGCACCAATATTATCGCCTATTAAAACACTAGTATTGCTGCCATTATCGTTTCCAGTGTACTTTATGTGACCATAAGAACCAACAACTCTAAAAATTGCTAAAGAAGTGCCACTATTAGAGTTTAGTGCTCTAGAAGTTGTTATCGTTCTTACAAAAACCTCTAAATAATCATCAGAATCAACTTCCACTAAACACGAAAATACATGCTGTCTAGGAGTCAGAGAGGTATTGTGATAATAATTGTTACCGGAGGCATCAAGAACAGTAGAACCATTTACAGCTATTCTTGCGTCAACAAAACCTTGACCAGAGCCGCCATCAGCGATTAGGTTTAAAGAAGGATTAAAAATAACTGCGTAAGTTCCACTATTAGAAAAAGTTACCCTACCAGTGCTAGAATCGTATGAAATATCGTCGGAAGAGACAGGTGCGTAAGCACTATTGATCACACCACCACTATAATGCTGATCGTCAAATGGATTGAAGTAAGTATTGACCGAAGCATTATTAGAGGTTTGATTGGTGTAATAAGAAAAATAAGACTGGTAATATTGCAGTTTACAAACAGCCATCACTCACCCCCAGATATCATATATTCAAGATCGCCACGCTTCCACTTTCTGTATTGCTCTTTGTACCATCTTAGGAATTTAACATAGACAGGATTATTCATGGAAGCAAACGTGAACTTGAGTTCGTCAAGTTCTTCGCCTTCGTCTTGTTTATCCGCCATTCTCCTCCAACCTAAGTCGCGAATCGCTTGCAGAGCCTTGTAACCCATTTCAGGTAGTTCAAGGGGGTCGCTCAAGTCAACTTCCATACCTGACTTCTTAATAGCATATTCTGGATCTGATAGATGAAATTTGTTTAAACTTCTTACAAAAATTCCCATACTTTGAGTTGCTACCCTAAAGTCTGGCTTTCCGCTTTTCTGTTCTCTTGGAAAAATCCACTTAATGAGATATTTATCTTTTCCTTTAAGGTCAGGTCTGTTTAATTTTTTCTTTAACCCATCATAAAAAATAGGAATTCTAACGCCATAGCCGAGTTGGCTAAAGATCAGACTTTCCAATTTATCAGGTACTTCACCAATTGTAATGTTCATTTGATTAAACTGAACAACACCATCCGGCCCTGCTTTCTTTAGAAGTTCCGGCTTTAATTCATTTTCATAATAAACTTTAATCCAAGCCCTTAAACCATCATTTGCTGATGGTGAGCCAATACTCGTATCTGGTGCATAGACAAACTGTGTGCCGAGAGGAAGGTTGAAAAACTTTCTAGCAGTTTTTAGATCTTGTCTGTCTGTTTCTAGATCTTTGGCACGAAGGTTGTTGAAGAAACCAACAAGTTTTGTAATGTATTCCTTTTTCTTGTAGTCTTCGTCATTGATTGTTTTTATAAGGTGGGCATAGTAAAGGGTAGCGTTAACCATACTCTGATAAGTTGGTTCGTCTTGCCCAGGATATCTAAATTCAATATAATCCATATTTTCTAAATAAGTGATGTTCATACCGAGATACTTGACATATTTTCCTTGAACGGAATTTTCTACTGAATTGGAGAGTCGCTGCCTTAGTTCTTCCATTTTCTCTTCATCTTTGATTATTTCTCCGATGTTTACCTTAGCATCACCAAAGCCTTTGGAAACCATATCCAAAGCGTCTCTCTTAATGTCCATAGCCCAGCGAGAGTTTTTGCGCTTCTCGAAGCCTCTTTTGGCCATATCGTCGTTTAGGAAAAGCATTCCTTTGAACAGGTCTCTGTCTTCATGTGCGACAGTTGGGATGTAGCCTACGTTTGTATGAAGGCCAGTTCGATCAGACATAACCCAGTTGGTCTGGTTATTGAAATCCTCAAAGAATATTTTAAGAAATTCAATAGCTTCATTAAGACCAGTAAGATAAGGAGGGTTATCCATAGAGAACTCAACACCATTTTGTAGAGACGCATCTTCTTCAAATTTTAGAACGTTCTCATATCTTGCCATAAAGTTAGGAAGATGCTCACGAAGAAGGTCCAAATCATCTTCTTCTTCCTCTTCTGGTTCTGGTTGGGTCATAAATCTTTCTTCAAATTCATAATCTGTATAAATGTCTCTTAAAAATGACTCTGGATCTTCTAATGTATCTCGCATCCTTTCATCTGCTTTTTCTTCTGCTTTTTTATCAACCATTTCAGCTAAAACATAAGAAAGTTTATTTCTAAACACATCGTTTGGAGAACCAATTGCACTAGCTCCACTAACATACGTCCAGCGGCCACCGCTATTTGCAAAGTCATTATAAAATTCTCCGACCTCATCTTCGAGTTCGCCAATCGAATAAAAACTAGAATAAACATTTCTAAGAAGAGTAACTATCCCAACTTCACCGCGTTTTTGCGCAGCGCCTGGATCTTCTAAATCAAAAAGATTTTTCGTAATCCAGTCCACCATTTTCTGCCCACGGACATCAGCATCCGGGAATAAATCTTGTTGTGCTGGGTCGTCTTCATAATCAAACGCTTTTTTCAAAAATTGACCTGTCTTTTTGGCCCACTCCATCTTTGCCCCGCGCTGGCGCTTGTTTACTTTTCCAACCGATGAGATGGCATTGATAAATTGTTCGTATGTGTCTTTTATGGATTCGTTATAATCCATAGCAAGACCAAGCAACATTGCTTCTTGTTCCGAACCAGCAGGCTCTCTTCCGTGAACAAACTCAAAATATGCTGTTAACATTTCGTTCACGTCTCGAATATTGAGATCATAATTAAGAAAACTATCTAGATCTTCTTCTAGCACCTGATCTAGAAAATCCATGTCTTCGATAAAGTCGCGCATTGCTTCATAGTTAAGCTCTGGCTCCATATCATAACGATAGTCGTCGTAATCGCGTCCTTCTAATGGAGTCCTACTTTCCAGTTCAATTTCATAAGAAACCGAAAAGTCTGCTTCGCTTGCTAATAGACTCTCTTTGTCTGCTTGGTTAAATTCTCTAATAAGGTCTTCTTTGATTATTTCTAAAACAGAGGGCGTCTTGAGGAAACCACGCCAGCCACCAAAAAGGTCTTTCATTATAAGTTTTCTCCGTGCAATAAATAGTTTTCAATGAGACTTACGGGTCAAAAAGAACAAATGCTGGTTTATTTGTTGCCACTGTCTGCTGAACAACACCAAAGTTTCCTTCGTGAAAATCTTCTAAGTATTCAGGGCCATATTCTGTAATAACATATTTGAGCATGACAGCAAGCCCTTTAACCTCTGGTCCGGTTAGGCTAGACCTTCTAATTGCTCTAATAGATCTTTCAATTCTTTGTGGTAAAGTAACTCTGTTTGCAGGTGGACCATAGTAACTTGGAATTTGATACATTATAATAACACGCTTTATAGCTGCAATAGCCGCTTCTATATTTATCAAATCCTCTTCGCTGTTACGACCTGTAAAATCCAAGTATTTATTAAATGGCATAACTTCTGCCATCTCAGAGTATTTTATCATTGCATCGTGGACATCAACAGTTCCCTGATCATAAACTGGTAATGTAGAAATATTTCCAGATTTATCAAATAACTTTGATTTTTCAGAAGCATAGAATTCCTCTTCTTCTTCGCCGGCGCCTAAGGGATCTAGCCAACCGCCAACATAAAGCTTTAAGATATTGCCATTTTTTAGCCTTAAAGCAACGCCTTTTGATCCTACGCCAGCAATAGAAGTTATTTTTTCACTACTAAGAGCAGGAACCTGCCTCACTAACTCTTCAATGTGATCCGATAATGGATAAATGTCAGCATCTGAAAAGAGTTGATTTTCAAGAAAAGAATCAAAACCCGGTCGATTATCAGCTTCTGTGCTCAAAAACAAAACATTGTCTGTCTGAACAGAAGTGAGTGGTTCTCCACCTTGCCAACCAACAGTTTCAGAAACAACATATTTATTCCATTTTTCAAGTAATAGTTTCATTGTTTTTCCTTCCCAAAGATTAGAGCCATAAGTTCTTCGTATTCTTGATCAGACATACGGGGCTTTTCTTCCGGCTCCTGTATTTTGTCCCCATAGAGGTTGTCAAGTTCTTGTGTTGATGGTTTGCTAACATTCTGCCAAAAAACAAACCTTACTGGCGTCTTTTCTATTCCAAGTTCTAATGCAATTTCATGCCTGTGATTTCCTTCACCGATCTTAGCAACTCCGTTTTTACCAAGTAGAATTATAATTGGGTCTCGAAAACCATTTTCCTCAATGTCTTTCTTCAGATCTTGATAGCGCTGTGTTTCTGGTTGGTTTCTTAAGTATCCTCTTGGATACTCTCTGTACGGTGTCAAATCGCCAGTTTGATAAAGCGCTGGTTTTAGATGGTTTACATTGCTATCATAAATAGCAGCTTCGTTTTTAACCCAACAGTTTAAAATCTGTTCTATTGATGGCGGGTCATTCCTGTCAATTCTGTAATAAGTCTTAAAGCCCGCAGGGTCTGCTTCTGGGCAGGTATGATGTAAAGAATTGCTTTCCTCTTTAAGAAATTTGTTCCATCTTTCAAGCAGGAGTTTCATCAATTTTTTATGCCCTTTTCACGAAGAACGGCTTCAAGTTCTTCTTTAACTAGTCTTCTAAGAAGATCCGAAGCACCTGCCTTAACTCTGCCCGCTATTGTATAATTTGGGTTATTTTGAACAGCGCTTGTAAGCTGCTCTGCTCGTCGTTTACCTCTTCCAGTACCATCCAAAACATCTTTTTTAATACTTTTTAATAGCGCTGTCAAAACATTTGCTGGACTTGAAGGGTTTTTAGCAACTGCCATTTTAATCATAAAAATTCGTTCCGTTGCCAAGTCAAGCAGAACATCTGGAGGAGTGTTGACATTCATACCGACATCAGAGAGAACTTTGGCACTATCAGAAGTTTTTGCTAATTTTTTAAGCATTTCTGGTGGCAGGTCTTTTCTTGATGCCATATCTTCAATCACGTTATCCGCTTCTACTCGTTTTAAAAAGCTCTCACGGTCGCGATCTTGTGATGACAGAGACTTTCTTTCTTCGATGTATTTATCAAGATATTTTAAAGCCACTTTGAGTGGCAACTTATCATTACCCAATACACTCATTCTAACTGAACTACTGTCATCATGATTGATAAATGCAGGAATTTCTGTTAAACGGACCAAAGCCTCGGCATGAATATATGGGCTCCTTGACAGCAAAATAGCAAAAGTAGCAGAAATTTCTTTACCCATTTCTTTCGATTTAACAAAAATACGATCAATTGCAGCGGGCCTTGCACGAGTAGAAAGAACCCGAATGCCGGCGTTGTCATCTGGACCGTTAAGAGCCTCTTCTACATAAAAGTCAACAACCTCAGGAATAGGCTCCGAAGCAAAAAGTTTTTCTAAATAAGTGATACGAAGGTCTGGCATCTGTCCTTTGATTCTTTCGTAAAATTCTTTATTTAGTTCTGGATCTTTGGCGGCTCGCTCTGCCCCATTCAATGTCTCTTCTCTTTGTTTCCTTTCTCTTTCTTCTTTTTCGCCCTTTGCTGGATGAATGCCACCTAATTCATCCGATTGTGCCTGCATAGCTTGCATGATTGGCTCAAACTGATCTCCGAGGATTTTTTGTAATTTATTGGTGTTAAGACCAATATTTTTTGCATCAACAGATAAACCACCAGTGTTGCCATCTAAAACGGCCTCTCCATCTTTAAACCCAACATTAAGTTTCGCAGTAGGATCTTTTCTTGGATCTGCACCTCTTTTTGTAATGTGAAAAAGAATATAGCCCTGTTCAGTATAATGCAAAAACATGTTTTTAACTTTTGTTGCAGCAGTGCACCACACTGTTCCTTTTCCAATTTGACAAGCCGACGCTGTTGTAAGCGGCAATTCAACTTTCCAATCACCAAACTCGCCAACAAGAATTCTTTCTTTTTCAAGTTGAGCATCTTTTTCACTTCCTGATGGACCAATGGATTGAACAATGTCTTTTAGATCTTGAACAGTTTTATAACCATAGATATCAGTATTTTTCTTTTTGGCTTTTAAAGCAGACTTTGCTTTGTCAAATTCTTTTACTGCATCGATTGCATCTTCAATAGGAGTGTCGCCAAGCCTTTTTGACATCCAGGTAAGTTGCTGGGGATTTTTTATTCCGGCGTCAAAAGCAGGCTTAAGGTTTGGATATTTTGCAACAATATCGTCTGCTTTGCCTTCTTCAAGGTATGCTTCCCATTTTTCAAGTAATAGTCTCATATCTTATAAGATCTCCATGCAAACGCTTTTCTATTGTATAAATAGTATTCGTCTTTCTCGTTTCCATAAGCTTCTTGTTCAAATGGGATTCTACGATAAGCCATGGCACCATCACCATATTTGGCAAAGGCTATCAAATAGAATAACCCATAAAGAACCCACTGTCCAATAAAAAGCAGTTCCAACTGTTGATAATAATGGATGGTCTCGTGTCTTCTGCTAATGCCTGAAAGTTCACCAACACACCAGACCCAAATACCAAAACTAACAGCCCAGATATCGATCGGGGCAAAATGGGACAAGAAAACAGGAAACTTGCTGTTTTCAATAAAATAAGGTTCTCTCATTCATAAACCTCCGCAAGCCCCTCTTCCAAAAGCAGGTCGTTAATATTTTTTTCACCAACCCAGATTGTTCCAAGGACACGACCATATTTGCCAACAGAGTTAGAACGCAAAACAAAAGGGCTTCCCTCAGGTCCGAGAAGCTCCTTTAAACGCTCTTTTGTTTTCAGGCCGGCTTCCTTTTCAACCAGATCCCTTGTGCGTGTCTCAGGGGCATCTATGCCAAGGAGGCGGATTCTTTTAAAAACCCAGGTATCAAAACCCAAATCAATCATGGCGTCAATAGTGTCGCCGTCAACCACGCGATCAAGCTTCGCGTTATATACATAAAGCTCCATGCAATAAGTAGTTCAAAAATCTCAAATTTTTTCCCCGTATTTTTCTTCGGGTCCAATACTAATAACCTTGATTTGATTATAGGGAATTATAACTTTTGCTGTATTTGCCCTTCCAGAATTATGTCGGTAATCAGGAATAAAAAACATAACTTCAACCTCTTTCTTGGATCGATAAACGGTAAGGATAATGCCGTAATATTTTGGCACATATAAAGTATCCATCACGCCCTTGTAAGGCAGCCTTTGGACAAGCCATCCCTTTTGAGGTTCAGGTGGTTCGTTATTCACATAGTAAATAGTTCTATTCTTTTGATGCTTTTCTCAAGTTTGTGTTTGTAAAATGAATAAAGCCATCAATATCGCCATAACGTTCAAGAAGCCTGCGAGCGCCTCGTCGAGACATTCTTCCAAGCTTGTCGCAGACGACAGCCCATCGAGCACCCTGGGAGCGAAGTTTAAATGCCTCGATAATGTGATTCCAATTATCATCTTTTTCCAAATAGCCATTAACAACTTTAAAGCCATAAGGGGGGCGACCGGGCCATCGACCTTCTTTTCGTAATTTTATGATGGCTTCTCTTGTAAGCTTTGAGGTGGTCATATTTTTTTCTTTATGATGTGCTTTTGAATGACAAGGCTCGCAGAGGGGAACTGTCTTGGTTCCACCACGAGATTGAGGCACAACATGATGATGATGTATAACTTCAGTTTCAAGTTCACATTCCCAGCATTTCATTTATCCTCCAAATCTGGAATTTTATTCTGGTATTATTTTAACACGCCTTTATATGGGAAGCAAGTCTTTTATTGGGTAGTAAGGGGGTAGTAAGCCTTCCAGGGATAAAACGCATTCATTGCATGAATGCAGTAGGGCAGCGAAGGGCATGAAGGGGTAGTAGGGGTTTTATATTCTGGGATTTTTCTGTGGGTGTAGCGAGTGTATTTGGCCGCCTTTGGCGGCCTGACCCATATGGTAGTTACATCCCGGCATACCGGGGGGGGAGGGGGAGGGGAGGAGGCCATAGTGGAGTTTGCTCCGTTGGTCAAAACAACTTTCGCTTGTTTATGTCCGCTGCTTATTGCTGCCTTGCTATGGGAAGAATAGGCTAGAAGGATCTGCTATGGGTTTGCTAGGGGCAACCTGGGAAAATAGGTGTTTTTATAGATGCGCTGTTTATGCGGGTTTAGTTTAGGTTTGCTCTAGGGCGAGATAGAATAGTTTCTATGGGTTCTATGGGAAAGTAGTGTTTGCTACCGGTAGAGGAAAAAGAGCGTTTTTGTAAATGCGCTTTCTAGGCGGATCGAGTTTAACTTTGGGTAAGGGAGGGATAGGCTACATTATGGGTTGGTTATGGGTAGCTTGTTATCGCTGGGAAGCAGAGGGCGTTGCTATGGGATAGTTGGGGTTGCAAGGGCGTAAAGGGGCATAAATGGCGGGTTTAGGGCGAGGAGAAAGTTTGGGCGAGCGTGGGCTAAATACATCGCCCTATCTTCGCCCTTCCTAGCCCCCTATGCCCTACTAACCTCCTACTAGGGTTTCCTATGGGTTTCCAGGGCTACAAAGGCTATTATTCCAACAACGACAAAACCCCCAGTGCAAGCCTATTCAGGTGCAAAGGGGGTTCTATTGGTTCTGCTACTATTCCATTAACCAGGAAGGGAGGAAATAGCTGAGATTTATTGATTATTTATTGGTCGTTTGAAACCTTTGTTACTATTCGCCTCGGACAGACTTATCCCACTATCTACCACTTTCCTCCACTTTCCGAAGCCAACGAAAATCATAGGTGAGACTATAACCTTCTTTGAACAGGAAGACAGTTGCGATATAACGATGAGGAAAGTCGTCAAGTTCTTCTAGTCTTTCAACCTTCGTTATCATGCCTCGCCTGAGCCTGCCTTCACGGTAGCGTTTGGGGCATAGGTGAACGAGGTCACCTTTCTTAAAATTACTCACCTCGATCCTCCACTTTGGTGAGCCAAAACTCTTCCAAAGTCTGGCGCAACTCTGGGTGTTTAAACCAAAAGACAGTTACCCCCTCTGCATTGATCTTTGTGACAAGTCCGCGTCCGGGATCCCACTCCTGGGCAATGTCGATGTAGCGAACAATGTCACCAACTTTAAAATTAGACACCTCGATCCTCCACTTTGGTGAGCCAATCAGCATTGACGGCGAGGCGCTCACGCGATCCAAACCAGAAGACTACCGCGTAAGTCCGGGGGTTTGGCCAGCCTTTTGTTATCTTCGTTTCAACCTTCGTTATGACGCCGCGCCGAACCGGAGCGCCGGTCGAGGTCAGGTCATAGCGAACAATGTCTCCTACTTTTAAATCACACACCTCGGACCTCCATCTTGATTAGGTGACTGGCATGGACAACAGAGGAGCCGCTTTGGTCAAGCCAACGAACAAGATAAGCGTCTCGTCCTTTGCTTTTCTCCAACACAATGCCTCGCCATGGTTTATCCATCGCGTAGCGGAAGCGAACCAAGTCTCCTTTTTTAAAGTCATCCACCTCGATCCTCCAACTTCTGCAAGAGATCTGATGCTTCCCAAGTCTTCCTGCCCTCGAAGTCGCCGGTTAGCCAAAACACCCTTACAGAGCTAATGTTGTGAGGAAAGTCGTCAACCACAAGCCCTTTGTCAACTCCGAAGTAGACGCGAACCAAGTCACCTTTCTTTAGATTGTTCACCTTCACCCTCGATCTTGATTAGGTCATCCCGGTAGTGCTCGCCAACCCCACCGGATCCGGTAAACCAAAGAACAAGATAACGATCCCCAAAGTAGTTTTCTCCCAACACAATGCCGCGATGTGCGCCCGAAAAAGCGAAATGCCAAGCAACCAAGTCGCCTCTCTTTAGATTATTCACCTCGATCCTCCACCTTAATGAGCCAACGTGGCATGTGATAGAACCTCCTGTTGTCCTCAAACCAAAGGACACAAGCCTTGACTTCGCGGGTTTTACCGTTTGGCATCAAGCGGCTTTCAAAGCCAACAACCATGCCATTTCCGCTGAATAGGCCGGGGGTGTTTGATCTTACAATATCGCCTTTGGAGAGCATGAGCGTTGAAACCTTGGGGTCTAAGGGGTGTTTGGGAAAAATTTGGCGGCGCGAACGGCTTCGTCAATCGGGCTGGGTTGCGGTGTCGGTCAACAACGTCAACCATTGCTCGGCGGTGTTGTAGGTTCTAAGTTCTTTCCCGTCTGGTCCTGCCTCTAGATAAAGCACTTGCCAAACAGTGCTGCGTCGTGGTGCGCCGGCAGGAGGCATATATGTGAGCCCACGGATGATCCCCTTCTTCCCTCTGGTGTTGCGAACAAGATCGCCTAGTTTGAAAGTCATGGTTGCCTCTTGCTTATCCTGCGAAGGTGCCTGCGGCTGATCCAGTGGTCGGCGATGCCGCGTGGAAAGCCAGTTTGTCCGTAGTTGATCGCGAAGTAAACGGAAAGATAGAGCCATCCTGGGTTTCCGGTGAGCCATCGGATGCCGGCATGACTGTCCTGATAAAGAGCAACAACCAGGCCAATCGGCGCACGACCATGCAACTCCTCGTCATGCCCCTTTGCGACGACAAGATCGCCGACCTTCATCTTCTTCCGTTTGATCCCCATTAATCAACCACCCGTCGTAACTGGGAAACATGTTCGTGATATCTGTGCATAGAAAGGTAAGGATGACGGACCCATAGCACCGTCCACCAGCCATCCGATGATGTTGGAGCCTCACCAACGATAAGCCCCCTTGTTCCTGTAATGTTCGCTAGTTCAACAAGATCACCCTTCTTCATCCCTTGTTCCTTGGTTATCGGGCGTGTGCCCTGTGAGGCTCTGTGAGCCCCTTGTGAGCCGTTTGGGGCTCTGTGCGCCTCTCTGCCCCTGTGACGCCAGCGGCGGCCTCCACGGCGTTCTAGGGGCGCGTGAGAGCGGTTGCTGGCCATGGCTCTGCCTTCATGATCCCTAGCACTGGTTCGAACCAGCGCACCCACACGCGGTCAACGGGGCGCAAGGCGCTGCGCTTCTGGTAAAAGCCAGTTTCAACCTCCACAACCAGGCCAAGCCGACGCCAGGCGTCAACCTTCGCTGGAGCGGCCATTTCTCCCCTTTGAAACTTCACTTTGCCTCCAGAGGCTCTAGGTTGTGAAGGAAAATGGGCATAGGATTGTGAGAAGCATGGAAGAAACGAACGTTGGCACCAGGCTTGCCGCCGAACTTGTGCGACCATAGCCTAGTGATAACGCCGGTTCCAAGCTCCGAATGGGGAGTGGCGTCACGAACCAACTGTCCGACTCTGAAAATGGGCATTGAACCTCCTTACTCGTCGATGACGAGGACGCGCTCGTGGGTTGTGAAGGGCATGTAACGGAAGTTTGCCGCATCCGTCATCCAGATCCGCTGACACGACGAGGGAATGGGCTTGGGAGCGCCCATATCCGTGAGCACGATGTGCCCGTCGAAGTTACCCTCGTTGACATACTGGGTTGGAGCATTGAAACAAGTGCCTCCGCAGAGAACCCGCTCCCAAGGCAGCTTTTGGCCCTTCTTCCACACGAAGACCTTGGACTCGTCGACACGGGTGTCGAAAGGAACCACGGTAAACTCCGCGAGGGAAGCCAACTTCTCAAGCTCGGCGTAGAATGCAGCGAGCATCGAATCGGAAACAGAGCCCGACTGATCGATGCTGATAGCCAGCCTTGCAAGCCGAGTCCGGGTGTTTCCAGCGTGGATGTAAGGGTAACGCCGGTTGATCCGTCGCACAGTGTTGCGCTTGGCTGCACGCTGGCTGGCCTTTACGAAGGAACGAAGCACAGAACGCCAGTCTACGCGAGTCTCAAGGGACTCCTTGATCTGACGACGGGTGCCGCTGGAAACGGAGCCCCAACCACGACGATCGGCCTCGTCCTTGGCTTCCTTGATCATTTCGCGAAGACGTTGCTTTGCTTGCTCCGAATTGATATCGGTGCCGTCAGCCTCGCCCCAACCGGAGTGATCATCGAGAGTCTGCCCCGAACCAGACGAATCGCCGTCCTGGTCAGAGGGATCGCCGGAAGAGCCGCCAGAACCCCGCTGATCGCCGTCGCCCTGGCCTTCGCCGCCTTCTCCCTCGCCTTCGCCCTCGCCCTGCTCCTGGATCAGCTTGAGGTAGCCCTCTGCGGAAAGACCAAGGGGGAACGTCTCGTATGGCGCACGACCAGGAAAGAGTGCGAAGTCGGGCAGTTCGTCGCCGATGTGCGAATTGATCGCCAGATCTGTGGCGTGGTTCCAGATCTTTGACATTCCGCCCTCTGGAAGACGGCTTCCACAGTGGCCAAAGATCAAGTGGTAGAATTCGTGCTTGAGAACTCCCTTTACGAAGAGCAGGGGACGATCCTCGGGGGAGTCATCGACCATCTTCTGCATGAAATCTGGGTTATAGACCATTTCGAACCGGCCATCCTCGGTGATGCGGACACCAGCGGTGGGAACCTGGGTCGAAGGCCGCTTATCAATGCGACGGCTGAGAGCCGCGAAGAACGGCTCGTCCGCCAACAAGCGGAAGGTCACGTCGTTGAGGTTGAAGCTGGACTTTGCGGAAGTGGTCATGTAGACTCCAAAGGGCGGAAGTGCCCGGCTACACTTACATTGTAGGCGAAGCTGGAACAGAAGTCCAGCGGGAAGTTGTCAAGAGAGTGTCAACGGCTCTGGCGCTCTTTGATATGTGCGAGTCGAGCCATGATCTCGCGATGACACGCCGTTTCCTCCTGATCCAGTTCACGGATCCGGCGCTCCATCCACACGCGGTGGCCGCCGGTCGCGGGAGGGAAGTCGGAAAGCTGCTTTTGAAGCTCCCTTCGCTCCTCCGCACGGCGCTTGTTGCGCGCCATGAGGGTTCCAACTGCGTTTACGAGGACTTCTACGGGGACTGACATAGGATCTCCTTGCTACATCTACATCATAGACGATCTGGCGTCAGAAGTCCAGTCAAGGGAATGTCAAGTCGTGTCAGGGGGTCGACGGCTCTCGACGTGGCTGCGGTGGTGCTCGGAAGGCTCGGCAAGGGGTCTGTGAGGGCCGCAGAGGGGTCTGTGAGGCGTCCTACGGGCTCGCGGGTCTGTTGGGACGTGTGAGGGCTCCGGCGCGTCAGGGAGGCTGTGAGAGGCTGTGAGAGGCTGTGAGAGGTCGTTGTCGAAGAGGGGCCTAGAAAGGGCAAAAGCCCGGATCAGAGCAAAACGTCCGATCCGGGCTGATTATCGAGGCGGGCGAGCATCTCCTCGTGGGAGGCGATCTGCCGTAATCGGCGTTCAAAGCGCTGGAGGAGCGCATCCTCAGGAGGGCCGCCAAAGAGTTGAAGAAACTTTATGATGCTTTCAATCTCGTCTTTCGAGAGCACCACCAGATAACGCTGGTTGTTAGCCATCATTCACCTCGAATGCCTCTTCTTCAAGAGTGGAGAAGGTGTTTAGCAGGATCTCCCAGCGCTTTGCCGCCTTCTGGAGATCAGGGGGGAGTGAACGGCGGAATGCCTGGTTCATAGCGACCTCGAACGTGAAGTCGTAGAAAGAACCAGGATCATCGAGCATTTCACGAAAACCCTCGATGAAAGCCTCGTGTGCTTTCTCTGCGACAGTTTCCATGTCGGAAGCCGCCTTTTCGACGAGGCATTGGTGTGGTCGGTTGTCAGACATTGTAGTCTCCGGTTATGGGGTTTGGAAGTGGGCTCTCGCCCAGACCTTAGGAGATCTGGACGAGGCGATCGATGACGGCCACGCCATTCTCGGCGGTTGCCCTGTGAAGTGCGAGGATGTTCGCATCGGAAGACTTGCCGACTTCCGAGAAGAGCACCATAGCAACCTCGGAGGGCAGGATAACCCAGAAGTTAGCGAGGTTTTGGGCCTCGGTCGCGGTCATGGGCGTCTCACCCGTGCAACGACCGGAAGCGACGATCTTGTCGGCCAAAGCCTGAAGATCGTTGATCCCAAGACCCTCGGCGCGCTTCCACTGATTGCGGTCGAGGATATCCTCGGGCGTAAGCAGGAACTCGTAGCGCTGCACGAAGTCCTTGAAGGAAACCGCAGCTTCCGCGCCGACAAAGCCGGTGCCCGTGACGTAGAGCATATCAAGGTGCTCCTTGGGCTCCTCGATGCAACCTGCAAAGGAGAGCACCTCGTGGAAACGAGCCCACGAACGCCGGGAAGGGTAGACCTTGCCAGGCTCGAACCCGCCCTGACCCGGCTGAAACTCCAGGTGCTCCGGGTTCTTTGCGATAAAGTCGCAGATGATCTCTGCGATCTTGCCGCGACCACGAGCCCAGGACAGCCAATCCTCAACGGAAGGTTGAACCTCCCAAGTGGCCCAACGGTCGGCTTCCGCCGGGTCCATTTCATTCACTTGGTAGGAAGCCGCACCTGCACGGTTGCCACCGTTGACGGCAGCCATGATCAGCGTTCCAGGGTGGAGCTTCCAATCCGCGATCTTGCGGCTGTCGCCCAACTCGAAGAGGCCCTGACGAACCTCCAGAGTGGCCCGGTCAACTTCGTCGAGGAAGAGAAGGACGGGCTCCGTGCAGGCACGGATCAGCCAGGAGAAAGGCCGCATAGTCGTGGCCTCGATCCCGTTGACCTCCACCGCATCGGGCGAGGGCATTCCCAGGAGATCGCCCTCAGTAAGCTGAGAAGCACGCTTCTCAACGACGGGCAGGCCCAGATCCTCGGCGATCTGGTAGGCGACCTGGGACTTACCGATCCCGTGGTTGCCCTGGAGCATTACCGGCATTCCAGCACGAAGGCTGGCGGTGGCGACGGGGATGATGGTGGCGAAGTCGAAGGAGGGCATGGAAGCTCCGGGGTGGCGCGATGGCCGGTAGGGGTTGGTTGGTGGGGCGTCTCGCCCTCACACATATATTCTAGATGATGTTGAGACAGAAATCAAGTCAAGGGAATGTCAAGGGACGAGA
>Ga0208644_1001397_pt1 | contig 20211 bp, 44 predicted proteins | sample VirMetDEL_Nov_18_FD_184517 | JGI IMG/M metagenome (GOLD analysis project Ga0208644, IMG submission 184517) | Aqueous microbial communities from the Delaware River and Bay under freshwater to marine salinity gradient to study organic matter... | ecosystem: Environmental > Aquatic > Marine >...
ACATATAATACAGAAACAGTAACAACCACTACAGAGACACCAGTCTATACGATTGTATATTTCGATGGTACCACAGAAACAGAATTCGGTGAATCAAATAGTACATCTTCATCGGAGTTTGAAACGAATACTGAAACAACATATTCTACTGGCAGTGTTACATACGAAGATTGGACCATTGGTACTGGTGCTAATAACGGTTTTGGTAATGGTGACCAAGATGCTCCTGGAAACAGCGGCGACAATAACAATGCAGAGAACAGTACAATGAGTTTATCTGGATTTGGAATAGAAGAAGATGAAAGTATCGATCTTTCAAATATCTTAGGTCCAGAACCAGATCCTGTAATCGAAGAGACAAAATCAAATAAAGGTAAGGGTAAAGGTAAAGTAGAAGAAAATGTAGGAGAAAGTTTAATTTTCTCCGGAGAAAGTTATACCACAACCATATCCGATGATGTTATAACATCATTAGAATACACATAAAAAATGAGGGGCTAACCGTGACCCCTCGCGCACTTATTAAGTAGTGACCCTTAGTATTTATTAGTCTTTCTTATTAATGAACTTCTGAAGACGTTCAGCCTGATCGATAATCTCTTCAGGTGAAAACATCTTAGGAACGTACTTGTCAACTTCTTTATAAAGTGACTCGTTCGTTTCCATTGCTTTGGTCATAGTTTCCCATGCCATTGCTGCTGATTGCTCATATTGACGATCAAGCATATCTTTAGCCATTTTCAATAGGTCAAAACGAATTTCGTATGGGTTCTTAGTCATAGTCTTTACTCCTTTGTGTGTTGTGTGTGTTAATATTTCAATAAACGTTGACGCATTAGTCTTTGGGCATCAGTATGCATACCCTCACGTGCTAAGGCTTCTGCAGCTTTAGCAGTTCCAATAAGTTCAAAATATTTGATTAGACTTTCGAAAAAGTGCATGGCGGGTCTCCTGTGTGTTGTGTGTAAAGCAATTATTGCTTCGATTTATTTATAATGGCAGTTTTTCTGTTTCTAGGAAAACTGCCAAACCCAAGAAAGATTAAGCCGCTAGGCGGTAATCCTCAATGTAATTATCGTTTGCTGCGACAATTATAGTGTTTGACCTATTACGCGGTCAGCCGTGTTACTCCAATTCGCTATACACCATCAGTCGATCCTAGCACACCCCCAAAAGCACACCGAGATTCTTTATACCCAGCCTAGGAAAGGAACCTTTCGGTGCCCGATGTGCTTTTGGTGGAGGTGCGGGGATTTGCACCCCGGTCCTGTCTAGCTTTCGCTCCTCTTCAACGTAACATATTATTTATTATAATTTACTTTTTTATCATTGTCAATAGATTTTTCAGTTTTATCCCATTCAAAGGTATCTCGCATTTCCAACAGACGTTTCTTATCCTTAGACCTATCGATAATGATGTAGTTGTCTTCCTTGCACTTAATCTCTTTACAGATTACAGGCGAGAGAACAGCACCAGCAAGAGTAGCAATGATCGATACAGGCTCAATCGCTTTTGCTGGTTGACTCAGGAAGACCAGCGGCAGCACGAAGAGAAGTCTTTTCTTCATCCTTAACCTCCTTTGAAACCTTGTCTAGTTCTTTCCATGCTTTCTCAGACTGAAACTTAGACTGCATAGCACGAACGGTCATTAGACGATTACGAATGATCTTTGCTGCTTCCTTAGAGTCGAATGCAAGAAGAACATATGAACTATACTGAATGCCATTAGGAATGACTTCAATCTTACGCTGCTCGTATCCATTGACTTCAGCATCAGAAACAATGTTCTTCGTCGCCTTTTCTACTTCATTAAGTACAGCAACATCAAAATCATCACCGCCGATCTTAGCAGTGTATGTCTTTGTCTGACTCCGCAATTTAGAATAGATACGATCTGCCAGTTGCTCCTTTGCATTCAATCGAGCGATATCGATTGATAACTGTAGATCAGGCATCGTTGCCGTACCAACAGAGAATACCACATCCTTATCCTCATGGTTCTCAAGGAACCAACTTGGAATCGAAGATGTAGTTTCCTTGACTTGCTTCTGCTTATACTCAAACATCTCTTTGTTCGCTACCATCTCAGGTGTGGTAGATGAACACGCAGCCAGAGATAACGCTCCAGCAATCACACAAATATTCTTCATTTTATAATCCTCCATTCTGTATTTTTAACTCCACAAAACTTGTCATATACTTGATCAGTATATGGCATCCATTCAGGCATAGTATATACTAAACCAACACCAATAACAACACCAACAATAACCTTAATCATTACAAACTTCCTTGTAACCTTTCAGTCTATATCCTTCACCATATTGAACTGTTGCTTCTACTAACTTACATTTTTTATTCAAAACAACTTCCTGAACCTCACCATACTTCGGCAATCGATGGGGTAATGGAATCTTGAGTTGATTATCAGTCTTTCCAATCTTTGTATTACACTTCATAGATGTTGTTGATGAAAACATCTCAGGCGACACTCGGCGATAGATAGAATCTTTGGCTCTTGTAATAGCCCTATCACACGCCTCGTCTTCAGCCATGGATGTATCAAACACGAACGAAGAAATACCACGATGCCATTCACCATCGACCTTGCTGCGAATAATAATAAGGCATTTCTTTGCACCATGAAAGTCAATTACCTTCCGCTTCTCAATATTCGTCTGTTCAATCTTCTTTACATGAACAGAAGAGACATCGCGGTCATAGTTACATTCACCATACGCTACTGTAGGAATGAGTAACAGAGGCGTAAACTTACTGTATCGAATGAGAGATTTTAACATCGATCTTATCGCTTTCCGGTTTCAACTTAGTTCTTGTTTGATACACTTTACCACCAAGTTCATATGTCACAAGGAATCCTTCAAGCACCGTTTGGACTTCTGTGCGGTGTAGAGTCTTACACTCCTCAACATAGATCGTCGCTGTTGGAGCAGTGACTTTCTTGAACATCCTTTGAAAGATATCATCTGTGTTATAGATTTGGTTCGCACCCTTTGTGATCGGGATTACCTTTCTTATCATATCACATTTTTCATATGGTATCGATACTGTTGTGTTTCGAGTCAAGGGTTGTGTTTCAATGATCGTGCCAGATAATGTTTCAGCGTTTGCTTGGTCAATCATTAAGATTGATGTGAAAAACATAATGGATGCTAGTTTATTTTTCATAACAAACTCCGAAATCTTGTTTATTATAAATAGTGTTAGTCGCGGAGAGGCAACTCCCACTAACTCTAAACCTGTAAAGGAGGTCCAGCATATGACTATATATCACAATCACCACATCATTCCTAAACACATAGGTGGTACTGACGACCCATCAAATCTTGTTCGTTTGACTGTAGAAGAACATGCCGAAGCACATCAAAAACTCTATGAAGAACACGGTCGTTGGCAAGATTATTGCGCATGGAAATCACTCAGTGGTCAAATAACTGATTCTGAACGTAATATACTTCGTTCTAAGAACAGAGATACCAGTTACATGCAATCCGAAGAGTATAGTAAGAAAGTATCGGAAGCATGTAAGGGAAGGTCTCCAACTAAAGGTTGTTTTCAAAAAGGACACAAACGTTCCAAACAGTCTATTGAAAAACAGAAATCTAAAATAACTGGCAAAAAACGTGGACCTTACAAATACAATCATGAGAAATGTTCAAAAAAAGTTACTGTTTATGGTAAAGAATACCCCAGTGTCGCCGCTGCTAAACGGGACACTGGGCACTCCTATTATACTATCATGCGGCTTCAGCCATCTCAATGGCAGTTTCAAGAGCCTTTGCTTTGAGTTTGGAGTTATAACCATACCAAGCAGAGGTTAGGCGAGTGTCGTCAGAACGACCCAGAGTGTGGTCGGTCATGTAGGTGACGGTATTGAATGCCGCCCAAAAAGTACCAGCACCAAACTCTGCACCAGGCTGAGTGTGAAGAACTTCCATTGCCTCTTTAGAGTTACGAGAGACAGCATTTTCCTTGCCCTTCGCATTGGAGGTAACAGGGAAGATACGATTGAAGTACTCAACGATGTTATCGTTAGTGAACCGCTTGGAACCAAGGAACTGAGCAGCCTCCTTGTAGGTATCCAACTTCTCCTTAGCAACACCGAGTTGTGCTTTCACCTCATCGGCGTCGAAGACACGACGGTGATTGACCTTCACAGCGTAGTTAGTCACACCCTGAAGAGCCATCGAAAGCGTATTCCAGCAAACGACACGAGTCGGCGTCATCTTCACGTCAATGGTCTGACCATACTTGTGAGGATTAGAGAACAGAAGGTACTGTTCAACAACATCGTTCTTAAACACTTCGAAAGCATCATTGACCTTCGCAAGTGCCCATACACGGGAACCATCAGTCAACGCACCAGCGGTATGCATTTCCATATCGCCAGCAGCAACGAAGTCATTAAAGAAATCGAATGCTTCGGTATTCTGAAGCGGATTCCAGTCTTCGCCGATAACGTCAAAGAACTTGTCATCGGAAGAACGGTAGAGAGCTTTCTTGCCAGGAACGACGATTTGTTCGCCATCAGAACCAGTAACGGTCATGTCACGAACTTCGACTTCCCAGTCAAGACCAGCCTTTTCGAGCATCTGCTCTGGAGTCAGATCAGAACTGACCGGAACACCAAGACCGTGCCACGGAACTTCACCTGCGTATGCCATTGTTTCAACTGCTGCAACCATAATATATCTCCTGTTAGGTTGTTTCACTCAATCAATATAATAACTATAACTTATTTTGATAAAAAAGTCAATAGTTATTTTTAAAAAAGATTAAGCGCCAGTCCAACTGGCGCTATAAGTTTCGTCAAAGATGTTGCCACGAGCAAAGTTCCGAGCAGGAGTTTTCCAACTTGCGGCTTTCAGAATGTCGCCAAAAGCAAACTTTGGGTCATCGTGGGTGTTCACAATGAACGAGTGAACAGAACCTTTCTGAACAACCTTGACATATTTGCTACCCATCTTGAATGACAGACTTTCTGTAAAGTCGGCAATCATGCGTTCTTTCGTTTCAATCTTGCCAAACTTGCCACGATTCATCCATTCTGTGTAGTCAGTATAAATGTGGTCAAGATAACGACGAAGTGAGGTTTTGATTTCAGTGTTGCTCATTTGAGTCTCCGTTTGTTTTCTCATCATATATACATTATATCTTGTTTTTAAAAATAAGTCAACCCCTAAAATCACTTTTTTCAATAAAATGTATTTTATATGGAAAGTCTTCGCCGAACCGCCATTTAGCAAGTTCTCGTGCGATTCGTGTATTTGGCGCACGGACCACCATCGTCTGATCTTTGCGGTTGGCAAAGTCATATCCAATCGTGTAGAGATCGTAGTCTTCGAACGTGTAGGTGCTCATTACTCAACCTCCAGAAATCTTAACAGAACGTTCGAGAACACCATCAAGAGCATCAAGAGTCTTGACAAACGTCATCAACTGATCGTGTAAATCGTGTGATCCAGTGGTGGTTGTGTCTTGATCAAGAGCAGTAAGCACGTTCAGTTTCTGGCGAATCTGCTCAGAAAGACCAGACATGTTACCAAGAATTTCGAGTTTCATATGTTCGTTTTTCATTATATATCTCCTATCAAAGGTCTAAAAAGAGAGATTAGCAGTGGCTCTTAACCCTAACCCGAAGGTGCCAGAAATCTCTCTAATCGTTCGCTACTTTACAGCGCGAACGTAACGTTGGACATCGCTGTCTACAAACTTGCCCGTGGAAGCCCACGAACGGAATGCAGAACACTCTAGGAAACCAGCTTCACACTTCTGAGCGTGTTCACAAGTCTCACAGGGCATAGCCATGTCGTCAATCATCGTTTCAGGTTGAAACGATTTCTTAGTGGCTTTCTCGAACTGAAACTCAGAATCGTAGCCGATAGAAAAGTAATCACGAGACATCATATACTCCTTTTTTCATCTCATCATATACACAGTATATCTTATTTTTAAAAATAAGTCAACCCCTAAAATGCATTATTTTTAAAAAAAATTATATCTTTGGATACTCGTCGGAAATCAAACGTTCGACGAGTATCCATTGATATTTTTATGCTCGGCCCGCATAGTAACCCATAGAAGCAAGGTTTACTTGCTTACGGCCGCGATTGGTAACGCTGGAAGAATTACGGAAAGTCTTCACTTTCTTCTTTGAAGCGGGTAATACAGTAATCTTAATGCCCGTTTCAAGTTCTTTAGCGATCAGTTTACGGATTTCAGATTTGGTCATCTCAATTCTCTCTTTCGTGGTGTGTGTCTGTTTTCTCATCATATACACAGTATATCTTGTTTTTAAAAATAAGTCAACTGTTTTTTTCAATAAAAACAAAAAAAGTTTTGTTTAAAATCAATAGGTTAGAATTTTTTTGTATTTTTTCAACCTACCATCGAATCAACGAATTTCACCATATCTTCAGCGAAAACGTCTTCTTCACGTTTTAACACTTTGTATTCAAACTTGCGAACCTTACCGAACTCAATATCGTATAGATCACGACCGTTCAGTTTGATGGTCACATAACCTTTATTCTTTACCATACCAGTGGTTTTAAACCGCAAACCATCTTCCATGGCAACCATATCTTTAGCGCCCCAAGCCCAAGTAGCCATCGGGTCAATCATCCTAATCTGTTCAAGGATCGTTTTTGCTATGCTCATTTGAATCAACCTTTCAATCCGTCAGTGAGACCCATCATTTCACATTCGCGGGGAAATTCAATCCACATTTGCTTGATTAGGTCTTCACGCTGTTTCTGAATCTCGGGAATTTCACAAATTTCCGAAAGTTCGAAGACCAGTTCAATCATGCTTTTAAACTTTTCCATGTTCATCTCTCTCTGTTTTCTCATCATATACACAGTATATCTTGTTTTTAAAAATAAGTCAACCCTTAAAATGCATTATTTTGTTTTAATAATGTATGCAGGCTTAGACGAATCCATCTTGATATCGTCATTGATTACCTCTACATCTTCTTTAACGAAGACTCCAATAGGAGAACCGTTGATGGAGGTTTCACCTTCACGCTTGATTTCACCGAAAGGATAAGAGCAGGTGATCGTTTCAGCACCAGAGTACTCGTCTTCCTCTGCCCATTCTACGGTGTATCCGCTTTCAGTAACAGCGACAACAACACCTTCTGAGATAGGATACATCGCACCCCAGTTTCCGATAACTTCTGTTCCAACTTCAATCATGTTCATCTCTCTCTGTTTTCTCATCATATATACATTATATCTTGTTTTTAAAAATAAGTCAACTGTTTTTTTAATAAAAACTAAAAAAAGTTTTGTTTAAAATCAATAGGTTAGAACTTTTTTGTATTTTTCTTTTCGAGTGTACTTCGTCCTATCCCGGACAACACGGGGCTTGAAGGCGCTATCCTTAGTGAACAGCATCTTGGCGAGGCGAATTTTCTTTTGTTTTCTCATAATCTCAACGCAATGTCGTCAGCAATCATCTGGTCCATACCAGCGGGAGTCATCGGATAACCACGCTGTTTGAGGATCTTAGCGACATGGGGAGATACGTAACCCTTAGTCTGAAGAGCCTGGAGAGGAGCCAAACCACTTTCTAACAGCGCAAGGTATTCTTCAACCGTGAAGTTTTCACACAAGAACTTTTTGAAAGCAACCATGCCACCACGCTTGAATCGAGCAATGAAGGCTTCTTTCGGCATACCAATTCGACTAGGGTGGATCTTGTCTGCACCATAGACCTCATCGTATGTCTTCTGACCAGCAAAGGGTCCGACGTAGTTGAGGTACATACCGTCAAATTGGAAATTCTTGTTCACAAACTTAGTCATCTCAATCTCCTTATCAATCATCATAAGTGTATAATAACTTATGCTGAGAAATAAGTCAACTGTTTTTTTAATAAAAACTAAAAAAAGTTTTGTTTAAAATCAACTACTTAGCGTTTTTAGGGAATATTTTTTGAACTGGGAAGTCATAAAAGACGAAAATTTGATCAGACGTTTCAAGACGCTGATTCTTTTTACCCTCTTTTTTCTTCAATTTACCGACCTGAGGAATACCAGCCGCTGCTCGTTTTTGAGCCTTTTTGAGAGATTTCTGTTTTTCTTCGGACCACTCGAATCGAATCAGTTTATCGTCGGTATCATCGATGATCCACATAGTGATATATTTCTGCCCGTTAACCTTCGTCACTGAATATGACTTAAAAATAAACTCATCTTTCGGCATCTCGTATTTGGCTCGACCAATGAACTGCTCGTTAACCTGAAATGATAAAAAGACAGAAAATAGAATGAATGGTACGGCAGCATACCTCAACCATGTCTTTTGTACAATAAAAGGAAGAAAGCAGATTGCGCCTGTCACGATCCATAAGATCATCAGGTTTGTGGTTGTGAACATCATAATCATGGCGCGCCGTACTTCATATACATTTGTTTTGATGTTGCAATTCTTGTCTCATTGTCTGTAAAAATAACGTTACCATTTCGAACATCAAATGACGCTACAAACTTCTCGACGCCTTTCTCTTCAAGATCGAACTTTTTGACTTTAAGAATCTTATATGGATTCACTTGAATGATCTCTACAGTCACATCTTTCTCTATTCCATAACCGTCGTAGTAATGTGTGGTTACCGAAAACGATCTATCTGATTTTGAACGAATGCTAATCACTTCACGATTAACGAAGATTTCTTCTTTACTCTCTTGTGGTTTATTGTCAACTGAAGTATTAAGTGTATCATTCTTTTGGCCTAAATCATCTCTATCGAGATTCATTAGAGCGATATCTTTACTACGGAAACTTACGATGTTATCTGCATCATCCTTTATCCACAAATCAATATCGTTACCGCTTTCATCATTCCATTTTAGAACAATCAAATATTCAGCCTTTGGTTCAAAGGTATCCTTCTTAGCAACTGGATTGATTAGAATGAAAGCAAGCAGAAACAGAAATACGAATCCAATCAGCAGATTGAATAGTAAATCAACGAATCCAAGTGTGCTTTTATATCTACTCGTTTTGTTCACTGTTTTCATACACCACCAACTGAATCTGTGTGAGAGTTGAGCAAACAAGGCCAACTAACGTAGTTACCAGAGCGGTGCTCATACCAACTGCCATTGCCTGAATTGAATCTTGAACATTCTTAACATTTGATACATCAAGCGTCTCAAACGCTGTACCAAGCATAAGAAGGAATCCAGCAACAGTACCAATCATACCAAGACGTGTCATTGCTTCTGCAGCAAATGAAACATAATCAACGATCTTATCATTTGTCAGTTCCCATGTTGATCGAGAACTTAACCAACCAACAGAAAGTGTAGATAGAACGAAGATAAAAATAATCAGAAAACTGATCTTTGTAAGATCAGCATCATACATCATCTCCCACCAATCATAGTGATACATCAGACCAGTGGCAAATGCGGTCAACGAAAACTGAATCCACCACTTCAACATTGCGTTCATAATTTTGGTCCTTTATTTTTTTCAGGTTCACCATGACCCGTTGCTATGATACATGATACTTTTTCAATGTGCGTTTCGACTATCGAAAATGAACCTGTTTTAATATTACGAAAAATACTCAACACTATTTTATCGTTTGGTTTATCATTAGGTCCAGAACTAAATCCAAAAAATTCAAAACTACTTTCACCAAACTGATTCAATTTATTCATAACATCATCACTTGGACCACATATAATATTTTTCTTTGTTGGACCAATAGGTGGATGAGCATATACATTACAAGAAAACAATACCACAGTGATTATGGTAATTATTGTTTTCATTTTTTATCCAATCAATCTGGATGTGAAAAATTCATGTTCTTTATATTTATATGGGTCCGACATAAAGATTTGTGGTGAATCCCCTTCAACAGCAATCAATATGATATTTTGTTCTACTCTCTCGCCATACATCTCTTCTATCATATATGAGTATGTTGCACACTGTAGAAAATAGTCTTCAATCCATTCTCGTTTTTTTGTTTTACGAGATGTTTTAAAATCAAGCACGGTTAGTTTATTATTGATTTGACAAACCATGTCTACTCTTCCAGCCAATCGATACTCATGGCTGAATAGAGCGCACTCCTGCATGAACACTTTTTGTATTGATTGTAAAAGAATTGGTTGAATATTAAAAAACATTTGAACAGCATCTGGCATCTGCCCTTTGATGATGTCTTCTAAACTTACATTATCGATAAAGTCTTCGAGCATCTTATGAACAGCAGTACCACGAGATGCTGATTGATGACTGATACGATTGGCTTCTGCTTCACCAACCTTTCGGCGCCACTCCATCAATCCTTCTTTCTTTCCAGGAAGGTTGCCGAGCGCAGTCGTTACTGATTCGTATAAGACTTCGGAAGGTCCATTTGGTACTCGATACCTGCGACCCTCCTCCGTCGTGATTGCTTCTATGTCGTACTTTTCAAATCTATCTTCATGTATAAATTGCATGATCGATTTTAGCCATAATATAAGATTTCACAAGTTCGCTACGCACGATATCATCCTCATTAAAATAAATTGTTTTAAAGTACGGAATTGATGTTAATACCTTCATGAATGATAATAATCCACTACCTTCTCTCATGTTCTGTAAATCACTTTGTCTAAAGTCACCGGAAAAAATAATACGACAGTTATCACCGATGCGAGTTATAATAGAGTCGAGTTCGTGGAATGTCATGTTCTGACATTCATCGACGATAACAATAGAATCATTAAGAGTAATTCCCCGTATGAAGGATGTAGATATAAACTCAACCATTCCTCGACTTTTAATCGTTTCATATGCGTCTCCGCGTCCAAATAATTCTGTAAAGATGTTATAGTATGGTTGCTCATACGCTTTCATCTTTTCTTTTTGGTTTCCTGGTAGAAACCCCATGTCCCTTGTTGGGACTATTGATCGTACAATGACTAACTTTTGTTTAGTAGATGAATGTGTTAGGATTTCTTTTAAAGCAAGATATATTGAGATAAACGTTTTACCAGTACCAGCCAATCCTTGAAGTAACAAGTGTTTATCTTTACGGTATTCATCGAACGTTCTTGATTGGTTTTTTGTTTTTGGTTCGATATTTTTTAAGTTCAATCCTGTGTTAACACCTTTCTTTTTTGCTTTACGTTTTTGTTTTCTTGATAGTTTTTCTTCAAAAAAGTTATAGTTATCTTCTACAAAAGCTAAGTTAGAGTGATTGTACATGATACCTCCTAGGTAATCATTACAAAGTATCTGCGGCTCTTTTCTTTCTCCATTTCTCTACTGCATCACGGGTCTTAACAGCCTTAACAGATTTTGCACCATATTGCTCGCCGAGTTTGCTATTTGGATTAGCCTCGGCGATTCTTGCAAGTTGTTCCCTCCAACCATCATCAGTACGCAGTGATTTATTCACTGATGTACCAGCAACGATATTCATCTGTGTTGAAGGGAGTTGACGGATGTGTGGATTGTCAGAAAGGAATGCCTCACGTTCAGCCATAGACATGAATTCAGTAAACTCTTCTTTAGTTTTTTCATTAATAAAAGAATATGTAGGCATTGCACCTCCTTATTTGTATTTATTATTATGCTGTTTTACCCAAATACCAGTATGGAACTTGACGATTAGTCCATTTGGCAAACGATGCTTTTGCTACATTGTAGTAGTTACGATACGATTGAATAGGATCATCTGTTACGATACATTCTGGAAAGTTTTTCATAGCAATCGCAAATGGAGTTCGTGGACCTTCTGGAATATTACGAGGAGGCGCCATTAGATAACAACCAATACCTTTATTTGACCAAGCACCATGTGTTTTACCATACCGACGATTGTATTCTACAGCAAGAGCCATATAATGCTGTACGTGCCATTTGTAGTTCTCTGTTGACTGCATGGTCCATACGGTACAAGGATGACCCATATGGACTGCTTTCATTAGAACGTCTTCTAGTGGACCATCGAGTTTCCAGTATTTGATCATTCGCTTACCAGATTTAGATGGTCGCATTTCCATAACACCATCGAGCATACGATGCGCTGTTGATAACATCTGTGCTGATTCGGTAACCATTTTCACTACGTGTTTGTCACACAGAGCACGAGCGGACTCTTGTGGGCAATCACTCACTGCAAAGATATTCATCGTTTCGTTTTCCTACTTTTGATATTTTTTTCCCAAGTATTTTTTCCCCAAGTATTTTTCTTATTATAAACTCCATTATCTTTCGGTTTTTTAGATATATAAGACCCACCGAACATCGAACCGGTTTGTCCTTTATCAAATACTGGTCTATCCATCGGATAATCTTTATCTAATTGTTCCAGTCGTTCTTTAGTTTTCTTTTCTCGCCACCACTTATCTGCTGCTTTTTTTCCATCTTTCTTTAGAATTTTTCCGTATATATTATCCACAATCAATCCTCAAACTAATAATTAAAACGAAAAGGAGACAACTTCTTCATCTCATCTTCTGTAGGGCGCTTAGTACCAGCGTACACTACCAGATCGTCATCTTCGTTTTCATAACATTCAACAATATTATCCTTAGCAAGGATCGAAAGTGATACTTGGATCATATGATCGATATCATATGATTTACGACCAAGATAAAATGAAAGACCAACCAAAGATATTAGACCTGCAAGTATTAGAATATCATGATACATTTTTTTCTCCTTTAGAATATATATTCATTATACTTTAAAAACAAAAAAAAGTCAATGATTTTCCAATAATTTTTTTAACTCTTCTAAATTATTTCTGTATGAATTGCGAATCAATGGTTGATATGACTTATTTTTTTCTGGATAAACAAACACGAAATCAACATCTTCGTGTTTTTCAATCAACCATCCAATATAATCTAGTCGATTACGAGTATCGACCAGCGAGGCTCTTGTATTCTCTTCATACGCATTCGTACCATCAAATAGATTTGATAATGCCACTTTATTATCAACAATCATCGAATCAAATCCCAACATGAACAATTGCTTGTATCCCATCTTGATTGCCTCAAGCATCGCATTGACACCAGCATTGGAACGAGAAGTTAAACCAGGTTTACCATTTTTCTTCCAATGAATCTCGAAGGGTTCATACTGTTCATCTTTTGGAGGTACAATAAATCTTTTTGATGGAAAATCAGAAGATTCAATCTCCGTTATTATCTTATCATCAATCGCCACAAGGTAATCTGGCAAATCATAATTTGGTCTGAACTCTCGATAAAGAGCATTGCAACCAAATACTGTACCTTTGTCTTTTAGATCCATCAAGTCAAAATCTTTTCTTGATGATCCGTTACCGATTATAAATGCTCTCTTCGCCATAGGCTTCATCATATTTTTTCGCTTTTGGTTTACGATACTTCTTCACAATTTGTTTGCGTTTAGTGGGTTTCTTATCAAAAGAATATTCATTGTCCCATGACTTTTCACGCCGAAACGTCTTACCCATTTTAGTTTATTTCTCTTTCTTTAACTTCCATAAAATATATGGATCGTTTTTTTCTACTTGTAGAGGAATTTGTTTTGCTTTTGGATCAATTGGTGTTGGACCAACATAATGCCATGTTGCTCCGTTGTTTACATCTTTTTCAACGGCTTTAATAAATTCTTGGTTATCAACGACAAATAATCCAAAAAATAATGCTAATACTGAAATTACAATCATTTATTTATTTTCCTCTGTTTTCCATGTTGATGCTAATGTTGGCCATGCTTCTTCGAATAGTTTTTGTGTGATACCTTTATATGGCATCTTCTTATCTTTAATTGCTAATACTAATTTTGCATCATCTGGATCCAATGATTCAAGAAACTGAACAAACTGAGATTCTCTTTGGATAGATTTCATATCCGGATATGGTCCATCTTTTAGAAAGATGCGAAACTTACGTACATTTGCATACAACGATGTTTGTAAATCCGATTCTTTTGGTTGCGCTTTATATGGTGGATCTCCTTCTGGTAAAACAAACTGATGCTTTGGATTGAAACAAATGTCAACCACTGCTTCAAGTGTTGTATTATGATCCTTCCTTAACGTTTCAATTTGTTGTTTTCGAGATTTAATATCTGAAACCCTCTTTAAGATTTCAGCCACACTTTCTTTCATTGCCATTTAGAACTCCTGAATCACGTCCATAAGATTTTTCAATCTATTCTGAACAAAATAGTTAAATAATTTATCTCTACGATTACATTTATAATTTTCAAACTTTTCAAGTACCTGATCTTGAATCTCTTGAGGTACAAAATCAAGATTTACAAGTTGCTCATTGCGTCGATAGTTGCGAAGCATTCTTTCATTACAAAAGTCTTCCGGTGAATGACCGTTCCAACCATCGATCTTTTTAGCAGACAAAGGTTTCTGTCTCTTATCAACAACGAACGTATCGTCATCTGACAAAAAGTTAGGAACACCATCACCTCTATCGCCACGAAGAATATGCTCATGCATGTAACGAGCAGGATTGCTACACGTCACAAACTTCTTTTGCATTGGGCTGTACTGTTCAACGTTAGCATACTTCTGTAACTGAACAAAGTCTTTATCAGATGAAAGAATCAGAATCGGTTCAGATGATCCATTCGTAACACCAAGATGCCCATACTCATGACAGATGGTAGCAATGATATCATCAGCCTCTGCTCTATCAATCTGTATTACCTTGTAAGGGAAAACTTCTTTGAGATCATCACGAATACCATTGAGCACTTCAAAGATCGTATGCCAGTCAAGACCTGACTCTTCACGATCCTTCTTACGATGATGCTTATAGTATGGAAAAATATCTCGACGCCAGTAGTTCTTATCATCACAACAGATAACAAGTTCGCCATACTTCTCGCCAAACTTATTACGATATAGACGAAGAGAGTTGAGTACCATATGCCGAACCAAGTCAGGTTCGATAGGTACGTTTTTACCTCCAATCTGTTTCATAAGATTGGAAATCATAACTTGATTTAAATCAACGAGTATCATTTTTTATCTCAGTTTCAATTCAATATACTATTATTATATATTATTATGATTTAGAAGTCAATATCTTCTTCGTCTGTTTCTGAAACAAAATTCATCCTATCAATCTCTTCATTCGTTAACACTTCATATACTTTATCGATGTGACTTTGCAATGGATGTGGCATATTTAAAGTACCATAAACCGTTGAACGAAGACACTCAATCGTAAACGAATAACGATCAATGAAACTATCTTCAAAGATAGGAAATCCATGTATACCGATTTTATTGATCAACTGTGTAGCATAGTGATCTACTATCTCATCAATGAATGCTTTCTTATTCTCATCCATAAAATCTCCAAGCTGCTCCTTATCCATAACCTTTGGGTTTGGAGACAGCAAGGGGAATTTGATTACATTGTTTGCTTGTGTCATTTAATTACTTTGAGCAAGATAGTTTCCTTATTCAACCTTCCGTTCATAGATGCTTCTTTTGTATTTATTTCATCCATGACTTTGTTCATAACTCTTTTACCACCAGTCAGAACACGAGGTAGAATTTGGTCAGGTTTACGGAGTTTCTTACGAACAGAGTTCTCTTCATCGTAACCCTGTAGTGTGGTTCCTTTGATAGAAAATCCTGCAGGACCCAACGCATCATATCGAGTGAGCAATCGGTACTTAGTGTTGAAAGTCCACAACTGATTCGCTCCGATAATATCAGCAGGATTGATACTGACTAACTTGAACTCAGCAGCATCCTTTTGATACTGCACTTTAGCAATCTGTTTTTGTAAAGACGCAGGTTTCTTTGCGCGAGTTTTACGAACCGTTTTCTGATTCTGTGATTGCTTACGAGCATCATCTACAATCATACGAACGAAATCGATGAACCGAGTTACCCCACGAGGTTTCATATTAGAGTAACCTTCAGTGAGTTGTTCGTCAGATTTTGACTTAACCTCTTCCAGTTCAGACAGCAGAGGTTCATAGTGATCAGCGATAGCATTTGCCTGTTGCGATTTAACCTCTTTGCTACGCAACCATGCATACATATCAAACTCAGATTTATATTTGTTTTCAGTAAAAATATCAATCTCGTTTTCTAATTCTGCAATGTATTCACTGATCTGCTCACGAATACGATCTTGAATGGAAACGACGGGCGCTTTTCGTTTTTCCTGCTTCTTGATTTCAGACACAACTTTCTTAGCGAGTTTCAGATATCCTTCAATTTTATCATTGAAGAACTCCTGACTCTCGCTCGGCATTTTGCATCCGTTCGCGACCATACGCGCCTGATAACAGACAGTAGGGCTGATCTTATCGCTTACCTTGCGAAGCTGTGCGACCTCTTTCTTGTTACGAGGATAATTATCGAACAGCAATTTAAGAGCATCCTTCTGGTTGTAGAAATAGTTGTACCAGTTGTATGCTTTTAACATATCCATAGATGTAACTTCAACATCTGTCCACGTAGGTTCATCACCAAGATACTTGGTGTCAAAAGATTTCGGTCCAGAACGAACCTTCTTCTTTCGTTTTACAGCAAGAGTACTTTTAGCCATTATGACTCCTTTCATCTCTCATCATATATACATTTTAGATGGAAAAGAAAAATAAGTCAATAGTTTTTTTAAAAAAAAATTTGTTTGAAATCAAAGGGTTGCAAGAAAGTTTGACCATTCCCTTGCTCGGTTATCCCAGTTGAAGAAGTTATTCGCATAAATCTTTTGGAACTGGAGTTTCTGTGTATGCTGATCATGCCAATATTCATTCAACACAGCATCAAACAATTGAGCGAACCGATTTGCATGGGTATTAGTATCTTCGTGCCACTGATATGTATTTGCGAAACCAGCAGTCGTTTCAGGAAGAGCAGCATAGTTTGGGCAAATAATACACACACCAGCACTCATCGCTTCCATAGCAGCAATACAAGATGTCTCTTGCCAGATGTTTGGATAAGCAAAGATATGTGCTTTCTTCAATGCTTCACGAACCTCATCGTTTGATACAGTACCATGATATGAGATACCAGGATGTTCTTTACATTTAGTAAACAACTCACGATACTGTTCATCTCGTTGTGGCCAGCCATAGATATTGAATGATGAATAAACGTCAAGATGAATCTTATCTTTCCATCCATTATCCCACAGATACTCATATACAGGAACAAGAAGTTCTAAACCACGATGTGGTGTTGTATGATAGATTAGATTGATTACACCATCGTTTGGTTTCTCGTGTTCTTCAATTGGCACGATTGCATTCTTGAGAACAACAGATTTAGAATATGGAATCTGATGGGCAAGATGATATGTCTGCCATTGATAATCAGAAACGAAAACAAGTTTCTCAAATCGATCTAAAGATGATTGGTCGCGAATATGTTGTACTTCAGGATCAGACCAAGTATCGTGCAACCACAACACATTCTTCTTATCTTTTGGAACTTCACGAACACGAGATGAGATGATATTGATATTATCTGGAATGTTGACACGAGAGAATAGACCCTCTCGCATCATTTCAGTACCGCCTTTAGCACCAACCACATTGCCATTTGAATCAATAGAACCAGATTCTTCGTCCAGCCCTGTAATTGTAAATTTCATTTTTTTTCCTTATACCATAACTGTCTGTACCGATGATACAGAATCAACACGGAAAGAACGCCATGCATTCTTATCAATATCCCACACTGGAAGAACCGACTCATTCACTGTTCTATTTCTTTCAGGTTTGTCAACAGGTGCTGGAACAAGATCAGATTTCAGAGTACAACGCATTACTCGTTCACTACCATCGACTTTTGTGAAAGCAACATCAGCAACATGTTTTTGAAGAATTTCATAAATTTCATTTCGTGTCATAATATTTGTCCTATATCTATAATAACTTCAACTATGTGAATAACGATTTCAATAATCAATAACACAATTATAATGTTATATGGTGTAAATGTAAATAAATTTTTAAATCTATTCACCAGAACTTATTTTCATCCTATAAGAAGAATTCTTTGGATCACCCCATACTTCAGTAGCAGGAACACGAATGAACGGCATCTTCTTAGCATCACCGCCAGTATTTGGCACAGTAAGCATTACACGCTTACCTTTCCGCCATGCTTTCTGTTGATTGATGATACGAAGCAAAGAATTTGCCATATACTCCCGACGCATCGCTTTTGTTAATGATTTACTAACATTAGGGCGTTCGCCTTTAGAAATATATCCATTTGACTTACCGCCTTTTTTCTTACCCATTTTAGTATTCCTCTTCTAATGTTTGAATGTATTCGTTGAGTTTATGTTGTAGAGATTTTTCACAATACTGATTGCCGTCTAAAAACCTGTGAGTTCTACAATCTTCCTGCTTTATTTCACTGATCACGTGGTCTGTGGTTGTTTTTTCATCATTTATAATTGCTCCAATATCCCAGGTAGTTTTTGCGGTGCTTACTACGTTAAGTAATGGCGGCATTACACACCCTGATATTATTATACAAGCAATTAGAAAAATCATCAACCTTTTTGCCAAAACTCCACTCCAAATAATGCGCCTGCAACCACACTATACTTCATCCGTGCCATTTTTTAATTTTTCAAATTTTTCTTTTTCCATATTATAACTTAGTACTTTTTCATATCCTTTTAGATGTTCTTCGATCTCAGCAATATCTTCTTCTTTGTCTGATGAAAAAATACCATAAATTTCTGTATCATCAGTTCTATTTTGTAAATCTTTTCGCAAACTCTTATACTGATCTTTTAATAACTCTAGTACGATTTTATCTGCTGTTTCATAATCTATTTCAATATTAAACCCCATTATATCATACATCCTTTCCTGTATCAAGTTGTTTTCTAACCCATTCAATCTTTTTGTCTTTAGTCCAGTCTTTAAGATAATCATTATCTTTGTCGAACAATTCCAACATCTCTTCTTCAGAGATAAGATTGTTATCTACAATATACTCGCCCATCCATTCCTGTGAGAACTCATCACACTCTTCCATATTTACTGTGTTATTTGCCCACTCAACCATATCTACTTCAGCATCAGGATTCATCTTCTGCAAATCATCCTTATGCATTACGTAACGCATACGATATGATGAAATACAGGTTACAACAACATAATCTTTACTCATCTTTCTTTTCCATCATTTCACGATTTTTACAGTCTATTATTTCAGAAATTATTGGCGGCAAATTGTCTAAATTTTCCTCACGACCATGGTTACATCTGGGTCCCAAGCCCAGTGCTATAAGATTTGCCAAATACTTACAATCCTTACAGTACTCAAGTTTCACTACATATCTCTTTTCTGTAAAATACAGGTTACAACAACATAATCTTTACTCATCTTTCTTCTCCACCATTTCACCATCACGAACAACGTAGTGTTTAACTTCACACATACTTGACTTAATATAAGCACGACCTCCGTCAATCATATTGCCGTTCTCAAACCGTTTATAATCATGGCGATGTGCGCTGTACTGTAGATTGCCATCATCATCTTCTATTAGACCAAACTCTGCTTGTTCAATCTTGTCAGCATTGGTAATCATAAGATTATCATTAAATGCGTCACGAAAAAGACCAAAGTACCGATTACCAAACTCAGGGTGTGGAGTTTCTCTGTAAAAGATATCCATTGCTCGTGCTTCGCCTCTTAACGCACTGGTACACACATAGGTAACAGGAACACCATCTTTCTTAGAATAGAGTTCGCAAACCTTGTCAGTATCAAAAAGTGGTTCGTGTTGGATGTTCATTGGGGTTCCTTTTGCTTGTTTTATCGTTTTTACGAGAAAGACAACTGTCGCATACAAAAATATTTAAAGTGCTTCCATCTAATGGATCAAAAAATGTAGAGCCATAATGGCCATACGTTAAGAAATGTAAACCTCCCACCGGTTGTAGGTCATCAATTTTTTCTAAAGGTATATCACAAACAATACAATTATAAGTCAATTGTTCAATCCCATAGTGATTCGTAGTATTTGCCAAACAGTCTAAAACCGTTGCTCATACGTTCTTGGTGTTTCTTTCTACCTTCGTCGTCTGTCCATTCAAAATGTCCGCCTAAGATTCCGTCACCTTCACCTTCAATATATGGACCGTAATAATCTTCTTCCCAGTCCTCACGGCACTTTTGTTCAAAAGCCCAAATCATTTCGTTCAAGACCCAAT
>Ga0208644_1001398_pt1 | contig 20204 bp, 5 predicted proteins | sample VirMetDEL_Nov_18_FD_184517 | JGI IMG/M metagenome (GOLD analysis project Ga0208644, IMG submission 184517) | Aqueous microbial communities from the Delaware River and Bay under freshwater to marine salinity gradient to study organic matter... | ecosystem: Environmental > Aquatic > Marine >...
TTTGTTTGTAAGATAGACATCAATAGAAACTGAAGAACCTTGGTCTATCGTTAGGTCTTTATAATAGGACATATCCCCAACCCATTACTAGTGGTGTTTGTGTGTGTATATGTCCTATTTATATGTTAAGGGTTTCCTAAATCAATATTATCGATTCTCTAATTCTTCAATCCGAGCAGTTAAAGCCTCAATCATAGATTGTTGTTCTTGAATAGCTTTGGTCAACACTGGAATCAACGTCACATATTCCATATTCAGTTTAGTTTCTGGGTTGTCAGATTTTGGAACAGAAATAAATCCTGAAGGTTTACCGTCTGAGTCTAAAGTTTCTACCTGTTCATAACCATCGATACATTCATATGTATCAAGTACTGCTTCTGGTACAATCGGTAATGTGGTTTGAGCACCAAAACCTAGTTTGAATTTATCAGGATCTTTCTTGAATGCGAAACGAATAGGTTTAAGTTGTTTAACAGTCTCTATACCGTAAGAGAAATCTGCCGAATCGATATTTTTTAAACGTTCGTCAGAAGTTTGTAAACCTACAATACTCCCAGTAGTTTTTCCAATATTAGCTGCGTTGTTACTAAATTCTAATTGGTCGTTATCGTCTGTCCAATAATAACCAGTGTTTCCGTCTTGTGGGTCCAGTTTAATATAAGCACAAGACGAGGTTATACCACTATGTTTGTATACGCCAAGTTCACCACCTCTAATATTCAGAGTCGATGTATCTCTTCCCTGTGCCCTCCAATATGATGAGTTTGTATTCGTCAATCCCGCGCCATAAATAATTGCTTGGCAGTCTCCGTTGTTTGCATTGTAAATATCAAGCAACCTTCCTGTTGATACCGAGGTAGTGTTAATACCAACCCGTCCGAAATTATCTATTACCATCCTTTGACCAATCGCGCCGTCATTAGTGGTATAAAATCTTAGTTCAGCATCTTGTGTAGCAGCCGTTGTGTTGAACGAATTATTACCATCAGCGGTAATTTTTGCCATTTCATTACGAGTGCCACCTGAACCACCAATCACTGTTTGGAAAGAAATACCAGCGCCGTAACCACCATCACCACCTTGTAGAACCAGTTGTTTACCACCAACGACCTGTGTCGGATCATAGACATGAAGTCTTTCAACTGGTGTTATTGTGCCGATGCCTACATCTCCATCAGCCCGAATAAGCATCGCGTCTATTGGATACGCGGTATGCATTGTACGACCAGCAGTATCCTGTGAGGTTGCGGTGAAATCTCTGCCGAGTCTGTCAAGGGCAGTAAATTGTGTAGAACTGGTAACAGTCGTTACTGTGTAACTACCCAAGTAACTACCGTCATCAATTGCTATCAAATCATTTTCTTTAATACCTGCTTGTGGCCACGCATCATGAACTATAGTGATATAAGATCCCTGTCCTCCTGTTATGCTAGTGGCTTCTGTGGACTGAGAGTATCCAGTTTCAAATATAAAACTCTGTGCTGGTTCATTATTTAACCCGATACTAGTATCGTTAGCACTACCAACTTTAATTCTAGCCTGACCCGCAGAGTTTGTGTCTCCATTTCTGAATACAATCGCACCACCATTAAATCCAGTAACATCGGAACGATATGTTTCGATTGTTAATACATCATTAACTGTATTTGAAATTGAGGCAGCTGTTTTAAGATGTAATCTTGACGTTGCATAAGTGGTGCCGATGCCGACTTTGCCGCCGATATCAATACGCATCGCCTCATTACAGTATGACACTTCATTGGATGGAGTATCCTGATCATGTAGAACGTCACCAGCAGTACCAGTATTGGCATTAGAAACGTGGAAAGCTATGCCTTCATCATAATACATACGCATAAAATGACTATGCCAACTGGAATTTCCAGAAACAATCTGATTATTGGAAGTGCCTGCCTCAGCGTTATGCCCGAAAACAGAAGCAGCAGATGAAGGTACACGGCCTACTGCGGTATAATCATCGAGAACAATATTACGACCAAGGATATCTAATTTTTGTTCGGGATCAATAGTGAGATTACTGCCTGTAGTACCAATACTACCGACTACGCTGCTTTGCTTTCTAAAGACAACTAAAGAGCCATTGTTAGCATTGTTTTTACCAATCTCAATAGCCGGACCATTGGCTGTTGTAGCTATTTCAACCTTGCCTGTTGAGTTTGTGTATCCAAAGCCTCTTTGATCACTAAAGCCACTAGCAGGATTTGTAATTGAGTTACCCACCACCAAGTTGCCGGAAGTATCGATAGTAAGTCGGCTCGCAGCTGCGGTTAAATCATAAATATCAAACTTATCAAGATTGTTGACACCTACGTTGTATTGTCTTGCATCGTTGACAAATGAAATCTGAGCTTGACCATCAGTTTTTGTTGATTTGACTGTGGCGAAAAGATCATCAGTAGATTGTACATGGAAACTAGTCAAAGGAGCATTTGTGCCGATGCCGACAGCGCTATCGGTAATAACCATTGTTGTTGATAAACGTTTGGGATCGGTGTTAGAGTTTCCAGTATTGAAAGCAATACCACCTCTACCGACAATGTGAGTCCAAGCGTTTGCTCCAGACACCCAGTCACGAATGGAGTTAGTCTGCGAAGCTGTCCCTGCACCACCATTGGTGTTATAATTGGGGGACAACAGAGGTGCCGGGACGCCGGCACCTCCACTGGTTTGATCTAAATCTTTTTGCATGTTAAAGAACATTCCAGATCCAGGTCTACCCATTGAACCGGAAGAACCGCTCCACATAATTCCACCATTATACATGGAACCGTCTCTACCGGAAATATTACCTAATCTCCAAGTATCGCCATCATATTTGGCTCCTGTAAACCCAAACAAGGCTTTTAATAAACCTTCATTGGCGGAACCTCCTTTAAACACCTGCATTTTAAAGGTTACAGCACTATCACTCGCTGAATCTATCGCAAATTGGGCCCCGGCGGCGTTCGAATATGCTCTTGGATCATTTCCCGGCAACAATCCATCCCAGGCTGGTTTATAAATGTAACTGGAACTATCATTAATCCATCCAGTGCGTCCATTCGCGCCAATGGCACCAGTGTACAGTACACTTTCAAAAGTTTTGCTTGGAGATGTCGGAAAAAATTCTTGGGTTTTACTCAATCTGGCGAATACGAGCCCCTCGGTTAATGCTCTTACTCCCAGTGAGTCGTTGTCGTAATTGAATTCCCAACCTAGACCGTTATTGACCCAAGGTCTTTTATCAAGATTATTTTCAATCCCATCTGTACCTCCACCAATTAAAGTACCATGAATCCTAACGCTTCTATTATTGTTGATAGTCAATCTTGGCAGTAATCTAGCATCACCCTGCACTTTATCATTATCGTTGCCGCCAGGAGCATCTACTCTTTGTCTAGAACCACCAGCGGTTTTGAATACCAAATTTGTACCGACAAAATGACCTGCCCATTTATCACCAGTGGGACTAGTTATGTCCCAGCGGCCGATATCTGGTTCATTTACAACAGCCTCAATGGAAGCACCAATCGCAGGATTGGTGCTTTCTGAGGAAGAAAAATCTATTGTAGAAAAAGCATCTCCATGTAACGGAGCTCCGATGAGAGAACTGGTATTATTAAGCGGAGTTTGATGAATTCTAAATCTACTAGGAGGAACCGAAATGTTGTAACTGCCGCCCACATTAGGCGTAGTATATACTGCTGTAGCGCCGAATCTATATAAACTACTACCCGCCTCAGCGTAGTAAGTTCCTTCAGAATCAAAACTACTATCAAAACTTAACACGTTTCGGTAAATATCAGAATTCCCAGCAACTGGATTGCCACCTGAATAAATCTGAAACCAAGGTATTTTTAGGTCTAACAACTCGTTTTTAAACAGAACATTACCAAATTCATCATTTTCGCTCAGCCCGGTACCTGATTTTTTGGGTAATATTTTGATGAATGGTGTGTGGAAAATTGCTGTACTATCCTGATTAGATAGTTGCAAACTGTTTATTGCATTGGCACCAGCTGTCGCTTGTGTCTTAAATATCATGTCACCGATAGGTTGAGCTTGGTTTGTACCAGTCCTACCGTTTATGGATTGTATCATTCCAGTGATGTTGTCGCCATCTTCAGTGAAGAAATCAACCTGACCTAAAATGTCACCATCGTCCCAACTCGTATCGTTTTGCAGATTATATAAACGTAGTCCTGGTTTCTTCGTAACGTCACCAACAATATTAGCCAATAGTGAATTACCATCAGCTAAAATTGAATTCATACGTCCAACCTGAAACTTTTGTGTGTTTCCATCAACATGTAAGTTATGACTATAACTATTAGATTCGACCCTGAAATCAACATCTTGAGAACCTTCATTAACAACTACTTCAGCCTGATTAATAGTTAAAGTTTCGTATAAGGTTTCTGTTCCATCACGCACAACCCATACAGATAATTCACCTGGCGCGTCCGTGGTAGTACTACCAGTGTTCCATTCATTATAAGCATTTGCTCTGATTTCTACTGATACGTCTGTAATACTTTCATCCGTACCCTTAAATTGAATGGTACCCAAAAGTTCAGTGGCCGTAATCGCATTGTCCGCTGGAACATAGTTAAATACGAGAGATGGTGCTATAGCGTTATCAAGTACAATCGAACCACCTTTAAACGTTTTCACACCACCAAATTCTTGAGCTCCTGTGCTCACTACACCTACGACAGAAGCTGTAGCATTTGGCAATGTCCTCTTAGTGATGTTAGTAACGTGACCCAGTGTATCAGACGTAAATATATCAAGAACATCTACACCAGATGTATCGATACTTCGCGCAGTGTATGTTGGGTGAGAATAGTTGTTGTATGTTGCGGTGGTTACTGCTGTAACGTGACCCATTTCGTCTACGGTGATACTTGCAATACCAGCAGAACCTTGTGCACCACTAAGAGTAGATGTATCGTGGTGTGCAAAGGTGATTGTATCACCTGTTTCAGAAATGTCAAGACCGTCAGTAGTACCAGTTTGTGCTACTGCCAATACAATATCGTCAGTTCCCGAACCGGAACCACCAGCAGTTAATCGAATCTTTTCTGAGACGCCATCGTCACCTGGTTCTGTACTGATGGAGTACGTTGTATTTGTATTGTCACTTGCAGGAATTGTTACTGTTTTAACATTAGCAGCAGTTACGTGGCCGCGGGCATTAGTCGTTAACGAATCTATAACGGTAAATGTGCCACTATATCCAGGAGATGCAGTTGATGTGGTATCAGTTCTTGTTATATCAACATGTTGAAAACGAATAGCATCATTTGTGGCATCAACATCAACGTCAAAATCATTTCCACTAACAAATGTCAGCGTATCTGCATTGTTATCAGCGACAGCGGAACCTGTGTCGGCCCAAGTATATTCAGTGTCAGTATCGTCAACAGTAAAGGTTTTGAAAATATTTTGTGCAGAACCTTTATCTGTGTTGGTTACACTAAAAGTCAAATCATATGGGTCAGCATCAGTACCATTGGAGACATCAGTCCAGTTAATATCAATAGAAGCACCATCTCCAGCACCCTCTACAAACTTCCACTCATTCGCCTGGTTAATCGTAACTTCAGTACCATCACCATCTTCTACTTGGAAAGACCTTATATACCTGGTGTCTAGGTCAGTTGTTGCTACAGAAGCGGCAGTTGTGTGACCATAAGTATCAAAGGTGAATGAAATATCTTGAAGTACAACACCATTCGCATTATCAGAAGATAAGTTGCCCACTGATGATGTATCGGTATGTGCAATAGTAAGTCCAGTTGCGCTGGTACGAGTAATTGTAATCGCACCCCCACCCGTAAGTGTTAAATCATCGTTTCCTGAACCAGAACCTCCAGCAGCTAATCTAATTGCGGGGTTATCGTCTGTACCGCCTGTCTGAATGATTGATAAATCATATGTTGTATTTGTATTATCACTTGCAGGAATTGTTACTGTTTTAACATTAGCAGCAGTTACGTGTCCACGTGCATTAGTCGTTAAAGTATCAATAACGGTAAATGTGCCACCATATGCTGGGGTCGCAGTAGATGTCGTATCAGTTCTTGTTATATTACTGTGATTAATGGTAATAGTTTCATTAGCAGTTTGATTAGTTGTAAAATCACCAGCGGTATTTTGTAAATCAGTACCCCCTGCGATAGTAATCGTTGCATTACCGATTGAGGTCGTTGCACTTGTTATACCAGTGATGTGTCCATATGTGTCAAGCGTGATATCTTGAATGAATGTGTTTCCAGAATTATCGACACTTGCTTGTGTTGATGTATCAGCGTGTGCAATAGTAGCAGCAGTTCCTTCTCCAGCCGCGGCACTAATTGTTAAACCTGAACTACTTGTTTCTGCACCAGGTGTTCCGGCAGCAATTGTAGCAACGTAGTTGCCAGTAGTATCCGTACCTAACGCAACTGAGTTAGCGGCAACAGTAGTTGCAAAACTGATTGTTCCATTACCCAAGTCCGTGAGCGTGGTGTTTCCACTACCAGTGACATCACCCGTTAAAGTAACAGTAACAACGGGGTCTGGTTTACTTTGAATATAAGACCAATCTAAATTACCTTTAAGTGTTGTAGTGGACCCGTAACCAACGATGGTGGCACCAATAGAGTCGGCTTCAAAATTTGCTAATGTTGGTGTATTAAACGCAGTGTTTATTCTAGCTTGCCAAGCGTCTTTCGTTTCATTAAAAACGAAAGAAGCTGAATCTAATGTTCCTCTATCAATGAAAATACCTGATACAGCAAGTTCTCCACCAGTACCACCATTAACACCAGCTAAAGGTTCACCATCATTTAATGTAATTCTTTTATCCGATACAGAAAGATCATTCTGACCCGTTGTATCAAGGGTACCTGTTGCTTCAATGTTACCCTCAACTCTTAGGTTACCTGTGACAAGAACAACCGGATTTGTATTTTTAACTTCTAATCGTTCTGTCCCACCAGTGACAATTCTAAACTGATCTGCTGCATGAAACTGTAGGTAGGTGTTTGTATCACCCGTAGAAATAATCTGGTCATCAATGTAGAGGTCTGTAATACCGGAAACATCCCCTGTTAATTTTGTGTTACCACTAACTTGTAAAACATTCTGACCGTCATCAGTAGAAGTGCCGATTAACACATTGCCTGTGTTGGGATTTAATTGAATTGTACCATCAAGTTCTACCAGAACGGCAGGAATACCTGAATTGTCGTTGATTGAAAAAGAATAACCATCACCATCACTATCGATGTTTGCAACACTGAATAACTGACCCGTAGAAGCTTCGAAAGAAAGAGTAGAAACAGAACCATCGTAACTGGCGCTGAGAGTAATGGTATCATTACCACTAGCGTCTGCCCCAGTAAATTCTATCTTTGGTTCGTTGGCAGTACCAGTATTGGGTGTAATTAAAATATTTTTATCGTCAAGTGCCATAGTGGATTGTCCAAACTCGTTGAGGTTACATTTCTATTTATTTATATCGGTTTTTAAAGACCGAACTGTTTTCTGTGTGCGATAAAGTTTTGTTTTACTTCTGCTTCTGAGAGAGCTCTGCTGTAAATTCTAAAAATAGGAATATCGTCTATACCATAATAAGCCCCAGATGGACTTCCCTCACTAAAATAAGTTCCAATCGGAAAAACGCCAGACTGCGTTACGGTTGTGTCTGTTTTAGAGAACGTCGATTTCACTCCATTTTTATACAGACTTACTACGCCCGCATTTATTGTGACACATATGTGTTGATAAATGTCATAATCAACAGTGGGTCGAGTTCCAGTAAATCCATTATTCCAAGCAAAATTACCCCAACCTACATCCCAATTACTATTCTCAATCCCAATATAAAATCTTTGATCGTTTACATTTTGATGCCCAACGGGTATTCTTGTTGTATCAGTATCGTCTATTGGTCTAACCCAAAACTCTACCGATGTGCTGACTGAACCTGTACCAAACGTTGTTGCAGCATTAGGTAGTGTTATATAATCGCCATTATCAAATCTAAATGTGCCATCACTGTTATACGTAACAGAATTAGCTGTTACGGTTTCATTACCTGTCAAGTCAATAATTGCTTGGGTATTACTTCTCGTCCCATCAACAAAAGGTGTTGCGAAAGAAGATTGTTCGAACTGTGGGTCTCGTATAAGAACACCATAACCACTTGTTGCAGCATAAGCAGCAAGACGAGTTAGAGAATCAGTATCGGCCAACGATAACGCAAATCTAGAGTTGTTACTGTTCGTAGCATTCGAAATTTCAGTATATGTACAGCGATACCATCCTGTATAACTTCCGGTCTTCATTAGTTTAATTGTTGCTTTGGCCGCCCCAGGTCCAGTTATAGTACCTTCACCTTCTAGAGTATAGTTTGCATATGAAGTTTGTGGAAAATTGGTTGAAGGCGCTATCTGAATATGTTTTCTTTCGAGTGGTTTAAAATAAGCACTAAAAGTATAATTTTTACTTGCCAAACATCTAGAGTTTAATAGTAGATATCGTGATGCTGTTGAGGTGGAATTTTCTTGAATTTTAACTTCTCTGTTTGGAAGATATTCAGTGTAAGTAGTGCCGGTAAAATCCCATTGTGAAAAATCAGCAGTTGCTGACGGTGGACGATTTATACCCCCAACCCCATCGGAATCTTCTGCAAACAAATTTGTGGTTGGAGCACCTTTAAACGAACGAGCCGTGTTGGACATATCGTAGTAAAAAATTAATGAACTATCATTAACGATTCTTTTACCAACCTGCGTTATTTTTGTTGTAGCCATTATAGACAATACCTAAAGATTATGGTATATTTATTCACAGACCAAATCGTGTTCGATGTGCTAAAAAGTTTTTACGAACTTCTGCTTCTGATAATATTTTTTGATATATTTGAACCATAGCAATATCTCCATCAAAATATGCGGTAGGTGATCCTGATTGATAATCTCTACCCAAAGTTATTGGCCAATCATTTAAACCATTTGCTACAGTTCCGGTATTCGCTGCACCGAGAGAAACGCCGTTAAGATATGCATTATTCGTGTAAGAAAGACCACTATTTGCAGCAGGTGATGTAACTGTAAAACAAAAATATACCCACTCGTTTGCTGTGAGAGCCGCTGTGTCAGTTCCACCGTAAGAATAACCTTGCACTAATCCGTTTGTCAATACCCATATACCGTATTCAGGGCCAAAGTTATCTGTAAATATTGCCATGTTGCCTGAAGGTGTTACTGTGTGAGGACGAAACCAAACACCCACACTCGAACTATTATTATCTGCTGAAAAACTATTTGGAGTTGATGGATTCATTTGAGAATATGATGTCGTACCATTATAAGTGAAATATCCCTCAGCATTATACGAAACGTTAGTGTTTGTAAAATTATTGGAATATCCACTTAAATCAGACCAAGTAGTGCCTGTGCCCGGATAACTTTTTATATTACGAGCATCTACGCAACACCGTAATCCATCAGTTGTAATACTAGGCCCGTAATTAACTCCCATCGGATGGAAACTCCACTTCTAGTTTCTCAACATCCTTACGTTCTGCGAGAACCATATAGAAGCAGTTCAAGTGACCGCCAACCGTGACCGTGTTGTTCTGAATATCCTCAACCCAACATTCACCCTTACCAATCGGTGTCAAGTTAACTGTGATAGTATTCTCATCAACAAGACCTAACCACACTTCTGGTAACTCAATAGTATTCTCACCGTTCAATCTACCACGAACATACACACCGTGTTCTGGTCCTTCAAGTGAACCATAACGTAACTTCATTCCTTCCTTAGTAGGATGGTCAATGGTAAACGATTTAGTATCAGCAGTTAAGAGACCTGTGACTGTTACACCAGTAGATGTAGTTACGAGTTTGGAATTCCCGTTGTGGTATAAAGTGACCGCTCCACCTTCAACAGCGACAATCTGATTAGCTGTATCTGCGTTATTTCTAACTCTCAGTGTAGTAGTGGTGAGTCTTAAATCACCATCACCTTTGTCTTTAATATAAGAATTTGACCCATCGTGATAGATGGTCAAGTCAGAGTCATTACCAAACGTCATTGAATTACTGTAACGAACACCACCTTTAAATCCAAGATTAACTTCTTGAACAGCATCATTAAACACGATAGATGTTGGTGAAATCGTTGTGGGTAGATTTAGAGTATCCGTAACTGTCAAGTCTGTGAAAGTACCAGCTACTATTGCAGAATTAGCACCAAGTGTCGCACCATCAATACTACCACCATCGATGTCTACTAATGGTAGATATGCGGTACCTGACAGGTGGAGGTCTTTGAAGCGTGCTGAAGATGCACCAATGTCAATGGCGGCATCTCTTGCTAAACCACCTGTAGCATTAGCGCCTAAATCCCAAGGAACTAAACCAGTCCCAGTATCAAATCTAATTCCTATATCATCGTCACCAATAGTTAAGTCGCCAGCAAAAGTACCAATACTACCGACTGCTGCGCCGTCTTTGTAGAAACTTAAAATATCACCATCACTGCTTGTCCTTGAGAAAATACCTGACACGCCTCCAGACGCTGTCGCGTAGTGTCTACCGTCAGGAAGAAAGAGATGTCCCACAGTGGTTTGTGCGTTAGAAGAGCTGGTTTTACCAACCAACAAGTTGCCGGCGGTATCAATACGGGCTTTTTCCCCACCATCGGAGTGAAACTGTAGAGACTTTCCAGTGAAAGCTCCTAAAACTGTTCCACTGGGTTGGTTGTAGATATATGTCTCGTAACTACTAGTACTAGTGCCTAAAAGAAGTTGACCTCCAGAATCTCCGGAGATGTGTAATGTCTTATAGTTCGTTGAATTAACAGGATTGTCTGTGCCGATGCCGACATTGCCAGCGTTGGAGATACGCATACGCTCTGTGCTGTCGGTATAGAACATCATCCTGTTGCCGCTGGTGTTGTACCAAATGCGGCCTGCGTCAGTACCTGCGCTATTTCTAAAGTTTATTCTTCCATCTGCTGTTGCGTTTGTTGTTCCGATTGTAACTACAGTATCAGCGGCAGAACTAATGTGAAGAGGAGATGCAGGACTCGCAACACCAATGCCAACATTGCCTGTCGCCGAATCAACCCAGATACCATTCGAACCAGTCGCCGACACACCACCAGCAGAGATTCTACCTGTCAGCCAGAGGTTTTCGAAGCGACCGCTTGATAAGCCTAAATCTATAGTTCCATTACTAAGAGTTCCAGCATTGTCTGTCGGGGCAACCCAACCATTACCAAAACGTAAGCCGCCGTGGCTTGCCGCTGATGAGTAAATGTTTAAGTCCCCGTCAGCAACACCAATAGTCCCGACTGAAACCGAGGCGTTTCTGAAGTCTAAAATCGCTCCATCATTTGTTAGACGAGCAAGCTGTGCAACAACGCCACCGCTTCTTGCAGCACTAAAATATCCACCGTAGCTACCAGCCGAAAGAGCAATACCTTCTACAGCATTTTGTGAAGGATTAATATCAGTAGTCCCCACCAGGAAGTTGCCGCTGGCGTCGACCCTGGCACGTTCTGTGTTGTTATAGCCTCTAATGGACAAAGAATTGTCTGAATGAAGCATTTGTATTGATGCAGTCGCAGCATCTGATTGATTGCCGAAGATTATTCCTACCGTATTTGCGTCTCCAGAACGAAGATAGGTAAAATTGTCGCCTGTTGACTTTGTTTCCAGTAAACCATTAGGACTCGTCGTACCCAATCCCAATCGACTCGTAGAAGCGTCCCAGTAGAAGTTTTGAACTGCGGCCACTGAATCGTAGAAACTGATATCGCCGTTTGAAGCAATCTGCATCCCTAACTTTGGAGCGCCACCTGCGCCTCCTGCATAATAAAACTGTAAATCTGCAAAATTATCGCTTACATCAATTTCTTTGCTAACAATTTTAGCATAGCCGGTTCCACCGTTATGGTACAGAGCCAAACCGCTACTAGTTTGAGTAGAGGTGCTAGCGTTTGTATTTTTGAAATTTACAAGAGCATCTGTAGTTGATTGCTCAACAGTCAAACCATCAGCAGTCACTGTGCCGTTAACATCAAGGCCAGTTGGACCTAGTGTTGCTAGAGTAGCTCCATTATCTACAAATAATATTGGGCCTATGTCAGCATCAATACCACCGATGTACAGATTATTTGCACCGTTTACACCAAATGCTCTAGTAGAAGTTCCGCTAGAGTTTTTTACACTTAAGTATTCAGCATTATTTTCTAGCGTAAAGCCATTTGAAACGACTGTGCCAGTTACGTCGATGCCTGTGGAGGTTGTGGATAGTTTGGCGTTACCTGCGTGATACAAAGCAACTTCTGCGCCAGTGTTGGCGGCTAGATATATTTGCGAACCATCAGCCCTTCTTAGCTGTAAACTGTCTGCTCTAACAAAAAGGTTTCCAGTACCTACGTCATCTATGTAACTAGCAGACCCATCATGGTAAATCTGTAGGTCAGAACTAGCACCGAACACAGCCCTACCATTATCAGGTAAGTAAATGTCATGACTGAAGATTGCTGAACCACTGTCCGACATATCCAAACTGAGAGCGGTAAAAGTAGCACCACCATCATTACCTACAAAATTTATGTCTTTATCTGATTGGGGTGAATATATTTGTAAACTACCGGCGCTATTGGATAAACGACCGAATTCTGTACCACCATCTTTCAATAAGATGTCGCCACCATCTGCATCAAGGTTAATGTCTCCAGCAACATCGATAGTTAAGTTGCCAGAAGGAATATCAATCTCTTTGTTGGTACCCGAAAGGAACTCAAATTGGGTAACGGCATTGTCTTGGAAGAACCAATTACCACCATCAGCGTCAAGAGTAATGTCACCAGATGCATCTACTAAGTATGCACCCGTTACATTGGTGGTGAAGTTTCCACCAGAAGTTTGAGTAAATGTTGTACCTGATGTTTGAGAAACACTTGTTTTCGCAACAACGGTATATGTCGTATCAGAAGAGTCTAGAATCGCATTAGCGTTTCTTTCAGTGCTTCCCGTTACATTTTCAGTATAATCACCACCGATAGTATGCGTCAAACTGCCTGTAAGGGCCATATCTGTGGTTGCGCCCAACGTATAGGTGACACGTGTACTTCCAGCATCCGCAAAGACAATGTTGTCCCCGGCAGCATCTAAAGTAATATCACCAGTTACATCGAGTGCCACATCACCTGTTCGTGATATGGTACCGTCCGTTGCAAACTGATAGTTCGTTGTACCGGCATCCTTGAAGAAGATATCTCCACCATCAGCATCTAGTGTGATATCACCGGCAATATCAAGTGTATAGTCTCTTGGTGCACTAACCGTGTAATCACCATTCGCAGGAGTAAACACGTGAGTCACAGAATGACCAGCAGCACCATCTTTAAATGTAACAGTATCACTTTCCGTATCTAATACGATTATACCAGAAGCATCAACTGTGAAATCGCCTGTTACGGTAGTCGTAAAGTTTCCACCAGACACCTGGTCAAATGTCGTACCAGAAGTTTGTGTAAACTCCCACCCAGCAGTTTGTGAAATAGCCGAATCAGCATCGAGTGTATAAGAAGTACCTACATTATCAGTAGTACTTGTCCCTGAAGTTCTGGTAATTGATTGTGCAGCAACAGATACGATGTATGTCCCAGCAGAATCGATAATATAACCATCAATGTTGTTTGTATAATCTCCACCAACATCGTTGAGGTAATTACCAGTTACATTAGTGGTAAAATTGGTACCAGCTGTCTGAGTAAACGTTGTACCAGAAGATTGTGAATAAGAACCCGTAGTTGCTGTCTGCGAAATATTAGTCTTAGCAACATCTGTAATTGTACTGTTTATAGATGTTCGTGTAATAGTACTATTTGCAGTCAACGTAGAAGTTGTTGCAGCAGAATCTTTAAGGTAAGTTCCAGCCTTGGTGTAAAGGAAACCTGAACCCGTTTCAGTATAGTTTCCAGTAATATCAAGAGTCGGGGATGCTCCTACACCGAAAATAAATTTATTAGCAGTAATAGCACGAAGATGAATCTGGTCGCCATCTGCCTCAAGATAGATGTTGTTTGATGCGTCCAGGGTAATATCTGTACCTGTCAATTCTTGTGTAGTAGTAGAAGACTGAAGAATTGAACCTGAACCCGAAACCGTGTAATTACCTGTTACGTCAATTTGTGGTGTCGCATCAAGGTTGAACACCATTCTTGTGTTAGTTGCATCAACAAAGTTAATTTGTTGTCCAGCAGCATCAAGAGTGATATCACCGGAAGCGTCTACAAGAACATCGCCGGTAACCGTAGTGGTGAAATTACCACCGGATACTTGGTTAAATGTCGTACCAGCGACCTGATAAATGGATGCGCCAGCTGAATCAACTAATGAACCACTAATGTTTCGAGTAAGGTTACCTGTCCAACTTTCACTGTTGTTGCCACCTAGATTATATTGAACTCTTGTTTGGGCACCATCTTTAAAGTAAATATCGTTACCAGCAGCATCAAGGGTGATATCAGTAACCGCATCGACTGTATAATTATTGGGAGCGGTGATTGTATAGTTGGCGTCATCGGCCAACGAATGAGTAACTTGATCCCCACCAGCACCATTCCTGAAGATGATATTGTTAGCGTCAGCGTCAAGTGTGATATTACCAACCGCATCGATGACAACATCATTTGGAGCAGTAATTGTGTAGTTTGCACTATCTGCTAACGTATGAGTTACAGTATCACCACCAGCACCGTTCTTGAAGATAATATCATTACCGTCAGCATCAAGAACAATGTCGCCAGTAACATCAAAATAAAGGTCGCCTTGTGGTACATCCATCTCAAGAGTATTAACATTTCCTTGAGCACCCATCTGGAATTGACCAAACGTTGTACCAGCTCTCTTGAAGAAAACATCACTATCAGCAGCGTCAAATATAATGTCGCCTTCAACGTCAAGTGTATAATTGCCCACAGAAGAGATACTAGAAGTACCGCCGACTGTTAATGTGTAGTCTGTTCCTACTGTATCTGTCGTCGTAGTGGTAGAAACCCTAGAAATAGAATTTGCTGAGTCTGCAATAGAACCATCAACATCGACCGTATAATTTCCACCGGCGGTTAATGCGTAGTTAGTACCTACTGTATGAGTCGTTGTGGTACCTGATACAGTTTGTATAGATGTTCCAGCTGAATCAAAAATGGAACCCCCAACGTTAGTTGTTAAACTGCCGGCCATAGCAATATCAGTTGTGGCACCAAGAGTGTAAGTTATTCTTGTGGTACCATCATCTTTAAAGATAATGTTATCGCCGGCAGCATCCAATGTAATATCAGCTACAGCATCAATAGTATAATTATTAGGAGCTGTAATTGTATAGTTGGCGCCATCTGATAATGTGTGCGTGACTGTATCGAGACCTGCACCATTCTTGAAAATGATATCGTTGCCGTCAGCATCTAATATGATATCACCTGAAGCGTCTACAAGAACATCTCCTGTAACGGTAGTCGTAAAGTTCCCGCCCGATACTTGGTTAAATGTAGTAGTAGAAGTCTGAGTAATTGAAGACCCAGCAGTTTGTTCGAGGGTAGTGCCAGTGTTTAGTGTATAAGAACCAGCAGTTGCGGTATCAGTAATATTTGTACCAGCAGTTCTGTCAATGGTTGTACCAGCGTCTTCATCGATAGACCCAGTGATATTGACAACAGAATTACCACCAGCTGTTAAATTGTAATTAGTGCCAACCGTGTGTGTAGTGGTTGTACCTGATACGTGAGTAGTAGAACCCGTAGTTGAAGTTTGTGAAATGTTTGTACCAGCAACAACAGTGTACGTTGTTCCAGCAGAATCTTTAATAGACGTTGCAGCGTCTAAGGTATAGGAACCAGTATATGCAACATCTGATATGTTAGTACCAGCAGTTCTAGAAATAAATGTTCCGGCAGAATCCGAGATAGAACCATCAACGTCAACTGCATAGTTGCCGCCTGCGGTTAATGCGTAATCAGTGCCTACTGTATGAGTTGTTGTAGTAGTGGAAACTGTTTGTATAGAAGTTCCAGCTGAGTCAATAATTGATCCGGATACATTGCGAATAAGGTTGCCGGTCCAATTCTCGTTGTTATTGCTACCTAAATTAAATTGAAGCCTTAGGGCATTTCCGTCTCTGAAGAAAATGTCATTTCCGTCAGCATCGAGAGTGATGTCGCCGGATGCATCTACAAGAACATCACCCGTAACAGTAGTAGTAAAGTTTCCACCAGACACCTGGTCGATTGTTGTGCCGGCAACCAGTGTATAACTGGTACCAGCAGAATCTTTCATCGAACCATCTACATCAACCGTGTAGTTGCCACCAGCGGTTAGTGCGTAATTGGTACCAACTGTATGAGTAGTGGACGTACCAGAAACATGTATGATAGACGTTCCAGCTGAATCTTTTAAAGAACCCGATACATCACGGACGAGATTACCACTCCAATATTCAAGATTGTCAGTTCCTAATGTATACTGAACTCTTGGTTGACTACCATCTCTAAACACAATATTGTTAGCGTCAGCATCAAGGGTAATGTTACCTACAGCATCGATGACAACATCATTTGGAGCAGTAACAGTATAGTTGGCGCCATCTGATAATGTGTGCGTGACTGTATCGGCACCTGCACCATTCTTGAAGATGATGTCGTTGCCGTCAGCATCTAATATGATATCTCCTACAGCATCGACAGTATAGTTGGCGGGCGCAGTAATTGTATAATTGGCATCATTTGCTAACGTGTGAATAACCTCATCACCACCGCCACCATTCTTAAATCGAATGTCATTACCATCAGCATCAAGAACAATATCACCAACAGTATCGATGGTGAAGTCACCAGACATCGGTGTGATGAGACTTATATTACCTGCGGCACTATCATATAAAAATTCAGCTGCAATAGTACCGGTGTTACCGTTTTGAATATAAAGACTACCGCCGTCTGCACGTAGATATAAATCGTCACTTGTTTGATTTAGACGATAATCGAGCTCGATTAAATTTCCGACAATATCGCTATCGGAGGCTAAAGAAGTTCCTGGGTCAGTTAATAAACGTCTCTTGTCACCAAGGTCATCACCAATTTGATTGACCTTGCGACGAAAAGTATTTACGTTATCTGTAAGGTCAACTAGGGTAGGACGGTCGTATCCGTAAGGGTCTGCCATTATAGTTTCTCTAATATCTTAGTTAACATGTCTTTGATATCGGCAACCTCATTTTCTAAAGAATCAACTTGTGCGATGAGTTTTGAATGTTCCTCTTTCGTCTCAAGTCTTTTCTTTTTTCGCTCACGGGCCGTTTCAACTTCTTTTTTATTTATATTAATTATGGCACCCGTTCTTGTATCTCTTCCGATGCCTGTATGACCATCTACTTTTAATAAATCCACGTCAATCCACCAATGCTATTGCTCTTAAATCTCTAACCATAGGAACTTTAGAAGAATTTAAAGAACGTAAAACCAATTTTATTTGGAATTCAGTAAATGCATCTAAGTCACCATCGTCTCCACCAACAAGGTTCGTATACTCTCTGAAAATTGCGGGGTTCTCATCCGTTGGCAAAGTATTTTCTGGAGCATCATAGACCCAATTCTTTTCAGTAATATTTTCACCTTCAACAGCGGTTCTGTAATACAGATCAACTTTTGCTCCGCCCGGAACATTAGCAGCGTAAAGTATCTTTAAACCAACCGCATCTTCTGCCAAAGTAATTGGTTTGGTAATGTGTTTAGCTGGATGAGATCCACTGTAAGGGTCAGTTTCCGATGTGAATCTAATTGGAATATTTTTACCACCACTAGTGTCAGCTGAATCTTGATAATCAATGATATTCTCAATCATGATTAAAGAACATCTCTGTAAGTCTAACATAGGTGATACAAATTCATGACTAGATTTCATATCGACTTTAATTTCAACAGATTCCACTGAAGACATTTCAGTAACCTCGTTATAACGATTAGCACAAACTCTTGGATAATCGAATGAGGTATTAATTTTGGGTGTAATTCTCTGCCAGTCCGTATCTTTATTATACTGCACGTTTGGTCCAGTGGTGATTGTCGGGCCCGCAATAGGTTTACCAGCAGTAAACTTATAACCGGCCGACACAGAAGTGAAATCTGGGTTTGCAGTTTCGATAACGAGATTGGCAACATTGAATTGAATATTTCGATCTGAAGTTATTTCATTACCACCAAAAGTCGATGTTGTTGGTGCAACACTATCCATATCGAAAGTGTACCCGAAAGCATCGGCTTTGGTTACTGTTCTTCTAGTACCGTTAATGGTTAAAAGTGAAGAACCAAGAATACCAGCACCACCACCATATCGTGAAGCAGAATCTAAACCTAAAATTTCTGCTTCATCACCAACAGTTAAACCGTGGTTATAATGTGAAATATATACCTCAGTCGAACCCTGAGTTGTATTAATTGGATCTGGATCTAAAAGTTCACGAGGCACCACTGCATTAGTAAACACAGCTTTACCCCCAAAACGGAAATGTGCACGATATGTTTTGTACATCAAATCAACGTTCTGATCTGGTTCCCAAATCTGAGAGTTTTGTGACTTAAAGAAAGAACCCAAAGAAGGTTGAGTTAGAATTCTCTGATCCGTTGAACCAAGGACCCATTGTTCCATTTCCGAAACATATACAGTATACTTGGGAGTATTTGGTGCGATTACACAAATAGCATATTCAGTGAACGGACTCAAGAAAACAGGTTCTTCGAATTCAAATATAGTTTCAGCTGCTTTAATCGCTGTCATATTTCTACGGTCTTCTACAGCAGGCACTAATACCTGAGACGGTGCAACATACTTACTCGCCATAATTTTAGTGGATGAAGGTGCACCATTGACAGTAGGACGTATCTGAACCTGAACCGGAATATCTGGATCTTTAGTACAGAAGAATATACCAACCTTGGTTAAGAAAGCACCATATTCATTGTCAACCATAAATGTCTGAGCAATTGGATCGACATACCCTTTAGCAAGTTTGATATTGTCAAAAGTTTTGAGATTTTGTAACGATGCAATTGCTGATAGATCCACTTCATCAACATTAAAAGTGGTGACAGAGTTTGTTGTGGTTGATTTATTTGATTCATTAGTAGTTACCGCAACAGGAGCAGACTTCTGATCCTGATAATCTGTACCGGAAGCTGAACCACCACCAGGTTCAACAACTGTTGAGGATTGTTCTGCATATTGACCATCAGTCTGTATTTGATAATTTTCATTGACATTAATTGAATTCGCAGTTCCAACAACCGCTTCACCACCATTATCAACATTAAATACTACTGCTGCCTGAGTTGGTTGAGAACCATTATCACCTTCAGCATTAATTTCTATAGACTGAAGAGTTGTTGTTCCAGATGCCGTTGAACCAATACCAGATTCACCACCATGTCCGACATCACTACCAACAGCACTGTTTTCTGTTTGTACAGTGATTTCGTTGGTGATATTGTTAACATTAGTAACATATTCATTATTAACATTAGTAACGTTGGTTATGGTATTATGAATATTTTCCTCGACAGTAATGTTAGTAATATTCGTAATTTCAATGTTGTCAATTTCTTCACCAAGAATATCAATTTGTTGTTCGAGATCAGCAATTTCGTTTTGCATATCTTCTACGGCTGAAAGAGTTTCAGTGAATAGGTTAGCAGTAGTTTCGTTTTGTTTCAACGATGTACTAGACGATGTTGATACGGAAACACTTTCACTATAAAAATCAGCAGTAGCTTCATAAAGTACACGTGTACTCAAAACATCTCTTTGTCTTTGTTTCAAGGAACCCGCAGCGGTGTAAATTGCAAATGCTTTTGAAGTTGCAGCTTGGTCAGCTGGTTGATTCACATCCAAGAGTTTAAATTCTAGAGAACCGCAAGGGAATCTATCAACATCTTGTGCTGGGTCATATTCAGTAACGCCTAGAATGGTATTATAATATTGTCTTGTATTCACTCTCCTTGGAATTACAAATGAACCAGAAACTTCGCCGAACTGATTAGCTACCAAAGGAGTCGAACCGTCTGGATGAGATTCATACTTCGTAAAGTTGTTTCCAACATCTTCTGATCTTTCTGACCAACGAACAAAGTCTTCCTGT
>Ga0208644_1001400_pt1 | contig 20202 bp, 29 predicted proteins | sample VirMetDEL_Nov_18_FD_184517 | JGI IMG/M metagenome (GOLD analysis project Ga0208644, IMG submission 184517) | Aqueous microbial communities from the Delaware River and Bay under freshwater to marine salinity gradient to study organic matter... | ecosystem: Environmental > Aquatic > Marine >...
GGGCTTCGGATCGAGATACGGACCCCCGCACAGCAGGCAGGAGCGGAGTGATGGCGCATGACTCTGACAGCGCGACGGTAGTGCGATTAGACACCACGATGACGATCAAGACGATGAAAACCGTGGCGAAAGTTCTGGCATCCAGGTTTGGCGGTCACGCTGTAGAATATTCGGGTGTAGCGATGGCAATCATCCGCGACCTGGACGCGCAGGCAATGGTTGTTGCGCGCCGCGCCATGATCGCAGCCGAAGAGGGTCAGGAATGACCTACGCCGCAAGCAGGCTGTCGATCACGACCCGGCGCTCGGCGAGCAGGTCACGGACGCGCGCATGGATGCGTGCGGAGATCGCTCGGTCTCCTTTCAACATCTTGTGCAGGTATGAGGGATCGCACGGGATGGCCCTGGCCAGCGGGGATATCCATTCCCCGCCGTACAGGGCCTCGCCGCATGCGCGGAGGGTGTCAGGCGTCATCTGCAACACTCAAGTCGGAAATCGGGCAAACAGTGCGCACGCCGCTGTCCCAAGCGATCATTGCCATGTTGCCGTCGATGCTGACGATGCGGCCCGTATCGTGGTCCTCGTTGATCCCGGCCTCGATTTTTGTTCCGTTCTGCATTGCAGACGTTGCTTCGCTTTTCGTCATCGTCCTGTCTCCTATGCTCGCATCGTACTCGGCGTCCGTCATCGCCTCTGGACTGCCCGGCCAGCCCTCGGACGCCGCGAGAACCTTCGCGGCGATCTCGGCCTTGGCGGCGTCGGCGTTGTCCGCGACGCTGTAAATCACGGTCTGGACCATGTGACGCGCGCCTCGCGGCGAAGCTGCCGAGCCGTCGCTGTGCCAGAGGGTAAACCCGCTGCCGTCGGCCTCGCGGCGAATCTCGTAGGCGTAGCCGTCGTGGCTCAGAATCTCGTCCATTGCGTCGATGGCGGTCAGGCCGCTGCGGATGTGGTCTCCGGACTCGGAAACGACTGTGTAGGTGGTGCTGGTCATCTGTCTCTCTCCCCTCAATTCAGATTATTCGATTTCGATGCCGAGCGTTGTGGCGTCAGCAACGGTCAACGTGATGCCAGCGGCGTGTTCGTAACGCGCGCTCAGGCTGCTGCCGACTGGGTAGACCGAGGCCTCCAGCCGCGTGACGGCCATACCATCCGAGGCATACAGGATGTCCACGTTCCCATCATTGTTCATGCGGCCGAAAATCTCGTCGATGCTGTCGCGGTAGGCCATCTGTCTATCTCCCCATCTCGCCGGGGCACCACGCCCCGTCCATGTCCAGTAATATAGGGACAGGCCGGGCGCGTGTCAACAGGTCTATGGACATTATTTTTCGCAGCCGACGAGGGGAAGTGATGGCTCGATACCCGCTCGCCCTTGTCGCGATGTTGCTTGTGATCATGTCCGCGTCAGTTGCGGCGGTAATGTCTCAGAGCAAGCCAGCCGTTCCATTGTCGCACACGTTGGACGAGAGCCAAAAATGGTTTGCCGTCTGCTACATCGATGACGAGCCCCGTTCGCCGCAATGCCAGACGATCATCAAGTCCATGCTTGAAGAGTCGAAGTAGGTGCCTCAGAGGGGAAGTAGATGGCCAACCCATTGCTGCGTAAGTCCCGGTGGATGCTGGTCCGCACCAAGACCGGCGAGGAATCGCGCGCTGACGAGAACATTCAGAACCAGGGTTATGGAACCCTGCTGCCGACATTCTGGAAACGCATCAAGCACGGTCGCAAGGAAGCCTGGGTCACCCGGCCGCTGTTCCCAGGCTACATTTTCGTGCGCGTCTATGACGACCAGGGCTGGTCGCCGATCCAAAGCACGCGCGGCGTCACCGGCATCGTTACCCGTGGCGACGGCATGCCCTCGCATGTGCCATCGGATGTCATCCTCGACATGCAGCACAGGATGGCGGACGGCCCCTTGCGTCTGGAGGTCGAGAGCCGCGTCCGCTACGTCCCCGGTCAGCGATTGAGTGTCGAAGCCGGACCCTTTCAAGGCTTCTCCGGACTATATGTTGCGGCCGAGAAGGAGCGCGTCACACTGCTGCTTGATATTCTGGGCAGATCGGTTAGAATGGTCCTGCCCGATTCCTTTGTGGCCGCGCACCCGCTGTAAGGCAGGGTGCGGAAGCCGTTACCGGGAACCCCAGACAATCCGATGGCAAAGCGCGGTCGCCCCAGCTTGTACACGCCCGAGATTGCCGACGCGATATGCGAGCGGCTCGCCAACGGTGAAAGCCTGCGCTCAATCTGCCGCGATGAAAACATGCCCGACGAACGAACGGTTCGTGACTGGGTGATTTCAGACCATAACGGGTTTTCCCCGCAATACACCCGTGCCAGGGACATCGCGCTTGACCGCATGGCGGATGATGTCATCGACATTGCCGATACTGCGGACGATCCGCAGAAAGCGCGGCTTCGTTTCGATGCCCGGCGCTGGTATCTCAGCAAGTTGGCGCCTAAGCGATACGGCGACAAGCTGCTGCACACGGGCGGCGACGGTGAGGGGCCGGTGATGGTTGTGACGGGCGTCGCTCGTGCGGGTGATTAGCACGGGCTATGAGGCTCGGCCGCAGTTCGCTCCATTTCATGCCCGCACGCAACGCTTTGCTGTCATTGTGGCTCATCGCCGGGCCGGCAAGACGGTTAGTTGTGCCAACGATTTGATTGACGGCGCGCTGCGCTGCACCAAGCCTAACCCACGCTTTGCCTATTTGGCCCCGTACTTCAAGCAGGCTAAGGACGTGGCTTGGCAGTATGTCCGGGATTACACGCGGCCCATCCCTGGGGTTGGCTACAACGAGGCGGAGTTGCGGGTGGACCTGCCCAACGGCGGCAGGGTTCGACTGTACGGCGCAGACAACCCCGACAGCCTGCGCGGCATCTATCTCGACGGCGTTGTGCTGGACGAATATGCGGACATGGACCCGCGCGTATGGTCCGAAGTCCTGCGGCCTGCTCTTGCGGATCGCGGCGGATGGGCGGTGTTCATCGGCACGCCAAAGGGTCACAACGGGTTTTACGACATCTGGAAGGACGCGCAGGACGACCCCGAGTGGTTCGCGCTGCTGCTGAAGGCCAGCGAGACCGGGATCGTCGCTGAGGCTGAGTTGACTGCCGCCCGCAAGGCGATGAGCGAAGATCAGTACGCCCAGGAATTCGAGTGCAGTTTTGAAGCGGCAATCCAGGGATCGTATTACGGCGCGCTGATGCGCCATGCCGAGGACGAAGGCCGGATATGCGCCGTGCCCTACGACACAGCGATCAGGGTGGATACCTGGTGGGATCTGGGCATCGGGGACGCGACATCGATCATCTTCGCCCAGCGTGTCGGGCGTGAGATTCACATCATCGACTATTACGAGGCGTCGGGCGAAGGCCTTGCCCATTACGCGAAGGTGCTGGACAGCAAGCCCTACCTCTACGGAACGCACTGCCTGCCGCATGACGTGCAGGCGAAAGAACTGGGCACCGGCAAGACGCGGGAAGAAACGCTGAAAACCCTCGGCCTAACGCCGACCGTCATTCCGATGCACCGCGTCGAGGACGGGATAGAGGCGGCCCGCAACATGATTCCAATGTGCTGGTTCGACCGCGTGAAGTGCGAGCGGCTGGTCGAGGCGTTGAAGCAGTACCGCAAGGAATTTGACGAGAGCCGCAAGGTGTTCAAGCTGAAGCCCCTGCACGACTGGACGAGCCATCCGGCCGATGCGTTTCGCTATGGCGCGATGCACAAGCCTTCGACGGGCTTCCGGCAGGACATCAGGCCCTATCCGCAGTTGGGGATCATCTAGCAACCCTGCGTTGCGCGCATCCGGGCAATGTGTCTCTGGGGCGCTGCTTTTTGCTATCAACGGTGGAATTTCCCATGAGAATCGACACGACCACGCTCTACCCTTGGGCGGATGTGAACAACATGCTGGGCCGCATGCGCCGGATGCGCGTGATGGTCGGCAATGCTGTTTACGAAGGCGAGGCGGATATGTCGCTCGCCGAGGACGGGACGCTGGTGCTGGCGTTCGATGCGCCGGTTGCGAAGGCAGCGAAGAAGGGCCACAAGTGATCTCGCAGCGGGAGTTCGTGGCGCTCCTGGAGCGCATCAAGCGGCTGGAAGAGATCGTGGCGGACCTGAACGCCGAGACCGTCGCGCGCAAGCAACGGCTTGTCGAACAGGCGGCGAAGATGCGAGCGGCGAAGGCCGGTTGAGCGGGGTTGCACGATGGCCGACATGACCCGCAACGAGTTGCGCGCCATCGTGAAGCGCGGCATCGATCAGTCGATGGCTTATCGCCAGGGCGACGAGATCAACGCCGACCGCGAAGAGGCAATCGACTATTACTACGGACGCCCCATCGGCAACGAGTTGGACGGGCGGTCCAAGGTGGTCTCCACCGACGTTCAGGACACCATCGAGTCGATGATGCCGGACATGGTGGAGATATTCGCCGGGTCCGACGAGATCATGGAATGCGAGCCGGTCGGCCCCGAGGACGAGCCGTTCGCCAAGCAGGCATCCGACTACATCCGACATGTCTGGACCAAGGACAACGACGGCTACACGGTCAGCCACGACGCGATCAAGGACGCGCTGCTGCTGAAAACCGGCGTCATCAAGGTCTGGTGGGACGACACTCCGGTCTATCACAAGCAGACGCTTACCAACGTCAACTCGGTCGCCTTCGATGAGATGATGGCGGACGAGGACGTCGAGATTCTGGAGCATACCGAGAATGCCGCACCGCCGGAACTGGTGCCGGATGGCGTGTTGCATGACGTGACGGTGCGCCGGAAGGTGGAGAACGGCCGAGTCAGGGTCGCTGCCGTTCCGCCGGACGACTTCCTGATTGTCGAGCGTGCAACCGGCCTGGACATGCGCTTGGGGGAATGCCCGTTCCTGGCGCATCGTGAGCGCCGCACGCGCTCGCAACTGATCGAGATGGGCTATGACCGCAAGACTGTCGAGAGCCTGCCCGACTGGAAGTCGCAAGACCTGAACAACGTGGACTTGGCCCGCCGCCAGGACGAGCAGACCTTCGGCGACACGTCGCTCGATGAATCCACCACACAGATCGAAGTCTACGAATGCTACCTGATGATCGACCGCGACGGCGACGGCATTGCGGAGATGATCCAGGTCACGGTTGCGGGGACGGGCTACACGGTTCTGGACGAGGAAGAGGTCGAGGATCATCCGTTTGAGTGCCTGACGCCGATTCGGATGCCGCATAAGGTGATTGGGCGCAGCCTCGCGGACCTGACCAAGGACATCCAGCTTATCAAGACCTCGCTCTGGCGTCTGGCGCTGGACAATGCGTGGTTTGTGAATAACGCGCGCTCGGCGATCAGCAACAAGGTCAGCCTTGAGGACTGGCTCGCCAATCGTCCGGGCGGTGCGGTGCGGGTGGACACGGACAACGCGGATGCGGGGGGGCATATCCAGCCTCTGGTCACGGCGCCGATTGCCAACCAGATATTCCCGCTGCTGGAATACACCGACGGCGTGCGCGAGACCCGAACGGGTGTGACCCGGTACAACCAGGGCCTCGAAGCGGACAGCCTGAACAAGACAGCGACGGGCATCAACCAGATACTCGGGCAGGCACAGAAGCGCAAATTGCTGATTGCGCGCAACTTCGCGGCATCGTTCCGGTCGGTGTTCCGCAAGATTCTTCGGCTGCTGGTCAACCACCAGGACCGGCCGCGCATGATCCGGTTGCGTAACCAGTTTGTCGAGATGAACCCGGCACAATGGAACGTCGATATGGACGTGACCGTGAATGTCGGGCTGGGACATGGCACGAAGGAAAGCCAAGCGATGGCTGACCGGATGATGCTCCAGGTCATGCAGCAGATCATCATGATGCAGCAGGGGACGCAGGGTCCGTTCGTGTTCCCGGAGAATGTGCACTACCTGCTGAAGCGCCTTGCGGCCAATCAGGGCTACCACGACCCGGACCTGTTGTTCAGCGATCCGATGGCGCAAGGGACACAGCAGCGTATCCAGCAGATTGCACAGAGCCAGCCGCCGAAGCCCGATCCGCTGATGGAGAAGGTCAAGGCGCAGATCGCCGCCGATCAGGCCAAGACGCAGGGTCAATTGCAATTGCAGGCGCAGAAGAACGAGGCCGAACTGGGATTGAAGCGCGAACAATCGGCTGCCGACATGCAGTTGCAGCGTGAAGAGGCGGAACAGAATTTCCGGATCAAGATGATGGAGGCCATGTTCGACATGCGCGCCGAAATGATGCGGATGCGCGGCGAGATGGCGTTGGAAGCGCGGGGCCAGTCAATGGACGTGGCCTTTCAGACGCGGAAGGCGGCGGCGGATGCCGCGATCAAGGGTGTGTCGGCGATGGCCGATGCGGAGCGGCGGCGCGAGGCTGCCGAATATCAAGGAGATCGGTCATGAGTGCAAAGACCTATAGCGTGAACAAGGAGAGCGGCATCCCCTCGCAGGGTGGCTGCGGCGCGAGCATCAAGGGCAGCCGTCTGAATGCGGGCGGTGCGATGGCCTACAAGGGCACGCGCGGCAGCGTGAAGAAGAAGGGCAAGTGACAGTGGCTCGCAAGAAGGGCAAGGGCCGCAAGTACTGATGAGCGGTCCGCCGTACCATGTCTTCCCCTGGCTGTTTTGGATCGGCGTTGCCGTGCTTCTGCTGACCCTGCCAGCCGCGATCATCGCGATGATCTTCTCGTGAGCGAAGACCGGCTGCTGAAAGAGATCGACCGGGGCCAGAAGGCAAAAGCCGTGCTGGATAACCCGGTCTTTCTCGACACCATCCAGGCGCTGCGGGATTCGGCGGTGCATGAGATGGTCAGCGCGCCCAATGACGACCTCGAACGGGTGCGGCTGGCGAAAATGTGCCACACCGTGACCGAAGCCTTCGTGAAAAGGCTGATCCACCACATGCAGACGGGCGAGATGGCAACGACCGAGTTGGACCGCCTTCGCACCGAACAGGAACGCAGCCGGGATCGTTACCGGCGACCGAGACGGGTGGCCTAGCGCCACTCGCATAGCGGCCCGCCGTGATGGCGCGCCAGTCCCTTAGATGGAGAATACATTGGCTGATGCGGTCAACCCGGCAGAGCCGGGAACCGCCGCGCCCGCGCCTTCGCTTGCGAGCGATGGCAATTACGGCGGACGCGGCCACACCCTTGAGGAAGCCGAAAAGCGGTTCCTCGACAAACTCACCACCCCGGCCCAGCCTGTAGAGGCCAAGGAACCCGCTGGTGAGCAATCGACCGAGGCCAACCCTCCCGAAGCGGAGCCTCAGTCGCCGCCGGAACAGGATGACCCTGAACCGGACACGTCCGACGCGGAAAGCGCGACGGAAGAGCCGGAAGACGACACCCCGGCCGATCTCCCCGAGACGATGACCCTGGAAGACCTTGCGAGCGCGCTGGATACCGATCCGGCTGAACTCGCCAAGCGACTCAAGGTCAAGACGGACGACGGGGAAGTTAGCCTGGAAGACCTGCGTCTCGGCCAACTTCGCGAAGCCGACTACCGCAAGAAGACGATGCGTCTCGCTGAAAAGGAGAAGGCCGTCGAGGCCAATATCCAGCAGCGCGACACGGAGTTGAAAACCCGCGAGCAGTTCCTCGATGTCGCATTGCGCACATTGGCGGCTGATCTGGACGCGGGGCCATCGGACCAACAGCTTCTTCCCCTGCTCGACCCTCATTCGGCGTCTTACAACCCGGATGAATATCACCGCTTGCGTGCCCTGCGCGACGGAAAGCTGCAACGCTTCTCCGCCGTGGCTGGAGAGATTCAGAAGCAGCGCGCACAAGCGGAACAGGCGCAAAAGGAAGCCATCGCCCAGCACCAGCAGGCGCAGCGGGCAGCCCTGATCCGGGCCAAGCCCGACCTCAAGGATGCAAAGGCGCAGCAGGCTTTCAACGCACGACTTGTCGAATACCTCACCGGGGATGCCGGGTTCACCGGCCCGCAGGTGCAGGTCTATTTCTCGGGCGCTTACGATCATCGGCACATCCTGATGATCGAGAAAGCCCAGAAATACGACGAGTTGAACAAGCGCAAGGGCGACGTGAAGAAACTCGTCAAGGTTCCGAAGGTCCAAGTCCCAGGCAGCGGTCAGGCGAAATCGACCGAGGCGGACAAGGGAAAGCAACTCCGAGAGCGACTGAAATCAACCGGCCGCAGAGATGACGCCCTGGCGCTCCTGCGGCATCGCTTCAAGGAGAAGTAGCCATGACACTCGTCACCAATGCGTTTACCGCGTTCGATAGCGTGGGCAAGCGCGAAGACCTCAGCGACATGATCTATGACATCACGCCGCTGGACACCCCGTTTACCTCGGGCATCGCCAAGACGAAGGCCACTGCCGTTCGCCATGACTGGCAGACCGATGCCCTGCCGGCGCGTTCCGCCACGGCCCAGTTGGAAGGCGACACCATCACGCCCTCCGCGTCCTCTGCGACGACGCTGGTGTCGAACAACACGCAGATCGCCTATCGCTCGTTTGCGGTGACCGGCACGCAGGAAACGGTGGACAACGCGGGTCGCGCCTCGGAATGGGCGTATCAGACCATGCGCAACGCCGAAACCCTCAAGTTGGACATGGAGACGATCAATCTCCTGAACAACGCGAAGGTCACGGGCAACACCACGACCGCGCGCGAACTGGCGGGCGTTCCGGCCTGGATCGCCACCAACGTCAGTGCGGGGTCGGGCGCCACATCCCCGACCGGCGACGGCACCGATGCGCGTCAAGCCGGGACGGCGCGTGCCTTCGATGAGAGCCAGCTTCGTTCGGTGGTCCGGCAGTGCTGGAACAGCGGCGGCGATCCGGACTGGATCATGCTGTCGGGCACGCACAAGCAGAAGCTGTCCACCTTCACGGGCAACGCCACGCGCATGAAGGACGCCAACGACAAGACGCTGGTCACCTCCATCGAACTGTACCAGTCGGACTTCGGCGACCTTCAGGTGTTCCCGAACCGCTATATGTCGGCGGTATCGGCAACGCTGTCCGACGACGTGGACATCGCCCTGGTGCTTCAGAAGGATATGTGGGCGGTGGCGAGCCTGCGCCCGATGTTCTTCGAGCGTCTGGCGAAGACCGGCGACGCCGAGCGTGGCTTTGTCCTGGCCGAGTGGACGCTGGAATGCCGCAACGAAGCCGCCAACGGCATCATCGCGGACCTCAACCAGGCCTAACGGGCATAGGGGAGGGGCATCGGCCTCTCCCCTTTCTGCTAACTCAACGGCCCTTTCAGTTAGCAGAATTCTGCTAAGCGAAGGCCACCTTGAGTTAGCACAATTCTGCTAACTCAAGTGCCCTTTCAGTTAGCAGAAAGGAGATGCACCATGCGTAAATTTCTGATCGCAGCCCTGCTGATGATCCTGCCCGCGACGGCTTATGCGGGGTGGAACATCAAGCAGAACGCGGACGGGTCCACGGTCTGGATCGACAGCAACGGCAATACCTTGCCGGTTGCCGGGTCCGGGGCCTTGTTCGCGACCATCACGGACCTGTCCAACCCGGCCACGGTCCTGCTGGTCAACATCCGGCCCGGCAAGATCAAGGCGGTGTATGGCATCGCCCATGATGCGTCGAGCCTGTCCGGCACGGCGCCGACGGTGACGGTGTTCAAACAGACGACGGAGAACACCAACGGGTTCGAGCCGCTGTCTTCGGCGGGAACGACCGGCTTCTCTGTCCCGAAAGACCTCGTGGACAGCGGATCTGTGGACCTGACCAATGCCGACGCTAACACGGTGACGGCGGGGCAGGTGCTTGCCATCGTCACGGACGGCGCTTCCGCCGGATCGACGGCGGGCACGATCACCATTGTCATCGAGTGACCTATGGGCGGGGGCCTTCGTGGCTCTCGCCCTCCTTATTTGGGGTTGCGGGACGGGTGCGGCTGATATCCCACGATGGAGCGTGATATCCGGTGGCTTTCTGTTCTGTGCCTTGTCCTGTATGCGGGGCTGTCTCTCGCATGGTCGGCGGACCCCCAGGCGGGATTGATCCAATGGCAGAGCCTCGCGGCTTGTGCCGGGATCGCATGGTGGACTGCCCGCTCCGACTTCGACCCCCGGTGGGGGATCGCATTGGCGCTCCCGCTTTCGGTGGGGCTGCACTTTCTGCTTTGGGCGGACTTTTGGGGCGGCGTCGGTAACGAGAATGTTGCGGCCGAACTGATGTTGATCGGGGCGGCCTTTCTGTGGCGGACCCCGTTCGTTCTGATACCCATCGGCTATTTGTTACTGATGAACGGATCGGACACCAAGTGGGTGGTCCTGCTGGCCCTGCTGGGAATGTGGGCGCTGCGGTCGCGGTCCTGGTGGTTTCTGGCGGTGCTGATCCTGGGCGCGGTGAATGTCGCGCTATTCCATCACAGCATACAGGTGTCGCTCTTGGAGCGCGCGGAACTGTGGTGGAACAGCCTGATGCTGTGGATCGATCATCCCGTGTTCGGGGTGGGCTTCGGCGGTTACGACGCGAGTTATCCCCCTTACCAAGAGGCGCATGCGTGGTTTCGCGACGCGACGATTCTCCGTTCTGCGAACGTGTACGCTGGCAGCGCGCACAACGAGTATTTGCAAGTCCTGACCGAGTTGGGTTTGGTCGGCTTTGGTCTCGCCTGTTGGGTGCTGTGGGATTTGCTGAAGGGGCGGGGCCGGGAAGTCCTGCTGGTGATCGGGGCGCTCGCCGCCGTTGGCCCGACCTTGCACTATCCTACGGGGGCGCTGCTTTTTGCCTTGTGTGCGGGCTTGCTGTTGCGGTCTCCGCCGGCATCCGGCACGCGGCGTTTGTCGAGTTTGGAACGACGCGCGCACTGGCTGGTCACGATCCTCTGGCTGCGTTCGTGGCGAATTACGCGGCCTATCGGACACACCCTCTCGACCCTGCGCTCCGCATTAACCTCGCGCTGACTTTTGCGACCGTGCTGGGGTCGCGGCCCACGGTGATCGAACCGGCGGCGGCGGACAAGATTTATGCCATCGCGACCAGCGCGGGCGGGACGAATGTCGGAATAGCCCTGGGACGCTTCGATTACCTGATGTTGTCGGATCGCCTGGACGAGGCGGAACGGGTGCTGGACGGCATCCGGGACCATGCATCGATGCAATCGGGATATTGGCTGGCGCGTGCCGTGTTGGGCATGGCGCGCGGCGAGGATGTGACGGGATACGCTCGCGAGGGGCTGCGATGGGTGGACCCATCGAGTCCGCATCGGGCTGTGCTGGAGGAACTGGCGACATGAAGCGACTTGCCCTTGCCCTGCTGCTGCTCTCCGGAGCGGCCTATGCCGATGACGCGCCGTTCGATCCGGTTGCGCATTATCAGGTGACGACTTCGACCTCGGAAGCATCCTCGACCACGATGCTGAGCGGGACCAACGCGCTTCGCGTGGTCTGCACGGCGGCGTGCTGGATCGCAACATCGGTGTCGAGCGGGGCCACGGTGGCGACGGCGCCCACCTATCTCCCGGCCGGTCAGGTTGGGTGGCTGCGGAAGAATCCGGCGACGGAGGTGTTCGTTCGTGTGATCGGCGCATCCGGCACGCTGGAGATCACCGAGGCCAATCGCTGATGGGCACTGCCGTCAACAACCTGCCTGCGGTCGCGGCGGCGGCGGATGACGACTATGTGGTCGTCTACGACACGTCCGGGGCGATTGTCGGCAAGATGCTGCGGTCTGTCCTGCTGGGCGTTGGATCGACAGTGCAGGGCTATGACGCGCAACTGGCGGCGATTGCTGCCCTGGCGCGCACCGATGGCAATATCATTGTCGGCGACGGCTCGACTTGGGTTGCGGAGAGCGGGGCGACAGCGCGGACCAGTCTTGGGCTAATCATTGGCACGGACGTACAAGCCTACAACGCGCTGCTAGCGGCCATCGCCGGGCTGACGCCGACAGACGGCAACATCATTGTCGGCGACGGTGCGACGTTTGTTGCAGAAAGCGGGGCGACGGCGCGGACATCGCTGGGCTTGGGCGCTGGAGATACGCCGACGTTTGCCGGCATGAACGACGGCCCCCTTGCTGGGCTCCGTAACGCACTGATGAACGGTTGTTTTCGCGTATGGCAGCGCGGAACGTCCTTTACCTCTGCCACCACGCCCGCCAATAACGACGATACCCACCTCGCAGATCGCTGGTGCCTGCTGTCGGATGGTAACGACATTTTGGATGTAAGCCAGGAGACGACGACCGTCCCGACGGGCAACTACGCGGCGGCGAAACTGGACGTGGAAACCGCGAACAAGCGAGCCGGGCTGGCGCAGTTCATTGAAGCACGCGACGCCGCCAAGCTCATCGGCTCGACCTGTACGTTTTCGGTCAAAGCCTGCAAGGGTAGTTCCAATGCCACGGTCGATTCTATTCGACTGATTGTCGCGGCTTGGTCCGGAACAGCGGACAGCTTGACGAGCGACATTGTGTCCTCGTGGGGTACAGAGGGGTCTAGCCCGACACTCGCGGCGAATTGGACCATCGAGGGCGCTGCGACCGGAACTCTGACGGACACGTTCCAGACCTTTTCGGTCTCTGCGGCCATCGACACGGCCAGCGCGAAGAACATTGCGGTGTTCGCGATGATTGAGAATGACGACGCGACGGTTGGCGATCTGGTTTACCTCGCGGGCGCACAACTTGAGCTTAGCTCGGTCGCAACGCCCTTCGAGTTTCGGCATTACAACGCAGAACTCGCAATGTGTCAGCGGTACTGCGAAGTCATTGGCTATGCGACGAACGGCATCGTCGCCGTTGGCCACGCAATCAGCACTGCCAACGCATATTTCGACATCGTCTATTCGGAAAAGCGCGCCGCGCCAACCATCGTGCTGACCGGAACGTGGGACGCGATCAACGCTAGTTTCGGCGGCGCGAAAACGGGCACTGCGGCGGCAAGCACTATAGGCCGCCGGAATGCCCTCGTGGTGTTCTCCGGTAGCGGCGGCAGCAATTTGGCGGCCGGTGACGCGACATGGATTCGCAATACGTCAGCCGGGGGCAACGCGCGGATGGAGGCCGAACTATGACGGTCGAGTACGAGGGAATCGAAATGGGGATTCTCGGCGTTGTTGCGGTTCGTCGGCTATCCGATGGCGCAACGATACCTCTAGATCCGGAAAACGCGGACTATCAGGAAATCGTGCGGCTGGGCATCGAAATCACACCCCCCCAGGACTAGCCATGCGCCGTCAATTCCACGCCACCGACAAGGGCTTTGCCGTCTCGCATGTGCAGGACGTGCAGCCCGTGCTTGAGCGCAACAAGGCGCTCCAGAACAACGGCGGGTCGAAGGACAAGGAACTGCGCTACGTCGCCTCCATCCCTCCGGTGATCTGGTACCAGTGGATGCAGGAATCCGGACTGCCGGCCGGGGCGTTCCTGCGCTGGTCGCGGCCCGAGTTTATGGGCTTCGTCCGCAAGAAGCTAAATTCTTCCGAATGGCAGTGGCTGAAGACAATCCCGGGAAAGGTCTGACATGGCGATCACGACCTATGCCGAGTTGAAGACTGCCGTCGCAAACTACCTGAATCGCGACGACCTCACCTCGCGCATTCCCGAGTTTGTCGCGCTGGCCGAGGACCGCATCCGCCAGGACACGCGGCTTCGTGTGCGCGCGATGGAGACGAGCAACGCATCATTCACCATCGACAGCCGGACGGAAAGCCTGCCCACGCGCTTCATCGCCATGCGCCGGTTCTATCTGAACAGCGACCCGGTCAAGGTGCTGGAATATCTCGCCCCGGACAGCTTCTGGAGCCGATGGGCGGGATCGGAGACGGGACAGCCGGTAGCCTACACCATCGAGGGCGAGAATTTCGTCTTTGGCCCGGCCCCGGATACATCCTACACCGGGACGGTTCTGTACTACCAATCCTTCGCCGCATTGAGCAGTGACAGCGACACGAACTGGATACTGACCAATGCGCGCGGCCTGCTGCTGTACGGGGCCTTGCTGGAATCCGCGCCCTATATCGGCGACGACCCTCGGCTTGTGACCTGGGCGGCGCTGTATGACGACATGGCGGAGAAGGTGGAACGTGCGGACAAGCGCGACCGCTTCCCGCCGGGCGTCGTCTCCCGACCCCTGGGGGCGCAGGTGGTATGAGTGACTGGACGGTTCCGTTTGCGGACCCGTGGGACGGGCGCGGTCCGCCTGCCGTGTTTCCACAGGCACCGCAGCCGTCCATCTGGCAGCGCGCGGACAATGTGGCGCGCGGCGTCCTCGGTCCCGCCTACGGGCCTGTGAATGCGGCTGCGCAACTGTTCAACCCGATGACCGATTTCCGCTTGATGCAGCAGGGCGGCCGGGAAATGATGGAGGGCAAGCCGATTCAAGGCGCGGCCAACTCGTTGACGGGTTTCCTGTCGATGTTCGGGCCGGGCGACGAAGCGATGGACCTGCTCAAGCTCGGGGCGATGGGAGCGATGGGGGCAAAGCGAGCCATGCCGATGGGCGAGGCCAGCCGCATGGCTCGCGCAAAAGAACTGGGCTACAGTGACGAGCCATTCTACCGGGGCCAGAAGGACACCCCGACAGAGGGCGCTGTCGCCTTCTACTCGCGCGACCCGGAAACTGCGGCTGGGTTCGGCAAACCCCTGGAATATCGGCTGCAAATGAACCGCCCGCTAAGGTTCGGCGAGGATGTGACCGTTCAAGATTTTTATGATGCAGCCAAGGGGGTTGAGGCGGTGGCTGGCCCTGATGCCGCGCGAAAAATGCTTGACGCCGTTCCTTTGCAAGGCGATTGGGATTTAGCGCGGCTTGCGAACATTGTCGAAAAACACGGCGATGTGAAGTTGATGCCCGGCGCGGCGCTCCATCAAATGATGGAGATTGCCGCAGGGGATGCTGTTGCGCCGCTACGCGCTGCCGGGTTTGATGCTATCGACACCGGCCGCGACGTGCGGATGCTGAAGAACTTCGGCCAACGCCTCAAAGAGGCGGCATTCGACCCAGACAAGCGGGATTCACGCAAATTGCTAGCCGGAATTGGGGCTGGCGGTTTAGCTGTGGGGCTCGGGGCTACAGCGGTGCCGTCCGAACATTAGGCGCGAACGGCTCTCCGTATTTGTCCCGGTGCATCTCGCAGTAGTTGCCCCAAGCCTCCTGCGGATCGGTCTGGCCATCCACCAGGGACTTACCCAGCGCCATTCTCCACAGGTTCTTGTCCATTAGGAACGTTGCCCGGTCGATATCAATGGGCACGCTGTTGGCATTTAGAACGTAGGTATGAAACATGGCTGCTTCCCTGCGTTTTGGCTTCGGTGCGGAAGCCCACATTATACCACAAAGGCCGCTAAATATGTGCAAATCAAGAGACACAAAGGGCGCTTTCGTGCGCCTGCCGGGAAGTTGATGCGGGTCTCCCAGCGCATCTCCATGGCGGCGCAGATGGCTCCTAGGCCATCCCAGAAGCGCGTGCTGCCGTTCGGCGAGTGGATGCCCGCTCCCTGGGGGTGCAGGTGGTATGAGTGACCTCTTTCCGCCGCAGCCCAGCCTGTTCCCGCAGGTGGACCCTCGCGATGCCATCATGGCTTCGATCTTCGATCAGAACATTACGCATCGCGGGTCACTTGTGCCGCTTGGCAGAACAGCGACCGGCGAGACGACATTTGCCACGCCGCAGTTCCTAGTGGATATGGTACGGCGCTTCATGCTGCCAGGGGCTGCCCTAAAGGGCTACATGGCACAGCCGAACGAAGTCACAGGCATGGCGCTCGATGTCGCGGGCGGCGGTCTGGCCGTTGGCAAAGCGCCTGCCGGGTCGCTGGCATCCAATGCCGTTCGGCGTAATGCGGACGCGCTTCCGATGGACGAAGCGAGCCGGATGGCGCGGGCTGTAGAACAGGGATACACAGTGGACGCCTATCACGGATCGCCACGTGACTTGCAATCTATAAATCGCCTTCCGCCAGGAAGCGTCCGCGCTAGCAAACACGAATTGATTGGCGAAAGTAATGGGATGAATGCGTTGGGTTCTTGGCTTTCGTCGCGAGGCGACGAAGCGGGGGCCAGCATGTACGCAGGGAAGGGCGGGGCTGTTTATCCGGTCCAGGCAAGAATTAAGAATCCGCTTGTGATAGAAGGCGCTGGCAGCAAATTGCCCGATGGAACGGATTCCGCGTTTGCTGGCCTTTATGAATTAATTGACAAATATACTAAGGGTGCTGGCGGCTCTATTCAAAATAGGGACATGGAACCAGTGCGCCGCGCGCTTTTAGATCAAGGTTACGACAGCGTAGTCCTTCGGAATACCGTCGGTGACTCCGCACATCCACAAGACATCTACATCATGTTGAATGACGGCAACATCCGCTCCCGCTTCGCCGCATTCGACCCCGCTCGGTCAGATAGCGCGGACCTGCTGGCAATGAACGGCGCGGGCGCTTTGCCTTTGTCTGTGTTTCCCCATGCGACACAACAAGGGGCCGCGCAGGAAGATGTGCCCATCGACCAGCAGATCATCCGATTCCTGACCGAGACGGCACCCCGGCTGAACATGCGGGACACGATCTGATGAAACTCTCTCAACGCATCATGGCTGCATCGCAGATGGCTCCTAAGCCATCCCAGAAGCGCGTGGTGCCCTTTGGCGAGTGGATGCCCGACCGTCCCGAATACATCGGCAACGCGGCGATGCAGGCGCTCAACGTCATTCCTTCCGCCGATGGTTACCGGCCTTTTCCCAGCCTGTCGGTGGAGACATCGACCCTCGACGCGCGCTGCCAGGGCTTCGCTGCTGCCCAGGACAGCGCGGGCAACGTCACCTTGTACGCCGGGGACGCGACCAAGCTGTACAGCCTGGGCCTTGGCACATCGACATGGAGCGATGCGAGCAAGTCCGGCGGCTATTCAACAACAGCCGACGACAGTTGGGAGTTCGCGCTGTACGGCTCGACCTTCATCGCGACGAACTACACCGACGCGGTGCAGTCGATCACCCTGGGCGGCACGGCCTTCGATGACCTGATCACCGGCACGAATAAACCCAAGGCGCGGCATATCGATGTGGTGCGCGAGTTCGTCGTCCTGGGGAACACGAATGACGCGACGGACGGCGTGAAGCCAAACCGGGTGTGGTGGTCCGCCATCGACAACCCGTTGAACTTCGATCCTGCCGCAGCCACGCAATCGGACTATCAGGACATCCCGGACCTGGGATGGGTGCAGCGCATCGTCGGCGGAGCGGAATACGGGTTGATCTTCATGGAGCGCAACATCGTCCGCATGACCTATGTGGGTTCTCCGCTGGTGTTCCGCTTCGACACCATTGACCGCCGCCGTGGCACGCCTATCCCCAATTCCGTGATCGGGTTCGGGCGGCTGGTGTTCTACATCTCCGAGGAAGGCTTTTTTGTCACCGATGGCTCGGATTCCCAGCCCATCGGGCAGAACAAGGTGGATCGGACCTTCTGGGATCAGTTCGACACGACCTATATCTCGCGCGTGTCGGCGGCCATTGATCCGGTCAACAAGTTGGTCATGTGGGCTTTCCCCGGCACGGGATCGACGGGCGAGGCCAATGTCGTGTTTGCCTACAACTGGGCGGACGGGCGGTGGTCGCAGATTGCTGTTGACGTGGAATGTCTTGCGCGGGTGCAGAACAGGGGCCTGTCGCTGGACGAACTGGACACGATTTCCACAGATCTGGACGCGCTGCCCTTCTCGCTGGATTCCCGCGCCTATACGGGCGGCGAAGTGAAACTGTCGGCAATGGATACATCGCACCGGCTGGCCTATTTCGACGGGCCGAACCTGGCCGCGACGATTGAAACGCCGCTTGTGGACCTTGGGCGGCATTCGATGGTCAACCGCCTGCACCCCTTGGTCGGTGCATCCCTATTGCTGCTAACAGAAACCGGCGATCCGATCCTTGATGAGGACGGCGAGGAAATCCTGATCGGCACGGTGACGGCGCAACTGGACAGCCGGGCCGCGCTTCACGACGACGAAAACTTCGGCACCGCCGGGACGATGAACGACAACGGCGACGTGACGCTGCGAGGCTCGGGCCGCTATCACAAGGTCCGCGTCTCCATCGATGCGGGCACGCCTTGGACGCATGCGCAGGGCGTGGAGGTGACCATGCCGGCGATGGGTGTGCGCTGATGAGCGAACTTTTCCCGTCCATGCCGTCTCTTTTCCCCGATGAAAGCCCGTATGCGAACATGAACAGCGCGGCGGAAACGCTTGGCTTATCGCCGCAAGAAATAATGCTGTATCGCCATCATCTTGCAAATCTTCTCAAGGGAGGCATCCAGAATCCCGATGGGTCGGTTTCGACGGCTCTTGTGATGGGAACCAATATCGACGGCCGAGAATATAATTTGCCGACAGTATGGAATAACCAAGTTCTGTCGCCCTTGGACTCAATCCGCTCGGCGATTTCAACGGGGTTGCAAAACTGGCCGTCTTACAGAACGCCGCAAGAGGCGGATGCACGCTATCAGGCTATGCACGATTGGATGGCGCGCGACGCTGACATAAGGAGGCGTTGACGTGCCCGTGACCTCGCCCCGGTCGGGCAGCCCGCAGTCCGGCGTCTATGCCCCGACGATATGGGGCGACATCCGGGAGTGGTGCCGGAAGATCGCGGAAGCCTGCGAGGCGGCGCTTGAGGGCAAGGTCCGGTCGGTCGGGACGGTGACGCTGACGGCGGACGCAGCGACCACGACAATCACGGATCGGCGCATCGGCGTGGAGAGTTTCGTGCAGTTCATGCCGCTGACCGAGAACGCGGCGGGGGAGCTCGGCTACTACGTCAGTTCACAGACGGACGGATCGTTGGTTTTGGCGCATGCCACTGACTCGCGGACAGACCGGACGTTTCGGTACGTGATTCTGGGCTAGGCAGGCAGGCGCCGTCGCCGCAGATCAACTGCACGGCCATCTGTGCCGCTCCGGCGCAACCCGACAATCCGAGACAGATTAAGACCGCGATGATGTTTCGCATCCGGTCAGGATAGCAGGAATCCCGACATGGGTTCGAGAGAAAGAATAAAAGTTCAACAACCCATTTGGAACGGCGTTTCTGCATAGCCCATATTGCCCCTGTTGAAACCGACAGGAGGTCACGTTGTCAGTACGTCTTCTCACATTCAATCAGTTCTGCCGCGACTACCACGTGTCGCGGGGGACCGTTTACCGCAAACTCGCCGCTGGTGAACTGAAAGCAGTAAAGGTGGGCAAGCGCACATGCTTCCCCGTCGAAGAAGTCGAGCGTTGGTTTTCGGGACTCGCCACATATCAACCCGGCGGCGCGAAGGCCAAATAAAGGCCGATAATTAAGCCCAACTGGGTTCAGACAAACCCAGTTGGGCTTAACGCAGCAAATTGACCAAAACGGCAAATTTCTTTGTTGTAAGAAGATCAGGAAACCCGACATGGCACCAGACGGCGGCGACGGCGGCGCAGGCGATGGCGTAAGCGCACAGGGCGACGAAGGCGTCTATGGCTCGATCAGCGACACCTTTGGCAACAACAACGCGCCCGACGCCAACGCCTCCTTTGCCGACAACGCGGGGTGGGGCGGGATCGGCGTCGATGCGTCGGACCCGTTCGGTGCCACGTCGGCATTTGGGAATCTTGGCGGCTTCGGCGTCGATGCGTCGCCCGGCCTTGGAGATGTCGGCGCTAAGGTCGGCAGTTTCCTTGAGGGGCGCGTAAACAATGCGTTTAATAATCTAGAAAACGCATTCAACAACCCTGCGCAAGCATTAGCCACGGTCGGTATAAACGGCCTGATTTCTGCGGTGACGGGCGGCGTCCCTAGCTTGATTGCAAACGGGCTGGTGGACGCGATAACCGGTCGATCCATTGGCGGCCATGTGTCCAACGCCATATTCGGCGGCACGCCCGAGGGATGGTCTCCTGCGCAAGACGACGACGCTGGCGCTGTCGCAAACGCCGCCAACACGGCCTTTGCCGATGCCGCTGGAATGGGTGGCCTTATGAGTGCGCCTACGGGCAACCCAGCAGGGATGGGTGGCGATGGCGGTGGGTCGATGTACCGCGACCCGCAGAACGCACAGATTGCGCAGGCTATCGCACCGTCCGCACCGTCTCTGTTTCCACAACCCCAGCAGCAACAGGCGATGCTGTGGCAGCCGAACCAATGGAACGGTAACCAGATGGCAATTCCGGGGATTCGCTTCGCGTGACCACGGAAGTCTGGGCGGTCGGGCCGCGTGAAGTCGCGGATGC
>Ga0208644_1001403_pt1 | contig 20187 bp, 22 predicted proteins | sample VirMetDEL_Nov_18_FD_184517 | JGI IMG/M metagenome (GOLD analysis project Ga0208644, IMG submission 184517) | Aqueous microbial communities from the Delaware River and Bay under freshwater to marine salinity gradient to study organic matter... | ecosystem: Environmental > Aquatic > Marine >...
ACTCGCCCGGGGTCGTGGGCATGGCCTTCATGATCTTCAGGACTTCGTCGAGCTTCTGTTCAATGCGGCGGATATCGTCTTGCATGGTCGTGTCTTTCAGCGGGAGGGGCGGAGTTTCTCAGGGCATCCGAGGGCGGGGCAGTAGAAGCAGTGCTTGCCGCCGTTCGGGCTTGGTGTCTTCGAGCCGATGAGCTCGCGGGCGACGGCCACGACTTGGCCGGCGTGCATGTGCAGGTCGAACGCGTCGAAGAGCCAGGTGACGGGCGTGACCTTGCCGGTCTGCAGGTTCACGTAGACGGCGGTGGCGCGCACGGTCGAGACCTTCTCAGCCTCGGCCACCATCAGCGCCAGGGTCAGCAGCTGCGCCTCGTGGTCGTCCGACCGCTTGCCGGTCTTCCAGTCGATCACGTGGGCGCTGCCCTTCTCAATGACCACGACGTCGGCGGTGCCGTACACGTGGCCAGGCGTGGCGGGGTATTCGCGGTGGCCCTTGAGCGTGATGCGCTCGCAGCCCATCGCGTCGCGCCAGTGCGGCTCGCGCTGACCCTCGACCTTCGTGTACCCGCCGAGCGCGGCGAGGTCGTAGGCCTGCTCGGCCAGAACCTCGGTCGCGTCCGCGAGCAGGGGGTTCAACCACCCGAGCGCGTTGCGCACCGGGATCTCGTACCCGGAGTCGAGCGGATCGATGGGTACCCATTCCCGGGCCACAATGGGCCCTTCCACGAGCTTGTGGAACCGGTTGCCAGCTTGGGCCGCCGGGCCCGGCAAACTCTCTTCCTGGGGCAGCCAGGCGCTAAGAGAGCAGGCGAGCCATCGGCGGGCCGAGGATGCGGTGAGGAGCTTGCTCACGTCGAGGCCTTGAGGGCGGCAAGCTTGGCGGTGTACGCGGCACGGAGCGTAGCGCGGTCGGTCTCGGAGAGTGCAGCGGCGGCGACGCTCACGGGCTTGAGTGCGTCGGGCGTGGCAGCTGCTTCGACCTGGGCCAGGAGTTCGGCGAGGCTAGGGCCCTTGGGCTTTTCGGCCTCGGCGACGGCGACCTTGAGGTCGTTGATGTACTTCGAGTCGTCGAACAGGCCCATGTGAACGTCGGCGCTGAAGCCTAGGGAAGCGAGCGCCTTGCTCTCCGCGTCCGTAAGGCTTTTCTTCGGCGCCTCCTCGTCGGTGTACGTTCCATGCTTGTTCTGTCCCACGAAGGTGGTCTGACCGAATGCCTCGGTGCTGCCACGGTTTCCGTCGAGCACGTACCAGAGCTCGATGCGCACGACGTGCACGATCTCGCGACCGATGACTTGGTCCTTGTGCAGGATCGGCGCGCCTTCCTGGTACTTCTCGTCCAGGATTTTTGAGCCCCAGCCGAGGCCCTTGGGGCCGAACGCCTGGGTGGCGCGCTTCTGTTGGTAGGTGTGATTGATGGCCGTGCCACGGAAACCACCGGAGCGGCTGAAGCTCTTCGTGTAGTCGGGGTCGGTCGCCTGCACCGACTCCCACAGGGCGAGGTTCGGGTGGGCGGAGTCAATCGTGGTGACGGCGGGGGAGGTCTTGGTCTTGGCCATGTTTCAGCGTTCCGTGATGCGCCATCGCTTGGCGCGGGTGGGGGTTCGTTCGGCGCGGTCCTCGCCGATCAGATACGACAGGTCAGAAAGCAGCACCTCGTGCCGGGTGCGGGGCAAGTGCAGGTAAGCGGCGAGCTCGGCCAGGGTCATGCCGGGGGTGCCAGCGGTGGCGAGCACGGCTTCAACAATCGACGCGCGTCTCGCGCGGGCCAGGTTTCCAGCCCCAGGATTTATCCACTCGGGGTGGCAGGTTGAGCCGAGGTGCAGGGCGCTAACGCGCACGTTCAGGGCCTCGACTTGTGCGGCGAGGGCACGCACCTGCGCGCTGAGCCGTAGCTCCAGGTCACGCAGGGCGGTCTCGCTCACGGGCTTGGGCGCAACGAACGAGGGCATCAGCCGCCGGTAAGCCACACCTGGCAGCGGATCAGGCTGTTGAGCTCCTCGCGGGCATGGCGCAGTAGCGCCAGCGTTTCGAGGTGCTCTTCCTCGGTTGCCTCACCGGAAAGCCGGCGGTCTGCCAGCTTGTCGAGGCGGTCGACCTCGGCGGTCATCATGCGGCGCGCGGTGGGCAGGTGGAACCCAGCGGCGCGCATGATGCGGGATTCACGCAAGCGCACGAAGCCGGCGGCAACGGTCGAGAGGCTAGCGCGCTTGGTCTCCAGGTAGATCGGGGCAAGGTCGGAGCCGAAATGGTTCCGGGCAATGAATCGCCCCAATTCCTCGCATGCCTTCGCGGTGTACAGGTCGAAGGCGTCGAGGTCGGTCACGGGTTCGCCGTGCTCGTATGCGTCGGCATGAAGTTCAGCGGTTTTCATCGGGTCCTTTGGTGAATAGGAGGACGAGGGAGAACAGCACGCCCCAGGTTACGGGGCTTGCCAGGGAGAAGAGAGCCAGGGCCCCCGCGCTATTCGCAGCGGCGGACCCGTGGCCAGTGACGGCCAGAAACACGACGGCCAGGATTAGGAGTCCCATCACGGATACCAATGGGCGCGGCAGAACGCTTCGTATTCGAGGCGGTCTTCCAGTTGTTCAATGGCGCGGCGTTCGGCTTCCTCGATTTCGCGCCGTGCGCGTTCCCGGAAAGCTTCGGCCTGGATTTCAAACTCTTGCGCGACAAGGCCCATATCAGGCACCGGAACGCCGAGCTCTTCGCAGGTCTCTTCGAACCCGACCATGAGCTCAGAATCTTCGCGGTAGTAGTCCACGAAGGCCTCGGCGGAATTGTCGCCCCAGATTAGGCCAATGTGGAAACCGACAAGGGATGCGATCGGCGGAATGTTACGTAGCATGGTTCCTCGAAGCGCCACGCGGCGCGGTAGTTCCACCCCAGGAATTTGGGGCGGGGTTGGTTGCGTATCAGATTAGAAGCCGGGGTGCAATCTTTTTGTGCGCCCACGGAAAAAGGCGATCGGTTCGTGTCGTGGATCGTAGTGGTACCCGTGGAATTCTTCTCGTGGTTCTAGTTCGTTCGCCGGCACTACGTAAGCGTAGAACGCGCCCACGTAACGGCGTTCTGCGTCGTCGCGATACCATTCTGCGAGCATGGTCGCGCGGCGATAGCTGGCCACGAATAGCGGCGTATAGACCACGTGGCCGTGGTGACCGTATTCACGGACCACGAAGTATCCCGTGAAGCGTCGTCGACTCATGGTGCCACCGACACGAGCGACCACGCGAAAGCCGCGACGAAGCAGACCGACGCGGCGAGAATGCACGCGCACACGTAACGCACCGTTCCGGGGACCGGTTGCGGCAAAGCGTCGACGATGCGTGATTCCATGGCGCGCATATGCGCGGGAATGGGCCCGATTGTTAGAATGGTTCCAGGTTGCATGGTTCCTCTTTCTACGCGTGTGCACGCGTCGACGGAACGCGACCATGAGTCACGCTGCGTCGACGCATGGCGAGCGGAAACGCTCGCATGCGCATGGTTACGCGTGGATTTCGCGCGCGCGTTTCGCCGCGATAGCTTTGCGTGCACGTGAGGCAAGAGCACCGTGCAATGCGATCGTCACATCGTGAGACGTGAGACCGCCGGATCGCGCACCGTCACACGCGTGGCAATCGGCACAAGAGAGCTTGTGGCCAGCTTCCTTCGACGCGGGACAGGTCATTTCACCGCGTACGCGTTTCGCGTCGTGGCCATCATTGACGCGGAAGGTGCGAAAGCCGCGTAGGTTAGCGCGCACCTTGTCAGATTCGGTGTCGCATGAGGCCATGACAAGGGAACGGAACGCGCGCGGCGCGACTCGCCATTGATGGGTGTAACCCGTGTGAGCCTTAGAGCGTGACACAAGCGCGGTCCAAATCTCTTCCGGCAATGCTACCGGGTCACCATATGCGCCGAGGCGCACCGTTCGCCCTTCGCCAAGCTTGGCAATGGCGTCAAGGTCTCCCGAGCGGTCTTCGTATCGTCCGCGATGAAACGCTCGCCACACGCTAAGTGGAGCCTGATAGGTGCGTACGTAGCATCCATTGCCGCCGGAGTAGATACAATCGCCACAAATGCCAGAGTCACGACCCGAGCGAACGGCGTCATGAGGAGCGACGTCGACGAGCAGGATCCACGTCTGCACCATGTTCGCGGTCTTCGCATTGCGCGAACTAGTCGTGGCAATGGCGACGATTTCCTGGCCGTCGAAAAGCGACGGTCCGCGATAGAGAATGATGCCTTGTGCTTTGCTCATGATTCCTCGGTGCGCCACTTGGCGCGTTAGCGTCGGCGTGTCGCGCCGTTCGTGAATGATACCATGCTAGCGCCATGCCAAGCCGCGTTCCCTCGCGTTTCTCGCGTCTTTCTACTCGCTCGGCACGCGTTAGCGTATTCCAGTAATCGCATGCCAGCTATGGCGCGCGTGTCATGGTGCGAAGCGATAAAGAGACGTTAAGGCGTCTTTCGCCAGCGATTACCGTCACTTGCGCGACCATGACGTTGACGTCATATCATATCGCAAGCTTTGCACAGTTGACGTCAAGCGTTTCAGCGAGTCACCCTGTGCCATTTGTGCCACTTCGCGCCGCGCGGGTCTCGTCGTTCGTAGGGTCACGCTCTATGGTGCTCCAAAGGGCACCACGCGTGCCACTCCCTCAGCGTTTCACGTGAAACAATCCCGGCAACGCTGCAGCGCGTCTAACGCGTCTCGTCTAACGCGTTAGGTCAATCGTACCGGCACAGACCCGTGTCTGCACTTTTAGGGGGACCATACGGGGGGGTGCCCCCCTCAAAAATTTTCCGTAACCCAGCGTTTGGGGCACCCAGCGCGAGGGCGTTCGGTGCCCAACGGGCTGTTGGGATGCCCGATGGTCACGCGAACAGTGTTGTTCCCTCCCCTGCGGTTCCCAATGGCTCACAGATGGCGGTAATATGGAAGTCAGATTCGACACTCATGCTTACGATTCTTGTTTCTCCTGACTCCCACTGGGGGTCCTTTGCCTCACTCGCTTGTACTCTGCAACACGTACCCTCCTCTCACTGGCTTCTTACGGTACCTACTTGTACTCTGCACGGTACTTGGTATTCGCTGTTGGACGTGTTATCTTTGTTGACCGGGGTGCGTTGCTCTGCTTGTCTTCCTCGTGGAGGAACCATGAAGAAGCATGAAGTTCGTAAGATGGAGGGCATCGTCGAGACACTGGGCCATCGGCTCAAAGACAACCCCTACGACCTGCACGGTCTGGAGGCCCTGCTCCTTGGATGCATCGAGCTGGCCCGAACGGGCAAGGCCTGGCGGGCCACCAGAATCGCCCTTGAGGTGTCGCACTTCATCGCCGATGCCCATTCCCGCTCCATCAATGCCGAGCGCCAAAAGGCATCGGTCGACTCCGTGAAGGAACAGCCTGGCTCGTCGATTGGTATCGGTACCGCGACCCCTGCATGGTCGGTGCCCATCAACATCCGCACGACACAGCCATCCTTCACCGGCTACGTCGGCATCCGCCAAGATCCACCTCGCCCTGCCGCCACCGTCGAGGAGATGCGCGCCGCTGCCGACAAGGCCATGATGATCGAGGACAACACGTACCTCTGTGCGGGTTGCGGCCAGAAAACCATGACCGATGGCGAGAAGCCGCTCGGTTGGCACTTCAACGCCGAAGTCCATGGCGGCGTCTATCGCGCCCTGTGCGGCACGTGCTTCGCCCAAGGACCGTTCGATGAGTGGGAGTGCGACGCCTGCGGCAAGACCTCGTTCCCCATGCGCTCCATGCCCACCGGCTGGATGGAACAGCAGGTCCGTCGTGGCGACGACGATGTCGTCATGGAGACCGTGTGCGACGAGTGCGCCATGGGAGGCGAGTCGTGAAACGCCGCCGCCGTTCCAAGGTGAGCCTCTGGTTCGCCTGGTCACAGGCTCCGATGTACACCATAGAGGAGCAGCAGTACCTCATCGACAAGGCGTGGCGCGCGACCAAGGAAGGCGAGGCGTTCCTTGCTGAGTGGCGTGCCGACCTGGAGGCCAGGGCAGAGGTGGTGCGCCGTATCCTGGAGAAAACCGAGTCCATGAGCGACGCACTCAAGAGGACCTATCCCGACAACTTCGCTCCTGCTCCGCTGGAGTGGAAGCCATGAACCTCGAAGACCTTGGCCGCCGTGCGGTGGCCTGCAAGCATTGGCGGTGGATGGAAGGGATGCTGGCAGGCACCACGCGCATCGTTGACGTAAAAGATGGGCCATACGTATTCGATTCGGAGTACGAGGACTGCGCAGGACTCCCGCACAAAGCAGTCCCCGACCTCTCCGACCCCGCCACGCTTGGCTGCTTGTTGCACCTGGTGCAGGAGGCGTGGAACGCGTGCAGGATCTCAGTTTGCTTCAGTGCCTACACGCCTGACGCGACGAAGAGATGGTCTGTGCCGATCTCCTATTTCAAGGAGCAGCGCGATCTTGTGCACGTCCCATCGTTCTATGGAACGACGCAGGCCGAGGCTCTCGTCGCTGCGTTGGAGGCCGCACCATGAACATCATCAAGCACGTCTTCGTCGTCATGGAGATCGACGAAAGCGCAGAAGAGCGCCCGGTCATTCACGGCATCTTCACTGACCTCTACATGGCCATGACCGTCTTCAACACGGCGGTTGGCGGCTACACACATCCGTACTCCAAGCAGTACTTCTCAGGCAGAGATGTGGCTCATGTCGAGGTAACCGACGGCCCGCGCCGTGGTCTGTGCTGGGTCATCGAGCGCATCCCCGTCACAACCCGCCCAGACATGCGCCTCACCGAGGGCCCAGGCTTCACCTTCGGCGTTCACTCCGGCGCGGCTCTCGAAGCCATGGACAAGGCAGGCATCCTTTGACCGATCCCATCAAACGCCGTGTACCAGGTGGCCGCATGGTCGCTGGCGCAAAGGCTTACTGCGACGCGTGGCGCAAGTACGCCGAACCCGTCGCCGCCATGCTCGGCTGGCATATCCACTCCTTCGGCAGTGGGTACGTCCGCTTCGTCTCTCCCGACCACCAGCATACCCAGTCCATGGGCATCGAATTCATCGAAGCCCTTCTCCCTGTCATCCGACCAAAGGCCATCAAATGCTCACGTTGCAACGCGCCATCTTCCTCCGTGGAGTCTTCGACCCCGCAGACCCCTCGCGCATCACGACCACGCTCTACCGCCCGAAACACATGGACCTTCGATTCGAAGACGGATTCGTCCGCGCAGGAGACCTCCTCGTCCCCCTCGACAACGTCGTCGAGCTCAAGTCCATCCCCCGAGACGAAGGAAGCGGAGCTCCCGCCTGCGACGTGAAGGAAGACCCGAATGTCAGCGCACTCGTCGCCCAAGACGCCGTCGAAGCAGCCGAAACCGTCGAAGAACCCGTCATCCGTCGTCGTGGTCGCCCCCGAAAGAACCCAAGCGGAGAAGGTTCTTGAGGCGTTCGAAGCCCAGGTTAGAGCCCAACTTGAGGAAAAGTCCCTCGTCCACTTTGAGGGTCTACTTACTTCACCTCTTGGCTTTGGGCTTACTACTGCATCTCCACTTCAGCGGGCAATCGCTCGTGTGGCTGACGGTCGGCCTCTGGCTGAACTCGCTGGCGACGAACGAGTACTGCGCGCGTTTGGAGGGGTTGTTCCTGACGCGGTTAAACCTGCCGAGTTCGCCATCGTCTCCGGCATCCGCACAGCCAAGAGCCTTTCCGCCGCTGCGCTTGCCGTCCATTGGACGCAACGAGCCGATCTGAGCCGACTTGGGCCAGGCGAAATCCCGCGTATCTCCATCGTCTCGCTCTCGAAGGACCTCGCCGACGTTGTCTTCGGCCACATCGTTGGCCGCATGATGGCGTCTCCCATCCTTTCCAGGCTCATCCTGGAGACGCCCACCGCCGATACGCTCATGATTCGGCACCCATCCGGGCGTCCCGTCGAGATCAAAGTAGTCGCCAGCTCCAAGGCCGGCTCCTCGCTCGTCGCCCGCTGGTCTGCCGGCGTCATCCTCGACGAGGTTGCACGCTGGGGCGCAGACGATGCAGCCGTCTCCGTCAACGACCTGCGCGACGCCGTCCTGCTCCGCATCCTCCCAGGAGCCCAGCTCGTCTACATCAGCTCGCCATGGGCCCCCATGGGCTTCCTCTACGACCTGGTGAAGGAACGATGGGGTCGTCCAAGCCGGGACTGCGTCGTCGTCAAGGCTCCCGCCTACGACATGGCCCCGCTTATCTGGACCGACGACAAGCTGGAGATTGCACGCCGAGACCCGCGCATCTACCGCACCGACATTGAGGCCGACTTTGCCGACCCCGAGGAGGCCCTCTTCACGACGCAGATGCTCGACACGGCCACTCGCAAGGAGCCGCTCGTCGCCCCGCCAAGGCCCGGTGCGCTCTACACCGCTGCCATCGACCCCGCCACCCGTGGCAACAGCTTCACACTGGTCGTTGCCACCGGCTCCGGGCGTAAGGAAAAAGTTATTTGCTTGGCCAAGCAGTGGACCGGAAGTGCTGTAAATCCCCTGCGCCCCGCTGCTGTGCTTGCTGAGATTGCACACATCCTCAAGGCCTATCAAGTCACCGTCCTCGACAGCGACCAGTACATGGGCGACGCGCTCCGCGACCTCGCGTCTCAGGTCGGGCTCGTTCTCATCCCGCACGCATGGACCGCTACCGAGCGCACGAAGCGGTACCTCACACTGCGGACCATGTTCGAGATCGGCGAGGTCGAGCTCCCTCCTGACCCCATCGTGCGGCAGGACATGCAGCGCGTGGTCAAGCGGTACACGCAGACCGGTGTCACCATCGACCTCACCAAATCAGGCGACGGTCGCCACGCCGACTACGCTCCCGCCATCTGCATGGCGCTCACGCGCTGGCACGAGCAGATGCCCACCGAGAACCAGTCCTCTTTCGAAGACGAGTACAAGGGACTCACCAAAGAAGAGCGAGAGATCTGGATTCCGATTGAAAAGAAGATACGCCGCAAAAATGAACGTGCGGCCAGAAGCGGTCGCTTTCGACCTTGAGGGTCTTACGGAAACCTGGATACTTGCCCATGAATGGCCGGTATCACCGAAACGACCGATGCGTGGTGGCTCCTCCATCAGAATAACGAGGACCCTGCCAATGCAGTAGTCGGTGCGATCAACTCGATTCGCAACGAATCGGCGTACCGTCGCCAGATGTGGACGCGCGCTGCTGAGGTTTACGGCACCGACCTGAAAATGTTCGGCATGCCGATCCGCAACGTGTGGGACGAGCGGGTCTCGTTCAACGTTGCGCGGAACGCCATCCACACCATGCAGGCAAAACTGGCCCGCCAGATGCCGCTCCCGAGCACCTTGACGGTCGGTGGCGACTTTCTGCAGCGGTACCGAGCCAAGCAGCTCGACCGGTTCCTTCATGGAGCGTTTTACGCTGCCTCGTACGCCAAGGCGTACCCGCAGCTTCTGCTCGACGTGCTCGTTTTCGGCGTCGCAGCCTGCAAGATCTACGTCCAAGACGGCGCGATCCAGATGGAGCGCGTTCCGATCTTCGATTTGCTCGTCTCCGACGCCGAGTCTCGGTACGGAACGCCGCGCTGTCTCTACCACCGCTGCTACATGGACCGCTCCGTGGTCCTCGAAGCGTTCGGTGGCGACGAAGATGCGCTCTACGGCACCGAAAACGAGCGCAAGAAGGCCGTTTTGTCGGCCCCGCGCCCTGCCGACGACGACTCGACGTACATGAACACGTCGCGGTACTCGGACCAGATCCTGGTTTACGAGGCTACGCACCTCGCCAGCGGCCCGAATGCGACCGACGGCCTCCGCGTCATCGCTCTGTCGACCGGAACGCTCGCCACGGTGCCGTGGAAGCGCACTGCCAACTTCGGATTCGGCTTCCTGCGCCTCAATACGGACCTCGCGGGCTTCTACGGACCGTCGATGGCGCTCGAACTCGCCGCCGCGCAGGACGAGTACGACAAGCTGTCGAACAAGATCCAGATCGCACACGACCTGATGGGCGGTTCGCACATCATGGTGCAGGCCGGCACGCTTGGTAAGACCAAGATCGACAACGACGTCGGTACGATCATCGAATACCAGGGCGCGAAGCCCGACGTGTTCAACCCGCAGCCGGTTCACCCGGACACGTACGCGTACAAGGACATGATCGCGCAGAACATGCTGCGCTATCAGGGTATTTCCGAGCTTTCCGCTCAGTCGCTCCTGCCGGCGGGGCTCCGCCAGGCGTCTGGTCACGCGCTTCGCGTGTACGACGACATGGAAGACTCGCGTTTCCGCGTCGCGCACGAGGCTGTGCGTCAGTTCCATGTGGACCTGGGCTGGCTCATCGTCGATGCGTGCGAGGAAGCAGCGGAGAACGGAGAAGACGTCGAGATTCTCGCTCCTGGTCAGGGTGCGCTTGAGCGCATCAACTGGTCGGACGTGAAGATGGACCGCAAGGAGTACACGCTCCGCTGCGAGCCCATCTCGGCGCTCTCGCAGAGCAAGGCGGCGCTGCTTCAGGAGACCCTGGAGCTCGTCGACCGCAAGATCATCACCGACCGTCGCGTCGTCGCCAACATGCTCAACATCCCGGATGTCGAGTCGACGCGTGACCTGGAGACGGCGGACATCGACGTGGTCGACAAGGCGTGCTCGCTCATCCTGCGTGGTCTGGAGTACCCGGACCCCGACAAACGACTGCTGCTCGACGTGGCCTACGACCGCGCTCGCAAGCATTACAACAAGGCTCGTGTCGACGGGGTGCCCGATGAACGCATTGCGGCGCTCGACGAGTACTTGGCGAAGATTGAGGCGCTGATTGCGCAGATGCAGGCCGAGGCCCGAGCGGCTCAGGCAGAAGCGCAGGCAGCGGCTCAGCCGCCGGAGGCCCAGCAGGCACCGGCACCAGAGGAGGTACCCAATGTCTGACGATCTTTACGCACGCATGAACGCTGCGGCCAGCGAGGCCATCAAAGCGGCGACCCCGGCAGAGGCCACTGGCGACGAGGTGGCAGAAGCCGCTGCGCCCGAGGAAACCCCCGAGGCGACGGAGCCCGACGCTGCAGAAGCCGCCGAGACCGAGGAGGTCCAGGAAGGCGCAGAAGAGACGGAAGAGGTGGCGCAAGCCGCTGATGCCGAGGAAGAGGCCGAGCAAGAGCGCGACATCGCAGACGAGATTCTGTCTGTGCGTCAGGCTGCTGAGCGCCGCGTGCGCCAGGCTGAGTCGCGCGTTCGCGAGCTGGAGGCGAAGCTCGCCAAGTCGGATGAGCGCGTTCAGCACACGCAAAAGCAGGTCATCGACGAGATCTTCAAGCGCCTGCGTCGTGCCCCCGCGCGCACGTTCAAGGAGTTCGGGTTCGAGTTCCAGGACCTGATCGACGCTGGCATGCGCGAAGGCCAGATGCACGAAGGTGCGTTTGGTGAGATCGACGAGGTCCGCCAGGAGCTCAAGGCGCTGCGCGAAGAGCGCGAGACCATGCGCCGCGAGACCGAAGAGCGACAGATGCAGGCTCAGATTGCTGAGGCCCGCACGTCGTTCCTCCGTCAGGTGTCGAAGGACAAGTTCCCGACGCTGTACAACATGTTCGAGGACGACGTCGAGTCGCTCTGGCAGGAGGCGATGTCGGTCGCCGAGTCGCACGAAGAGCAGCACGGCGAGCAGCCGGAGGACCTCGCGGTCATTCGGTACCTCGAAGAGAAGTACAAGCGAAAGCTTTCGCGTCTTGGTGCGGCCACAGCCGCTGCACCTGCGCCGGTCGCCGCCCAGAAGAAGGGCGTGAAGACCATCTCGACGAAGGCTGCCAGCGAGACGCGGACTGCTGGCAAGCCGTTTGGACAGCTCGATGCCGACCAGCAAAAAGCTGCCCTTTTGGCCGCAGTCAAAAAAGCAACCTCGCACTCAGCTAACTAGGAGTTTCAATCATGGCATACACCAACCCGACCTACTCTGCCGTTCAAGCCATCCTCAAGACCAAGTACCCGGATGGTGCGATCCCGCAGGCGCTCTACAAGAACTTCCCGCTCCTCGCGCTCGTCAAGAAGACCACGAACTTCGATGGCGACTTCCGCGTTGTGGCGCTTCAGAACGAGCGTCCGCAGGGCTCGTCGTCGCAGTTCGCCGTTGCCCAGGGCGTTGCCAAGTCGGGCCTCAACGGCGGCGGTGGCTCGTACAAGCGTTTCCAGGTCTACCGCACCCGCCACTACGGTCTCCTCCGCATGGACGGCGAGACCATGAAGGCTGCGGTCCGCACCTCGGGCGCGCTCGTCGACCTCTGGAACAACGAGACGGACGGCATCAGCACGAACGAGCTCCAGGAACTTGAGTTCCAGCTCTTCGGCGACGGTACCGGTACGCGCGGCATCATCCAGAGCCGCACCGCGACGACCTTTCAGCTGGCGACGCCGGCGGATGCGGTCAACTTCCAGCTCGGCATGAAGCTCGACTTCTTCGCCCCGACCCCCACGCCGACGACCGCGCGCGTCACGACGCCCGCGACGACCTCGGCTGGTAACGGTGTCTACGTCTCCGGTATCAACCGTCAGACGGGCGTCATTACCGTTCAGGGTGTTGGCGGTGTCGTTGACCTCACCGCTGGCTTGATTGCTGCCAACGACCGCGTTACGCGTTCGGGTGACGGTCCTGAGTCGGCCATTGCGACGGCGTCGTCTGGTTCGGCCTCTGGCGCTCTTACCGGCATCCAGGCGTGGATCACGACCCCGAGTGCTGGCGATAGCTTCTGGGGTCTCGACCGTACCGCTGACCCGGTGCGTCTCGCTGGCCAGGTGCTCTCGGTATCTGGTCTCCCGATGAACGAGGCGCTCATGGAGGGCGAGGCTCGCGTGCTCGTGCAGGGCGTTGGCTCGCCCGACACGATCCTCGTGAACCCGCTCGACCTCCAGAACCTCAAGAAGGCGCTCGGGTCGGACATCGTCTATGACCGTGTTCAGTCGAACATCGCTGGCATCTCGTTCAAGAGCATCCAGTACGATGGCGCGAACGGACCGATGAGCATCGTTGCGGATCCGTTCTGCCCGCGCAACAAGGCGTTCATGCTCCAGATGCCGTCGTGGGAGCTCTCGACGCTCGGCGCTGCTCCGCAGATGCTCGACTGGGACAACAACGACTACCTCCGCGTGAACGACAACGACCAGTACGAGGTTCGTTTCGGCCACTACGGGCAGTTCATCTGCAACAACCCGGGCGCGAACATCATCCTCACCAACTTCGGCGCCTGATCTAGGATCTAGGAAAGGAGCCGAATCATGGCACTGAACCGATACCTGTACCCCCAAAAGGGTACGAACGTTGTGCAGCAGATTACGTTGCACACGCGCGTATCCGTTGACGCGACTGGCGCCGTTACCGGAATCGTTTCCGGTCGTGGACTCACTGTTACCGCTAGCGGAGCTGGCGTTAACGCGATCTACACGGTGTCTATCGACAACGCCTCCACCGTCAACTCGGTTGTCGACGTCAATACGTGCTTTGTCTCGTCGTTTGACAAGACCAAGCACAACAACATCGCCGTCAAGTCGGTCTCGTCGACTGGATGTGTTCTTCAGGCGTATGACCTGCAGAGCCTTTCTGTTGCGCCTATCGATGTGGCTGGCGACCTGTGCGTCAGTCTCGTCTGCACCCTTTCGTCGGTTCCGGCCTGATGAAGGGCAAAGGCGGCATGGCCCTCATGATCGCCATCGGCAAGAAGAAGCCTGGGATGGGGGAGGAGCGACCCTCCTCTCCCTCCCTCGCTTCCGATTCCGAAGGTGAGGGCATGGACATGACGAGCACGCTTGAGCCCCTTGCGAAGGCTTTCTTCGAAGCTGGCGCGAAGGGTAAATACAAGCAGGCAGCACAGCTCTTCCACGAGATGCAGAAGTGCTGCGGCGAAGATAGCTACGAAGAAGAGGATTGACGCATGGCATACTCACGGACGCTCTCTGAACTCGAACTGGCCGTTCGGCGTGAAGCCGACATGGTGAACTCGCAGTTCGTTACGTCCGCTGAGGTGCGTGCGTACATCAACCAGTCGTGGGCCGAGCTCTACGACCGGATCGTGCTGTTCGATCAAGAGTACCTCCTGCGCTACGTCGACTTCGCGTCGACTGGCGCGGGGGAGTACGACATTCAAAACGACCTCCACACTGGCGTCGTGCGATCAATCAGCTCGATCTATGCAGGTGGAACTGGGTATGTGAACGGTGCCTCCGTTACCCTTTCACAGGGCGCAAACGCTACGGCAACCGGGATTATTACGGCATCTGGTGGCGCGATCACGGGTGTGACGCTGACCAACGCTGGGTTTGGGTATGTCGATGCAGCAATGCCTAGCCAGGCGTGGCAGCTCCAAAACTCAACAGCGTACATCAGCAACACCACGTTTACTGGCGGGTGCGTATTTGTTGGCAACTATGCCTACTACGTCATCAACGATTACGTGGCCAACACATGTCGTATTCTCAAGGTGGATATGCTCACTGGGGCTCACACTACGAGCTCTGTGATTTCGTCCGACATCCTTGAGGTTCTTGCGTACGACACGAACAACAACAAGCTTGTTACCATCGATACTACGACATCGTCAGTTGTGTCGATTGATCCAGCCACGTTGTCATTTACGTCTGCTGCCGTTGCAGGATCTCCGCCGTTTGTACAAAACGGCGTACTGTTCGATCCAAACACTGGCGATATTTTTGCAGCGTCGTCGTCGACGATCTACAGGTTGGATCTTTCCGGAACGATTCTAGATTCGTTAACGCCTGGATACGTAATCCTCAGCATCCTGACAATTGCCTCCGCGTCGTCTCCGTCCGTTCTGTTTGTGCAGGACTCGTCTGATAATTTGTACTCTGTGCAGTGCAGCCCACTCGGCCCGTCGCTTCTTGTATCTGGCTATCCAGACAAGATTGTCTCCGCTGTATACGTTCCAGCAGTCGACAGGCTGTACATGTCGATGGGATTGGGCGCTCCGACGTCCGCTCAGTATTACGATTTCAACATCATGAGCAATGTTGATATCGAGCCTACGCTCGTTGCTGCTGGATACGTTCCAGGCGTTTGTCTTTTGTCATATGATGTAGCTACCGACGAGGTGTGGTACGCATCATTTTCAGCGGGCCCTACGTCTAATGTTGTCGTTGGCATCAATGCGACGACTGGTGCTGTTTCGACGAGTATCACGACGGCGGCTGGACAGGCTGACTGTGCGGCTCGACTTGGTCAGCGAGTGATCGTTACTGGATATTCGGCTGGTATGACGCCACTGAATTTGACGACCTACATTTACGAGTATGGTGGTGGCACTGGCGCCACCATTCCGAACTACATCGTTCTCGATGTATCAGGCGGAACTGGGGGCCAGATTGTCGCCTACATCGAGAGCGACTTCTACAAGTGCAAGGGCGTCTGGTACGGCAGCGGGAGCGTTGGTAATACGACAACGTTCAATCCCCTGCGCCGCTTCATGTGGGACGAGCAGAACTTGCTTCGTCAGGCCGGTATCTACGAGGGAAGCAACGAACTTCCATATTACCGTATTTATACGGTGTATGGTCGAGAGCTTCTCTCGATTGCGCCAGATACACTTGGTGGATCGTATCGAGTCTACTACTATCCCGCGCCGCAGAAGATGCTGGTTGATACGGACCGGGTTGATGGTCGCTCTGGCTGGGATGAGTGGGTAATCAAGGACGCGGCCATTAAGTGCCTCCTCAAGGAGGAGAGCGTCGAGCAGGCGGCTGCCATCAAGGTCATTCGTGACGAGCTCTTCCAGCGATTCCAGCTTCATGCGTCCGAGCGCGATGCTGCGCAACCGGAGCGCATTCGCCGCACGGCGCTTCTGAGCAACCGCTACGGTTGGTGGAGGTAGTCATGTCGGGAGCAAAGCCCGAGCAGTTTACCCCTCGCCCTTCTGGCAACGCGCAGCTCGACCGAGTGCAGCGCGCAGTGTCCGACGCCACGGATGCCATTCGACAGCAGCCGCCACCGTCCCAGACGGTGACGAGCGTCACGAAGGGTGCGCCTGGACAAGGTATTACCTTTAAGCCTGGGCAGATCGTGGATGTGCCTCACAACCTCGGACGGGTGCCGACTGGCTTCAACATTGCCAAGGTGGTGACCAACACACCGAATGCTGGTTCGGCCCCATATGCGGCTCCGAACCTGCAGGTTGTTGAAGTTCCCGGGCCGCTCGGGCAAAAGATCATGCGGTTGCGCTACATCGCGCCGAAAGACGACCAAGGCAACGACGTCACGACGCCGGTCCGCCTGCACCTGGAGATTACCTGATGGCTTCGAACGAGCAGATCGTCAACGCTCCGGTTGTTGCAGGTGTCGATGTCTACACGGACCCGAACAACCTGAAGCCGCCGGCTCTCGTGATGGCCGACAACGTGACGATGCGACATCCGGGCAGCCTGGAGAAGCGCAACGGGTTCTCGCTCGTGACCGGCACGGGCTATCAGCCGGCTTCTGCGTTTGACGGCGACACCGTGCCGAGCCCGGACGTCGAGGCGATTGGCGTGAACGAGTCGTCTATCGGCGAGCGTGCCCTGTTGGCGGCTGGCTCGAAGCTCTACGAGTACGTTGGGGCCGATGCATCGCATGGTTGGCGCACGGTCAACCGGTTGCCGGAGCATGTTGGCACCCTGAACGCGGTGACGTCTTCGGGTGGCAGCATCACGGAGATTGACTCGATCCCAAGCCCAGATGGCGACTACATCTTCACGGCGTGGATCTCGGGTGCGCGTACGGGCCAGGAGCTTTCGAGCGACCTTGCCTACGCCAACATGACGAGCGCCGCGTACAACCGATACGGTAATATCCTGTATTACTCCGTACAGAAGACGGAAGACGGTTCGTTTGTTGTTCCTCCTACGGTCCTGCAGGAAAACACGACGAACCCGCTTCTGAACCTGCGCCTGACGAAGCTGTGGACGAGCGCATCGAAGTATCACGTCATTGCTGCATGGCAGAATGGCGGCTCGATCCAGTACAAGATGTACAACTTCGCGTCGATCACGCTGAGCGCGCTGCAGACGCTCGGGACGACGGGCCAGACCTGCTTCCGTGCATTCGACATCACGGGCCTTCAGCGTTCCGTATGCGGTGTTCCGGCGATCGTGTGGGCTGCGTGTCCAGTCGACACCAGCGGGGCCGCGCCTGCAGACTTGTACGCGGAGCTGGCGACGGTCGACCAGGTGACTGGCGTGCATACGATCAGCGCCAGCGTGACAAACATCATGGCCAAGGCTGCGCCTGGAGCCGGGGTCTGGTACGAGGCATGGGCGTTTCGCGGCATCGTTCTGGAGCAAGACACCGAGACGGGCGAGTTCGGCGCCACCGCACGAGCAATCACGCAGTACTATTCTGCTCCAGCATCGGCGACGGGAAAGCTTGACGGTCAGCTGTGGACTGTCCTTCTGGCGGCCAGCCTTGGGTCGTTGACGGTAAGCGCCAAAAACGCGCAGATCCCAGGCATCGGATTTCAGACGCAGGACAACCACGACAACGTCCTCGCTACGATGACGGGCACGACCAACGTGACCGGATCCGTGCAGATGCTTGCACAATACAATACGCAGGCGGCATGGCTGTCGATTCCACTGACGCCACCCAACAATCTGCTCACCCCGTACACGCTTACGGGTCAACTTCCGGATGGTACGTTTCAGACCTACGTATGCACGCCGTCCGCGAATGCCGTGAGTACTGGTTCGACGACAATTGTCTGGTATTTATCTCTCACGATTACGGGACCGAACGTCGCGGGCTACACGCCTACCCTGAATCAGTCCGTCTACGGTACGCCGCCTGCTTTTCCGACGCCGATTCACACGTATCCGCAAGATGCGCCAGTCCCGATCTCGCTGACGACGGATCAGCAGATCACGCTCGTCGACATTTCAGGCATCGCTGCAGGCTTGATCGGGTTCACGCCTGGCATTCACACGGGGTGCCCTGTGTATTCTGGAGCGGCGATCATCTGCTACGTATCGGTCTACGTAAACCCGGCTGGCAACGTCACGGAAATCGCCATCGAGGACGGTCTTCCTGGCGTTATCCCTCCAGCGGGAAGCCCCGACGTTCCGACGGCGATTACTGGCATCACCATCCCTCGACCAGCGGGGCCTCCGTTTGCGTGGCCGGCTGGCGGATATGCATACAGCCACATCTATGGATCGAGTGGTCCGATTCAGGCGCTCGACGCGCCAAGTCGCGTGCTTCGCGTGACCAACGTGCAGTACGTTGTCGATGGTGAGATTGAGCACTGCGTTCATCGGTGGGACGTTAAGTCTTCTTCTGGTGTGGCATACATTGCGCTCTCTTCGGTAAGTGCGAACACCACGACGACGCCAAACGGAGATGAGCCGTTTGGTGCAGCGGCTCCGCAGCGTTCGAACAACATGTTCGAGGTCTATCGCTGGGACCAGTCGACCGACCGGCTTCTTGTCAACTGGACTGGTTCCATCACGTCGGACGTCATGGTGGGCGCTCTCGGCGGTCCGTGGCGCATGGTCGGTGGCCTCATCAAGGGCAGCAGCAACCAGCTCTACTGCGCGGTCTGCCCTGGTGGCGACGAGTACCAGCGCAACACGTTCTTGATGCGCATCAACATGTCGAGCTCCTTCTCGGTGCTATTCCCCGCATCTGGAAAGGTGGATCCTGGCGCAGAAGACTGCGTGTACGAGGACAACCCAGGTCTCTTCGTCGAGTCGTGCAACATGATGCGCGTGACCTCGGTGCCTCTCAACATGCCTAGTATTCGCACGCTGTACAGCGTCGGTATGTCGCTCGCGGCGCTGCGCGATGGCTCGTCCCGTGGGACGCAGGACATCTTCAACATCGCCTACAAGTCGACCCCGTCGTCGTGGCGAAAGCTCATCCAGCTTTCGGACTACACGTTCATCAATGGCGGGACGTTGTCGATCTTCGACGGAGCGAATTCGTACGAGGCAACCTCGCTCATGTGGCCTCAGCGAGACCTGACGAGCGTGAACTGGCCGATTGTGTCGCCAGACGTCTACATCGTCACGCTGCAAGGTTCTCAGCAGAACGTGCAGAACACGTTCTCGGCCAATACGTTCTACGACCGCAGCGGCACCATGGGCAAGGATGCGTATTGCGTGGTGAACGTCACGCGCGCCTGGTTCAAGTACGAGGCAGGTCTCAACGACAAGAACGGGTTCAACAACCCGAACGGTTGTGGTTGGGGATACATCAAGACGTTCTGGGGCGGAGAGCCTGCCAAGAACTACGAGACCGTCTACGCCGACCCTCGCGTCGCCCAGTACAACTTCAGCAAGGCCAGCTACTCGAATGGCTGGAACGAGGCCAACACCGAGAAGCAGCATTACTACGGTCGCTACCAGGAGACACCGCGAAGCTTCAAACAGCATGGCGGAAGTCCAGATAACCTTCCATTTGGCATTCCGAATGGTGGGACGGAGACCGCGCTGTACCTCTGGGCTCCTCGCGCAGCTCCTGGGTGGGGCAACCTCGCCTGCAACATTTACAACCCGGCAAGCGCAGGTGGCGACTTCCTCATGCGCTGGACGTACGAGTACACGGACGGCACGGGTCGCATTGTTCGCTCGGCTCCGAGCAACGCCACACAGTACACAGTCTGCGCGGAAATCCAGGGAGACTGGTACGACTCCGGGGCGAGTGGAACAGGAGCGCCTGACTACACGGGCGGCATCGTCACGCAGTTCAAGTGGGGCTTCTTCGCCCCTCGACTTGAGGTAACGAACCGCCTGAAGACGGCAGCGTCGGATGCGCAGCGCGTCTCGCTGCAGCCGTACACGACGGCGGAGCCGTACTCGACGGTGCTCTACCGCATGCCGCTTTCGAGCTGGAGCTCGCCGTCTGCAAGCTTCGTCGTGAACCGCAACCAGACTCGCGGCGTCGTTCCCAACACGCTGACGCCGTATGCCGCGTCGAATCCGCTTGGGTACGTCATCGACAACTTCGCGCTCTTTGACGGGCCGCAGAAGGACTACAACGGGCTTCTCTCCGAGCCGTTCCTGTACACGACCGGGAACGTCCTCGACAACGTGCCGCCCCCGTCGGCGCTCGCGATGTGCATCCACCAGAACCGCTTGGTGATGGGTGGTGCCGACGACCCGACGGTCATCTGGTTTAGCAAGGAGCTCGGTCCCACGGAGGCTCCCGGGTTCAATGACGCGCTGACCATTCAGCTCAACGACGGTGGCGCGGTGACG
>Ga0208644_1001404_pt1 | contig 20143 bp, 30 predicted proteins | sample VirMetDEL_Nov_18_FD_184517 | JGI IMG/M metagenome (GOLD analysis project Ga0208644, IMG submission 184517) | Aqueous microbial communities from the Delaware River and Bay under freshwater to marine salinity gradient to study organic matter... | ecosystem: Environmental > Aquatic > Marine >...
TGCCTGGAATGATCCGCTCCCCTTCCGACGGGAGATGCCCGCTGCTATCATCGTACGTACGAACGACGGTATAGGTCGGCCCACTTTTAGCAGGCAAGACAAACCCTGAATTATATCCATCTGTTCCGGTTGGGGCGGTATATACCTCCCCTTGGTTGAGATACAGCGTCCAGCCAGCCGTTGCTGCGCCCAGCGCGGTTTGCAAGCTGGAGTAGTCGCAGGCCGCGGTGCCGCCCGTCCCGTCCCCGTTGCCCGTTGAGCCGTTCAGGGAAAACTGCGTGGCCGAGACTTTGGTTACGACCCAGGTGCCGTTGGCAGCGGTATTCGTGCTTACCCCTGCCACAATCACGGTTTGCCCAGAGACCCAGTAGTGATTGGCGACGGTGACGACAATCGGGGAGGCGTTGGAGGCCGTCGAGATATTGACCGTGGCGCACACCGATTTGCTCGTCCCTGGCGTTGGGGTCGTGCCAGGGACAAACTCCGTTGGAAGCGTGGGCAGATCGGCCACAGCCCAGGCCGTAGCCGCCTGTATCAGCATCGCGAACATCCAGATAATAAACTGTGTCATGCGAACCTCCATTATGGGTGCCTCGATCCGAGCGGGTTGATGGTACTCCACGCGAGATAATCGAGATCGAAATTCTTGGTTGCTGTCAACGCGTCGATCACGCAACCTATTTTCCCACCCGTCGTGCTTGCGGGGCCGGTCGTTGTCGCTGGCGTGGCAAAGGCCGCTGCTTCGTTCAGCGAGAAATCCCAGTTGCTCCCGTTACGGGTGATGTCAAACTGCACCCAGGTCCCAGACCCCGCCGCGACTCCTGATGAGGTTGCTGTCTTGACCGCTCCAACCTGCGTGATCGCTCGCCAATTTGCCGAGGCCGAATTGAGGTAGGACATATACACGCCGTCCGATCCCTCCAGCGTCGTGCCGTTAGATGTCAGAAACCCGCAGCGAATCGATGTATCCGCGTCAAGCGATTGTGGACGGATGATGAACGTCATCTTCTGTACATCGCCCATAACAGCCGTAGTCGCATCGAACGGAGTAAAGAACACTCTTGCCAGATTTCCTATTGCCGCCGTCATATTTATGATGCACGGATGACTTGCTGTAGAAGATACATTCGCAAGTGTGCCTGATGCGGAATAGAGGCCGGTATTCCCGATGCTACCATTAGCATTTGTGCCGCCGCATAACTCGTCCTCGACCGAGAAGAATTGTGTACTTGGCGTATGCTCTAGCGTGGTCGTCCCTCCAGTGGTCGTCACAGACACTCGCTTCCCCGCCGTCAGAACATTCTCTCCGCTCAACGTCGATTCTGCGCTGGTTGTAAGATAGCTCGGGGAATTGAGCGCCAACGTGCCGGTTGTGGCGGGGATCGTGGTCGTCACGGTCCCTAGCGCACCAGCCGGTGGAGTAATCGTAATGGTACCGCTCGTGGTATTGCTCAGGACGACCTTGCCAGTTGAGGCTCCAGCCACGCCAAGATTGAGGATGCTGGTGCCATCCGTCGTGACCCCGGCCACGACTTTTGTATCGTCCGTTCCGGCGCCCAGGACCACGGCATTCGCAGTGAGCGAGCCGCCCGTATTCGTCACGGTTCCCGCCCCGCCACCGCCCGAATCGCTGCCCTTGAGCGCGGTATAGTTCGCACCATCAGAAAAGATCACCGCCCATTGGTTCGTCGTCAGCGCCAAAGAAGCCGCGCCGTTGATGGTGGAGGTCGTCGGCGTGATGGTGTTCGTGCCGACACCGATGTTTTTCACGAAAGTCGAAAATCCCTTGCCGAACCCAGCCGTAGTAGCTTGCGGGAGTGTCGTGGCAATCGCGCCAGCGTTGGAGGTCGTCACAAGATTGTTAGCATCGTCTCGGCTGATCGTGTAGCTCACGCCCGTTTGCGCGTTGATGGATGACGTGCTGCCACCGCGCATCACCTGATAATTGGTTCCGTCAGAGACAATCAACGCGCCCTCGCCTGGATCAAGTACAAGGGTGGTCAATCCGCCAATGGTGCTCGTCGTTGGGGTGATGGTGACAACCGTGGACCCGACGTTGCGATGATAACTGTACCAGCCGGTCGCAAATCCGGTAGTGCCCGCTTGCGCGATGGTCGCCGCGACAGGGGAGGCATTGGTATAGGTCACAACCTTGCGATTGTCTGTTGCCGCGATCGCTGGTGAGGCTCCTGTATTGGCCGTTACTCCGCTGCACGCGCTCCAGGTTGGCACATTCGCTGCGGCCCCCGTGCCAGTGGATACGAAGCACCGCTCGCTCGCGCTCGTCGGGCCGGACAGTTTCGCCCACATGTTCGTGTCAGAGATGATCAAATCGCCATTGCCAGGTACGCCCGCTGTGGTGTCGGTATGCGTGAGCCCATCCAGAAGCGTGTGCGTCGGCGCAGAGACTGTGCAGTCAGTGCGGGTTGAGCCCGCATTATCCGCACAATCGACGCCCGCGCCGGTAAGGTTAAGAATGCTGCGCTGCGTGAGCGCCGCCCCCTCGTTTTGGATAGTGGCATAGCCGCTGCCGCCGCCGCCGCCGTCGCCCAGCAACGTCCAGGTATTCGACGACGTGCAGCCATACATATTCTGGCCCACTGTCGCGTCAGTGGCGAAGTAGATTTGACCGATATTGCACGTTGCCGCAGCCCCGGCAATGGTAGAGTTCGGCACTTCAAGAGCCTTAGCTCCAAGGTCAATGCTGGACGGCAGCGAGAGCGTAATGGCCCCAGTCGAGGCCGAAGCAGTAATTTCATTGGCCGTCCCGCTGATTGTCGTAGGTAGCGCCGTACAGGTTTCCGACGCGCCGGAGGCATTCACGCCAAGCGGGAATTGCCCGGCCGAACAGTTCGCGCCATTGGCCGCGAGGGCGGTCGCCGTGGCGACGTTCCCAGCAGGGACGACGTAATCAGTGCCGGAGACGGCTTGAGCCAGGACACCCTGGCTAGAGGCCTTGAGCATGCCGCTCGCTACAGTGCCGGTCCAGATCGACGTGTCCACGTAGGATGAGGTGATCGTGGCGCAGGTTCCGGCGCCGTTGGCCCCAAGAATCCTTAGAACCTGATTCGTGCAGGTTGCGCCCCCGTAGACAGTCGGGGCAGAGAGGCTATTAAGGACCATGAGGCCTGATCCGGTCAGCTGTTGTAAAACAGGGCCCGTCGCCACATAGAGAGACCCGCCAACGGTCCCGCCGCTGATCGCGCTTGATCCAATCGTGACATTGGAGGCGCCGCTTGTGGCAACTGTGACCGTGCCATCTCCGTTATCGGTCAATGACCCGTTCGTTACGGTGATCCCGGTAACTCCACTGACCGAAGGCGATCCATCACTTTCCTGGACCGCGATCGAGCCTCCGCTACCCCTCTTGAGTTGCGCCAGCGCAATAGAGGGCAAGGCGATCAGCAACACAGTGACAAGCAGTAGTCTACGCATCCTCATTCCCATCCCTCCATTACCCGGCATAGCGGTACTTCACATCCACACGGTTCTGACTGTTGGCGGTGCTGATTGCGGCACAGATCGCATCACACTGAGGGGGGAGTGCAATCTCACGCCCTCCGATATTGCTGAGAATGTCGTTATCCGTTACGCCTTCCGTCGTCATCATCATCCGGCCGACTACTGCGATATTCCCCAGCCCAGGAGAGACGCTGCCGGCCGTCGTCTGCTTGACGAGGATCGCGTAGCCTGAAGGGACCGTTGCCCCATGCTTGTTGGCGACTGCCGTGGTTGACGTCACGGCCGCCCAATCGGTCGGCGGTTCGAACCAAATCAACTGTTCGCCCGTCGAGGTAAAGAGCGGCGCGACATAGGGATTGCTGATCGTGCCGTAGTTGCTCGAGAAGCCGTTGCCAGCTGAATTGATGGAGTAATGCAGCGAGAAGGCTGGCGATCCTCCAGAGGCGGCCGTGCCTACGACAAGAGAGACAATACTGAAGGGCACTGAACAGGAAATGAGAAACCCGTCATCGTTGACGCTTTGTGTGCCAAGTGCGAAGTCTCCGGTTCCTGAGTCCTGCCAATCGGTCGTATCGTCGGCATAGACCGTTCCAGCCGCATAGGCTGAGTCATCCCAAAGCCCAGCACTCCAGAGGCTCACTGGCAACCGGCCTCCGATTCCAACCATGCAGGAAGAGCCCGATCGGTTGTGTACGTTGAACTCCCCCAACACGAAGCGTGAGCCGTAACTGTTCGATGGGCGAGTCGCCAGCACCAGCGAATCCGCTTGACTCGTCAGAAACTTGGTTGAAAACGCTTTACTGACGGACTCGTAGAGGAAGTTCATCGGCACTCCTTTGGTTCACACGTTTATCGACGGCGAGACCGGCGCCCTGCGCCGACCAGATCCGAAGTCCCGCGGCTTCTGCGTTCCTGTGCGATTTCCTTTTCAATGTCATCCGGCACATGCACCTTGAGCGGAGCGGTATCCGCAATCGGGACCGGTTCAGGCTGTTCCGTCACCGCATGGAAGTCCGGTGTCGGATGCCAGCGAGTCGTGGGGTTCCCCTTTTCATCCCGTACTTCCATGTCGGGCATGAGATAACCGGAAGCTGGGTTGTTGGGGTTCGCCCAGCGGGCCCCTGCAGGAAGCGAGAACCCTCCGGCATCGACTGAGGCCGGAGCGGGCATGCCCATATCCTGGCCGTAGCCGTCGCTGTGATGGTTGATCGGCGCCGACTGCTTGAGGGAATCTGCTACCGGCCCAAGGGTTTGCTCGACGGCCAAAAGCAACCGAGCGGCAATTTCGTTCGGCATGTTGTTGATGGCCTGGCTCAGACGGTCCTTGACGGTCTCTCCTGCTAGAAGGGGAGTCTGCCCCTGCTGAATCGGTTCCGGCGCCGGCCGGTGCTTTGTGCGCTCAAGCCAGGCCTCCACGTCCTTCTTTGTGGATTCATCCAATGCTGAGACCTGATCGAGCGAGCGCACCACCACGGCATCCCGCCCCTTGCCAAACTGCCATTGGCCGTTCGGCAATTCGTATAACTCGGTCACGGCTCCACCCTGGCCGTACACTTTCACTGTCCGCCTGACTAAGAAATCTCCCGCTAACCGTTGCATAACGTCCTTTCTTGAGGGGGTGCCGGGAGAGATGAACCCTCCCGGCTGCGTCCTCATCGGGTCAGGCTCTAGGTGATGGCGACGATCAACGCCCCACCGTCTGTAGCCCCAACGCCGAGTTGGTAATTCTCGGACAACTCGCACTCGCCCGCGTCGAAGTTATCGACTGGGACCGTGACAAGTGAGCCGAATTGGTTGCTGATACACTGGACGCCGGAGGCAATCGTCGCTCCGGTGCCGTTGACGCCAGCCGTGAGGGCCGTGCCGTAGGAGAGGATGTGATTCCGCACGATCCACAATCCGGTTGTCGCGGCTCCGCAGATAATCGCGGAGGCCCAGGTGCCGGCCGTGTTGTAGATGAGGCAATCCTCGATGAGCGATTGAATTGCTCCAGTCGCCACGATGGCATTGCCTTGTGCTCCATCACTCACAAACTTCGTGCGCCTGATCGTGATGTTCTCTGCAGCCGCCAGCGTGATCCCGATGGTGCTGGTATGCACCGCAGGGGTGAAGAGATCCACAAAGCAGCGGTCCATGATGAAGCCGTCTGCCGCGGCAGACAGATCGAGGGCATCTGACTGGGTAATCGGCACAATCGTCATGCCGATGATGCCGCAATCCGGCGCCGTCACGTTCATGATTTCATCGCCCGCGATAGAGGTTGTGAGGATGGCAGAGGGCTTATACACTTCCAGCCCCATCCAGACCTCTGGCCCGATGATCTTCACGCCCGTTTTGCTCATCGCTAACGAAGCCGTAGAGACCGTATGCGTGCCAGGTAACGGCACAATCGCATCGCCACGCCCATCGACGCAGGCATCGAGGGCCAGCTTCACCGAATCGTAGACGTAGCCATTGTTTTCCCGAGCCCACTGGGCCGCGGTTGACACGGCATAGTCCGCATCGTAGGCCGTGGTCGGCACTACAAAATGCACTTTCCCAGGTACCTGTACTTCCATCCCGGCAAACTTGCCGTTCCGAGATCGGTTGTAGAGGTATGAATCTCTGACATACATTCCAGGCATTGGAGACTCCTTCCCATGAATCAGGAGGCGAAGAGACTTCGCCCCCTGTCATGCCAAGGTTAAAATTAGGTGCCTTCGTATCCGGCCGTGAGGTTCTCGAAGATTTCCGCCTTCGGATACCCGAGCACAAACGCGAGCGCCGAGGATCCGGCTGTGCAAGCCGTCGCCACATCAACGTCGATGCTGTATCCAGGCTTCACCAGCACAGGGCCGGTATCGGATAGATTCTTCCAGTTCACGGCCCCGATCGCCTGCGCGGTCGTCGCGTTCAACGCGGTCACGGTGCCGTTGGTGCCGTCCAGGTTGGCGGCTTCCAATGTGCCCGTCGCATTGATGCCCGGGTAGAGGTCGAAATCGACCTTGGCCGGAGTCGTGGTGCCAGCAATCCCGAAGGTAAAGCCGACCACATCGACCAGGAACCAATCGAACACGTTGAACTGGCCTTCAGAGCCGGTGCCGCTGAAGTCCATGACTCCAGCAATGTCCGGCTGCAACCAGCGGCGGCTTTCCGTGCCGTAGAGTCCGCCCTTGAGGAGCGGGAGCGGCTGGACCAGCAAGCCCATCCCCAAGGCCTTCGCCATGGAGGGGGCAAACTGAACGCCGCGGTGAATGTCCATCGCCAACGGGAGATCGCACTCCCGCTGAACCATCTTCCCGAACGGGGTGCGTTTCACCCAGTTCCACAACCGATTGAAGTTATACAGTCTCATGCTTGCTCCTCCGTCAAAAGTAAGTGGTCGGTGGCCGCTTCATGTCCGGATGGACTATGAAGAGGTCACGTAGACCGAACGCGCTTCGCCATCGTTAGCCGAATCGCCCCAGGTGTTGGCAAATCCCAAGATGCCGTACCAGGCCACCGACCGTTGCCGGCCGAAGTCGCCAGGGATACCGGCCAGGAGTTCAGGGGCTTCGACTTCCGCAAGGGCCAGAATGTCGTCACCGAAGAACACGGCTTCACCGACCGCGCTGGACGTGCCCACTTCCGAGAGCACGTTGTCATGGTCAATTTCGATGAAGCGGCACTTCTCTACTTCACCGATTTCCGCGTTGTAGAACACGTCGCCAGGGCGCAGGTATTGACGCCAGGCATGGAACTCGGGGTCATCCTTGACGCCCCGGCAGGCCTTCGTAGAGGCCAGGACCATGTAGACTTGTCCCTGGTACGGATCCACATGCAGGTCTTTCCGCATGTAGTCCCGGATGATCTTGATGTGCGCCACGGTCATGTTGTTCGTGCCGGTGGCCGACGTGGATCCGCCATCGGTTGTGAACGTGCCGCCGATGCCGCTGGTCGGAGCGAACCGAATCTGTCCGCCCTTGATCGCGGTGCCGGCCACGGTGTCCATGGTCAGCTTCATCTGCTTCTTGAGCGACTTCTGAATCGCGTTCTCAATGTCGAACTTGTTCAGAAGCTGCACCTGGCGGGTGTAGCCCACGCCACGCCCGAACTCCGTGACAGTAATGGAACGTGTGGACATGGCCATCGGGTCGATCGGCACCTTCCCAGACTGGGATAGGACCGCCGACGTCGGCTCGGCAATGTTCCGGATCCGCTGAATCGTGACCGTATCGCCCATGTGTGCGCCGAATCCCGGCTCAGGGCGGGCAAACTGCACCACCAGCGTTTCCGCGATGCTGGCGAATCGCAACTCCGCACTCAGCGCATGGTTGCGCGAGACACCGGAGCTAATATCGGGGGTCCACTGAAAATTTCCTGACATAATGGCCTCTCCTTGCTAGGCCAGGGGGCAAGAGAACGGGTTATCGCTCGGTCTGTCGCAGCATCACTTGCGTATTGCGCCGCTGACTCTGCTTGAGCTTGGCCAGGTCGGCCAAGATCGAGCCCGGGCCTTCCGGCCGGTCGTCGTCTGCGTCACGCCGCGAGCGGTTGCCGCGAGAACCTTCCCCAATGACGCCATCCATCGGCTCCCGATGGCGCCGTTTGTCCTCTCGGAATTCCTGGCTATTTCGTGTCGTTTTAATCATGCGGTCCTTCACCATCTTGACCAGTTCAGGGATTTGGTTTTCCGCAGGCGTGCGCTTAAACCAGCCTGGGTCAACTCTCCCCTGGCGAATCGCCAAGGCTTCAACAAGATCAAAGGTCTCTTCCCCAAGCCCTTCCTCTTCCAACAGCGCAAGCGTCTGCTTGCGAGCTTCGGCCCGCTGCTGTTCCTGAGTCTGGGTATCGTGGTAGACCTCGCTCGATGTACGACGGCTGATCTCCTGCGCGGTCTCCTCCTGATCGGAGTAGACGGTTTCAAACAGCCGTTCATAAATCTTGGCCGATCGCTCGGGATCGTCGGCGGGGATCTTTTGAATCTCCTCCACGATCTCTTTAGCCCTAGTTTTGGCCCGCTCCTTGACCATGTTGGTCCTGGCATTGACCTCTTCTCTTGTTTCTCGGGTCTGTTCGAGCTTCACCAAGCGATCTTGTAGGGCCTGGAATTCGCGGTCACGCTTCTCCGCTTCCGTTTTCAACCGGTCGCGGTCCGATTTCAGTTCGTCATACGCTCTCGCCTGCCGATCTGATCGGGTGCCTCTTGGCCGGCCGTCGAAATCTTCATCGTCCAACAGAAGATCATCGTCGGCTATGTCCTGCGTGTTCGGCTCCTCGTCATCGACGGCAGCGGACCCGGCTCCGGCCGAATCATGCCCTCCGATGAATAGACGGATGGCATGGCCTTGGACGAGACCAGCGGCACATCCTATGTCGTCAAACCAGTTCTTCATCTCTCGCTCCTCAGATCCACGGAAGCGGCTCCCCCCGGGAGCAATCCATGGGTTAAATGGGGTCTAGCAGTCGCCTTTCATGCCCTTCTTGGTGAAAAAGCCGCTCTTGAGGCTGTGCTTTTCCAACCGCTTCACACCGGGATCCTTGCCCTTGTTGGTATTCATCGGGGCTTGGGGCTCGGGATTCGCCGCGGTGTTCATGCTCATGTCCTGATACTTCATGCCTGCTCCTTTCTCCTGCCGTGGATCGGCAAGGTCATTGGTCAATCGCCTGCCGCACTCGGCTTTCTGTCGCCCGTCGAATTGGAATCGCGTGCGCTACGCTGCTAATCTTCACGCCCATTGCATCGAGGGTTTCGACCAGGCCAATCGCCTTGGCCCGTACCGTCAACGCCTCGCCATCGCTGATCTCAGGGCTGAGAAGTGCAAACACGTAATCCGACAACTGGCCCTCGAAGGTCCGGATGATCGCCTTGCGGGTCTGCTCGTCGGCCATGCCCTGTAGCAGTTCCAGCCCATCGCGCTTCTGCTGAATTTCTTCGGGACTCATACGCCTCCTGGAATTGCGGCTGCAGCCGCGTTCTGTTGTGGCGGGGCTCCAGTGTCAGGCGGTAGCCCACCGGCCATCGCTAACGCTGCTGCCTGTTGCTGCATCATCATCTGGGCTTCGCGCTGTAACTCTTCTTCCGTCTTGATGGTTTCGCTGGCATCCATCGCGTCGGCAATCTTCCGAATCATTACGTCATCTTTGGCGTAGGGTGCGAATCGTGGGCTATCCGTGAGCTTCGCCATATTCACGAGGCGATCGACCAGGGCGGATTTCTGGAAGAGGATGGAGACGCCACGGATGTTTATATCCGTCTCTTGCTTGACGGCTTCGATACGTTGCTCCGGGCTCATCATGGAGATTGCGCCCAAAATCTCTTGGTGCTTCATCCCTAGCACTTGGAGATAGCCCGGGGAGTCCCACGGATCCCAATAGGTCGTGAGCACGTCCTGAACCATTTCGACAAGTTGCTCGCCGCCGTACTCCACGTCATGGCCAATGCCTTCGAACACCCCGAGGGCCTGCTGGGTCTTGATTTCGACTTCACCCTTGGTAATGTCGCGGCGCTGTCCGACTTCTCCCTTGAGGAGTTCCGTGACAAACACCCCGTTCTGGAACAGGTTGCCGGTCATGTTCATCATGTTCTCGACCACCGGGAGGAAATCGGTATCCATCCGGATCGGCATATAAGCGGGGCCGTTTGCGTTCGCCTTCTTGGCCTTGGTGCAGCCGGGATAGATTTCCTTGTCGGCAGGGTTCAGGAGCTTCGATTCATCGACTTCCCAGGCTCCATTGAGGACGAAACTCAACCGGTCGGCCGTCATCGAGAGCATGTTGTTGCGGAATTTCCACATCTTCAGCATGCCCTCGATGAGGGAATATCCGTGGAAGTTCCGCATGTGGGGGAGTGGGGCGAATTGATGAATCGGCCAGCGCAACCGAGGAAACTTCGTGGGCACCGGTCGCTTGATAACCGTGCGGTTCGCCACGGTGTAGCGGACGTTGGGGTAGACGAGCTCGCCGTTATGATCGAGGACCGCGCCCCAGAATTCACGGACAAAGACTTGCGGCCTGAAGCGGTGCGTATAATCCACCAATCCGCGCTTTCTACGTTCGTGCCTTCGGTCCCAGCTACCTTCGTCGCCCTTGTCTCTCAGGCAGTCACGGACATTCTCGTAATAACCCTTCTCTTCACCGGCTAAGAGAACGTGATAATCCACCCAATCTTGGTGGATGCAGTAGAGTCCGGATTGTGGTTCGCGTGAGATGGCGTCAGCATCGCGGCGCAGCTGCCACGGCATGATTCGGACAAAGCGCAATCCTTCGGTACCGTCGTCGTTCTGGGACCAAATCGCTTTGACTGCGAGACTTTGCCCGATGGAAAACCCCATTTCCGTCATGTCGGGAAAGACTTGCGTGGCCTTTGTGCGGTTCATCCACCACCGGAGCGCGTCTTTCCAGAATTCCGTTTTGGCGACAATCATCGGATTGTCTTTTTGCTCCGTGGTCACATCGAACCAGTTTGGTTGATCGACCACGGCTTTCCGGACCAGCATCTTGGCCTGGATGACGGTCTGAAACGGTTCGTTCGTGGTGATCTTCGATTGCCAATCCTCTTTCTGGGAGAGTTCGCGCATTTTGCCTTCATGCGCGTCCCAGAGTTGCTCGTCGAGCTTCATGCGTTCATCTTCGGTGCGCTCGGTATGCTTGACGCATTCCTCCACGTACTCGACTAGATGCCCGTCTTGGAGTTCCGTGGTTTCGTCGGCAAATAGCGCGGAAAACTCTTCGTCAGGGAGATCCCGCAAGGCCGCGAGATTGCCCATCAGTTCCGCGTCTGAGATGCCGAAGGCTGGCATTTAGACCTTCACCTTCTTGGCGAATCGGTTTGAGGTTGCCACAGATTGGGCTCGTCTCAATGATTGCCTGCGAGCGACGGTCATACGCTTCACGCTGAATTGGGGCATGTCGGCTTTACGTTTCATCGCTCTTGGTACAAGCCTCCCCGCATATCGCGTTCGAGTTGATCTTTCTGCATGGATGGGCCGAGCTTGGTGAGATCAATGTCAGAGATGCAGCCGGTTACAGGAGGGTCATCGGATTGCGCGAGATACCATGTCTTTCCACAGTTCCCGCACTTCAAGACGTCACGCTTTTCGCCCATGGCCCGCACTTCACGGTAGCCATGGACCCACTTATGCCGCCCGAGTTCTTTGCGAATGTTCGCCATCAGTGCCAGGTACCCGGTTCTTTGCCTTCGGAGTAGAGGGCTTTCGTCTGGAACAACACGGTCGGGGATTCCACCCGAGCGAGGTTGGCGCGAAGGTCGCCCGCCTCTTCGTCAAATTCTCCGTCCATCAGCACGCACTCGACCGTCTGCCCCATGTTCGGCCCACTGGCCAGGACATAGGAGGCGGTTCGTACCGGAGCGGGAACGGCGGGGGGCTGTCCTACGTCGTGAGTCGGCTTATCGAGTTTGGGTTTCTGTGCCACCAAGAACCTCCTGGAAAAACAAAAACGGCATTGCCCCCTCCGAAGAGAGAACAATGCCGTTCCGATGGTGCGGATCAGGCTGAGTATGTGGGTTAGAACATCATGGCCTGAACTCCTCTTGTGTCGATTTGAAGATCTTTAACGATCCTAGTTTTCGCTCCATACAGCAGTTCATTTCAATTTGCAACACAATTTTCCCATGAATCGCCGGGAGTGAATCGAGTTCCTGCTCGATTTTAGCTCGTAGGTGTTTCGGAATCGTGAGCATCATTGTGGCGAATCGTCCTCCGTCGCTTCGGCCTGTTCTTCCCAATCGTAATTGGCTCTCAGCATCACCCCAAACGCTAAACCTTGACAGGTGCGCGTGTTCCCAGACCTACGCCACTTCTCATAGATTTGCCCGTCCGGTGTTTCCTTCTCGCCGTCTTTCAGTGGTCGCACCTTCATCCCGGCGAAGATGGCATGATCGAACCGCTTACACAGTTCGTCCAGCAAGTCGTTGGTGGAGGTAAACGTGAGGGGGCCGATGGTGTCGTCGCTCATTTAATACCCAATAGCTTTTTTGATTCGGATTTCATGCGCCAGATATGCCCCCATCGGGCAACAACTCGTTCGTAATGCGGGAAGGTTGTCCATCTCAGCCACTCAGGGTAGTACCGGTCTGTATAGCCCATACTCGTCCAGCCCTGCTCTTTGAGGAATAATCGGAATGGGCGCTCGTCCGTGAGGAGAAGCAGCGTCACATCCCCCTCCGTGGCCGCTCCATCCGGTTGTCTGCCACCCACAGCATCGTGCCTTTGTGCATGAGCGTGGTGACAAGCCTCCGCTGCTTCGGACTGCCCGAGGTAAAGAGCTCTGTGTAGAGCGTGCCGTCATCGTTCAGGCCCACCACCCAGGAGACACCGGCCGGCGTGATGAATTCGATGTACTCGGTTCTCCCATAGGCCACCGGCTCGACTTTGAGGGAGAAGGTTCCGGCATTGTCTACGATCCAGCGCCGCGCCGCCGTCTTGTTCGTGCTCAGAAACACCACATCGTCATAGACCGTATCGACAATCAGGGACCGTGCCGGATTCTTGACCGGCGTGAGCGTCGGGGTCTCGTTGCTGGCGTACAGGTGCCAGATTGTGCCGTCAGGGCTCTTGGCTGTAACACTCATCGCCTGTTCTCCTCGATCAGTTCCACAAATAACCGCCCCTGCTCATCTTCGGATGTGCGAACCGCTACGACTTCCTGAAGATCGCCCCCACTGGTCGAGGGAGCCAGGAACTTGACCGGCGCGTTTGGGGCCCTCTGAGAAAGAGCTTGCCCGAGTTCTGAGACTGTCATAGATACATCCTCCACAGTTCACGCATCGTAAATAGCTCCCGATCCCCTGATACCACGATTCAACAATTAGCCCATCACAACGAGGGCAGCGCATGACTCGGCTCCCAGACCCATTGCAGCGTGTAGTGCTCGCCCTGTTTCTTGAAACACCGAATCTCCATCGGGATGAGTCCCACAATCACCATCGCCAGGTCTTGGCCTGCGATCTGAAGCGCATCCATCAGCAAGCAATCCTTCGGGGAAGGGGCGGCGCCGCTCCGTGGATGGGAATGCACAATGCCCCAGGGCTTGCTATCAAACAGCATGCACGAGCGTACATATTCGTGATGGGCGATGAGGAATTCATGCTCTGGATTGTGGGCTGCGTTCGGCGTCTGGTGAAACCCTGGCTCTATCCCGACAAACCACAAGCCACACATCTCCTTGGGTGCCTCTTTCTGAGCCGTGCGGAATAGCTCTTCGTACAGGCGCGTAAAGAGCGGATTGGCCTGCGGGTCACTCAATCGCATAACTCCTCGCTCGTGCTCGTCCGTCTCGTGGTTCTAATCCTGGCAGATCCAGGCCTCCTCGTGGGCATTCATGCCCTTGCAGACTATGCTTCGTCGCCCCGCAATGCGGGCAGAGCTCCCATCGCCCCTGATTCGTCAGGGGTTCAAGAGCGATTCTGACAGCCTGCTCCAGGTCATCCATCTAGGCCTTTCCAATCTCCCAACCTCTCGCATTGAGGTTGCTGGCCACCATTTCCGCTAGGTGCTTTGCGCCGTCCATCTTGTCAGCGGGACATCGTTCTAGCGCGTCGGCTATGGCTATGCAGACTATAGATCTCTCAAATCGCTTGCGGGCTTCATCAATAATCATTACGAGCACGAACAGAAATAGAATCACCATGAGTGCAAGCAGTTCCATGGCTACCCTCTCCCAGCCGGTCCAGGAAACGGCGGAATGCTCCCAGCCGGAGCCGTGATGATCGGAGACTTCTTCAACGCTTCAGCCTGCATCTTGAGCACGGCTCGCTGGGACACGTAATCAATCGCAATCGTCCCGAGGCGCAAGGCCAGGGCTTCTTGAGGCGGTGCGTTGGTGAAGTGTTTCCCTTGCCGGTCAATCGCCACGATCATAAAGGCCGCAGGCTCGAACCCATGCGGGCACAGAAAGCCCATCTGAATCGTGTTCAACGTCGGTTCCGGTTGTCCAGCTTCGTCGGTCGGTTTGTCGGTGTCGCGTACCATCATCCCTCCTAATCGTTGTTCCAGCCCTTGCAGATACTTCGCATAGGCTGTGCGTTTCTGTTTGGTTGCCAGTCGGATCTTGTAGGCCATATTCTCCTCACCAATCGCAGAGTGCCCATCTGTCAGTGCTATCCTGATAGTCGGCCCGTATCGCGTCGGCCCATGGAAACATGCCAAGTTGAGGAAGCGCAAGGACACAGAGCTTGGCGCTGAACTTGCGTCTCTCCATGGCGTTGCGGTCGCTATCTTCAGGCCATATCTGACAAGCGGATTCCATTACAAATCTACCCCCCGCTTCTTCGCGTACCGCTTGGCTTCATCCAGCGGCATCAGCATCACCGAAAGGCCATCCTTCGTATCATCGACAATGATGGTCGGCATCGAAACGTCCGGGAGACAGGAGAATTGTTCGAGGTCTTGCTCGGTCAGGACCACTTGCGCCGTGCGGGTCTTCCACATAATCAGCGCCGCAATCTTCATCCATTGATGCTGCACCGCTTTCAGCGTCGGATGGTCGGGGTTCATTTCGTGGGCGCTCATTCTCAATGCCTCCAGCAGTCTTTCTTGACTGCTTCCCATTCCGTCACGGCCTTCTCCTGCCGCTCAATCCGATCCGCTTGCCGCCTTAATTGCTCCGCAGGCGTGATGTAGATTGCAACAGTATCCTCCACGCCAAATGGATGGACAAATTCATCCATCTTTCGCATGACTGCTTCCATTCTGTGCTCGCAATCAGTCTGAAATGTCGGCTGGATAACTGCCCCGATGTTCACGCATTCTGGCGTATTGTGGTATAGATCGCAGACCGTCAGGTTCTTGTGCGGATATTCACCGGCCCACACCTGTCTCGCCACCACGCTAATACACAGGCAGGCCACGATGACGAGGATCAACAGCCAGTAGAGCCAGATCCGCTCGAACCCCTTCCGGTGAAGCCAGGGGGTCATAATCGCCCCCACAGAATAATGGCCCACTTCCCAAAGCCAATGAAGGCCCCTTCCCAAGATAGCAGCACTCCGAAAGACCATCGTTCGAACGTATGCACCTTCATCTTGCCTCCAAAATGACTTTGCCCGGCTCTGAATGCACCAGCAGGCAGGCTTGCTCGACACCGTTGACGCGAAGAAAGACCGTAGGAATCGGTCTGCGCTGGGTAGCCCACTCAGCCATTGCGTCTCGGTCCAGCATCGAGAGCTCGCCTGCCAGTTCATCCAGCCTCACCAGTCCACAAACCTTTCTTGTCGTGCGCTGTGCATCCCGCAGCGTTCGCACTTCATCCACCAGACACAGCGCGTTACTCGCTGTTGCGTGATGCTCGGCTGTCGTTCTTCGTGGTAACGCCACCGATGCCCTCCCCACAGCCAACATAACCAGCGCGGCATAGACCTACCAGCTTTTCACGTTCGGGTTACAGGAACCGACACACTGAGGCTCGGTGTCGAAGGTGATCGTATGATGCACCTTCTTGTAATTGCCGACCGGCGCATCTTCCTTGGTCTGCCACTGAAACCCACACCCACCGAGCACCAAGCCCACCATGGCCAACACCACCAGATTGATCCCTTTCATCGCGCTCCTCCTTGGGTTAAGTGCCGCTGGATTGCGGCCTGTCGTCGCCGTTCATGCCGATTGCGTGGCTGTGTCTCCTCTGCAATCGGAGGCATCATCGGAACTTCTTGAGGCCTGACAATGAGCACATCGTCAGAGAGATACGGACGGATCTCCTCAAGCGTGTAGGCTTCAGGGAGAACAAGAATCTTCTGCATCAGGCGTACCTCTTCGCTTTCGCCATGCCCTCGCTGTCCCAGGTAATCCGCTCGTCGCAATCCTTCATCGTGAGCATATTGAGGCCCAGCGCAAAGCCGCCTCGTTCGTGGAACACATAGGCCGACGATCTCCCAGAACGGCACACCGCGGGGAGTGTCCACACCCTTCTCCGTCCTCGCCGGTCGAGGAAGGTCTTGCGAGCCACAATCGTTTCGACACTCGGCTCGTCATCACGCCTCATCATCCGTTCAACGCGCCGAAGGGTTTCCAGTGTCATGGGTTCACACGGCACAGCAACCGTTTCCCATGGAGCCGGTTGCGGTTGGTTAGCGTCCGAAAGAATCCGGTCGATCTCAGCACGCAACGACTCCTGAACGAGTAGCCCCTCTGATCGTAGGATAGCTTGATGTATGCGGAATGTCTGTTCTTCAGACGGCATAACTCTTCGCCCTCCGTGTCGCTTCCCGTTTATCGAACCTCGGTGGAGGCGTCGGCTTCCGCACAAAGATCCTCGCCAGCCCATGCCCCAACGCTTCCCCCACACTCGTCAGAGGGTGATGCTTGCGTGCCTCGGTCTTGGAAATCACCCCGCTCTGATCCTTCCGGTAGGCATAGCCACCGGCCAGAGCTTCGTGAATCCACGGCTTCGCTTCGCCAGGAGTCGGCGCAGGATTCACGGTTAACCGGCCCGTTTGCGCCAGCAGGCCCTTGATTGCGTTCAGTCGCGTGAAGAAGTCCGGTTCTCCCGGCTCGGCCACACCTTGCAGCTTGTCGTAGATGATCTGATCCAGCCGATGCTCGGACATATCACTGAGCTTACTCAGGTGTCCGTGGTTCGTAATGTCTCGCCAATCGGTGCAGGCTCGGTAATCAGCGGCTAACAACGGGATCACCTTCCGCTCAATCAAGTCCTCGATGCTGCCGTTCTGTTCGCCTAGCAGACAATCGAGGAGAAGAATGCGCTCGCTTGAGAGGATTTGGCCGACGATACAGCAGGGATAGAGCCCCTGGAACCAGAACCGGAAGGATCGTACACCTTGAACCGGATCGAGGGCCGCTCGCGCTTGGTGGAATTGGGCTGAGTATTCCGGCGTGATTGCTACGCCTGGGTCATCCGGTTTGTACAGAACATCCATGGCTTGGCTCCAGGTGTCTACTTGGTCGTCGTATTCGCTGTTGGGGAACGTGGCGCACTCGGCAATGAAGTCGTTGACCCATGGCGCGATCTGAGGATGAGGCAGGTAGCAGTTTCCCGCGCTCACGATATGAGCATAGGCCGCTGCTCTCGCCTGCTTATCGCCTTGGACCCCATGCGGCACCATCCCGGCGATCTCCGTTTTGAGCACTGAAATGATGGCAGGCCCGTTCGCTTTATCCTCCACCACCTTTTCAGAAGGGAGCTTGTGCGTGCGATTGAAGGCCCGAACCGCTTCGAGCGTTTGCGTGAAGTCCATTTGATTGCGAACCTGATCCTTCAGGAATGAATCGGCTCCCTTCCGTCCCCACTGTTCTCCGACCACGTAGCTGCTCGTCGCCAAGTCCTTAAACGCCATGTCCCACGACTGAACCTCTCTATCGAACACGTAGGGGATGGGAACGGGCTTGATCTCTTTGTAGGAACCATCCAGCATCTTGACGCGAACGGGAGGCAAGGTCTCTTCCTGGCCTGGATGACACCAGTACCGCCACCAATGCCGCTTGAGAATGCCGCCCTCTGCCGGAGCGGGACGCTGTTGAAGTTGGGCCGCTGCCCCAAACTCCTTCAGGTCTCGCTTGAGTTGGGCAATCTCAGCCTTGCCGTACCGCGCTGGCCACAACGGTTCGCCTTCTTCCTTCCGAGGATCTTTGTCCCAATGGAACACACAGCCGGCCACGATACACTTCCCGCCCTCGTACTCGGCGGGGAGGTTCAGGTGATGCCAGCCGCCTTGGTCGAGGAGATGCCCTGATAGATCGTGCTCGTGAACCCGCTGCATGACGACAATGCGCCGCCGCTTCTTCGGGTCGTTGATACGGGTGCTCATGACGTTCGACCACCAATCAATGGCTCCCTCGCGCATCACATCGCTTTCGCGCTGCTCGACGTTATGCGGGTCATCGACCACGATAATGTCGCCGCCTTCTCCGGTATTCGATCCGCCTACGCTCGTGGCCATGCGGTAGCCGGTCTTGTCATTCTCAAACTTGATCTTCTGGTTCTGGTCCGAGGTCAGTTCGTACACATCCCCCCATCGCTGCCGGTACCAGGGCGACTCAACCAGCCGCCGCATCTTGACGCTATCCCGGATCGACAAGGACTGTGCATAGGAGGAAAAGAGCCACTTGAGGCTGGGCTCCAACGTCCAGACGTAGGCCGGAAACATCACGGCAATCTCGATGCTCTTGCAATGTCGAGGGGGCATATTGATGAGGAGGTCATGAATCTGACACTTCCAGACCGCCTCAAGATGCTCGGCCATCACATCCAGGTGCCAGTTGGGAATGTAGGGGGTTGACGGCTCGATGACTTGCCAGGCGAGAGGCGCAAACGCTCTGAGACCACCGCGCCGCACATCCTCGGCGTCGATCTCGGCTTGCGTCAGGCTGAAAATGCCGTCATCCAACATGGTCAATGGTCTTGGGGCCTTCCTGCATCTTCGCCAAGAGTACCTTCGCCTGCGCCCACTCTTCCGGCGTCAGGTTGCGCGGATCGTAGCGAGGTCGCTCCGGTTGATTGGGAGCCTGGACAGCCTTCGATAAGGGGAACGCATTGAGGTACTTCCCCAACATCGCCACATACGGCGCACGATCAGCCAGCTTGAATTTCTTGACATAGCCGGTCTTGCGTCGGTCCTCGCCTCGCCCCTCAAACGTCTCTTCGATCTCGAACCCCGCCACCATGAGCGCATCCTTGCGTGACAGGTCCGGGATTTCTTTGCAGTTGCCATGCGTATCAAACAGCTTGCGCGGATCGCCAAAAGCCATCCTGGTCACCAGGCTCACCCAATCCTCAAGCTTGACGCGGCGTTTCTCCATCAATGCTTGCTTGCGCTTTTCGATTTCCGCCGAAATGTGAGGTTTTGTGAGAAGTTCGTAAGCGCGTTGCGGCGCGTTCTTTTCGCTGTAGCCAGCGCGAATCACCGCCTGCGTACCGTTAAAGTCCGTGAGGAATTCAGTAATGAACAGGGATTCTTTGGGAGTGAGCCGTTTGTGTGTGCTCATTAGTTGGGGTGCCCTGTGAGGCGTGCCCCTATATATCGTGCATCACAATGAAATGCAAATTATTTCGAGAGCCCCCTTGACAATGCGAAAGAGTACATCTACACTTCGTCTATGCGAATCGTAGAGAGTGCAACGCAACAGGATGCAAGCCGAAAGGGGGTGATGACGATGGGCTTACAAGTCACGTTGAGAGAACGGACGTTTTCATTCAGGTGGTGCGGGAAAAGCGAAACGGATTGGGTGTGCATGAAATGCGGAACGATTGCCGTGGATGGCGGTTGTCCGCATTGCGCGAGTGTCGAGCGAAAGAAGAAGGAGCGGTTGCAGGAGTTTTTGGAGCGAAAAAGAAATGAGGGGAGTCTCTGATTTCCAGACACCCCCCTCCGTAGGTTCCCCCCTCGGCAAAGAGTAGGGAAGTGATTGAACGGTAGCACAACAACACGAAGGAGACAAGCCCATGCGAAACATCGAAATGAAAGTAGTCGGCACGAAGTTGGTCATCACCTGTGATCTGGAAGGCCCCCAAACCCCATCGAGCACTGGCAAGACCATGATTATCGCCTCAACCGAGGGGAACAAATCGGTCCCTGGGCATGAGTCGATCAAGCTGGGCCTGAATCTCTATACGAAGTAATCACCATCATCCTTTGACGGAATCAGAAGGAGCACACCATGGATAAGCAAGCGAAGATTCTCAGCACCGAGTCCTTAGAGCGAGTCGAGACCCCCGAGGGGGGAGGGTGGCACAACGGACATGAAAC